>Ga0302134_10001045_pt1 | contig 12776 bp, 10 predicted proteins | sample CB9_SCM_MG_FD_203123 | JGI IMG/M metagenome (GOLD analysis project Ga0302134, IMG submission 203123) | Marine microbial communities from Western Arctic Ocean, Canada - CB9_SCM | ecosystem: Environmental > Aquatic > Marine > Oceanic | place: Canada: Western Arctic Ocean | collected 2017-09-19
GCCAATAGCACGTCATCCGGACTCGGTTCGCGAGAAAGCATTGCTATGTTCCTATGCCTTAGCCGAAGTGTGCTTTGGTCCCAGGGTTGCCATATAAGCTTTGTAATTCCGCTTGGTTTCATCGAGGTGATCGCCAGCAAATTTTTCGAGGAATGCATCAGCCAACGTAATCATCACCATCGCCTCAGCTATCACTCCGCACGCGGGAACGAATGTTATATCGCTTCGCTCATAGTGCGCCTGCTCAAGGTCGCCTGTGGTCAGATCAACCGATGGCAACGGGTTAATGATTGTCGCAATCGGCTTCACCACCGCGCGGATGACCAGCGGTTCGCCGTTTGTCATGCCGCCCTCGAGCCCCCCCGCTTTGTTGGAACGTCGGGGCCATGGTTGCACCCACGATCCGTCGGGGTTTTTCGCCCACTCATCTAGCGGCTTGATTACATCATGCACCAAGGATCCACGCAGGTCTCCGAGCTCAAAGCCCTCGCCAAACTCGACACCCTTCACTGCGTTCACGCTCCCTACAGAAGCCATAAGCTTGGTGCTGAGCTTCAGGTCCCATTGAGCATGTGTTCCCAAACCGATGGGCAAGCCCGTGGCAATCACCTCCATGACCCCGCCCAAGCTGTCACCAGCCTCACGCGCGTCATCAATGGCCTGTTTCATCGACTCACTAGCCACAGCGTCAGCACAGCGCACTTCTGATTTCTCGGTTGCATCCCAGTCAATGACGTCAGGTCGTATTGCCTGAACTCCGCCGATATTCAGAACATGACTGTGAACTTCAACTCCGAATTGCCGCAGGAACGCACGGCAAATCGCCCCTGCCGCTACCCGTGCCGCACTCTCGCGGGCCGAGGAACGCTCAAGGATATCACGAGCATCCTCGCTACTGTACTTGTTGATTCCTGCTGTATCAGCGTGGCCCGGGCGCAGCCGGTGAATCGGGGTAACCTCTCCCTGCACCGGTTCATTGTTCATCGTATGAGTCCAAGGCTTACCGTCAGGCCCATTCCCCGTCGTGTGATCTCGGTTCTCGATTAGCATGGCAATCGGCGCGCCCGCCATCGTCATGCCATGGCGCACGCCGGTTTGCAGCACAGCGTAATCTGTCTCAATCTTCATCCGCCCACCTCGGCCGTAGCCCACCTGGCGACGAGCAAGGTCCTCACGGATGGCCGCTTCAGTGATAGGAACTCCCGCAGGAAGGCCTTCCAGAAAAGCAACCAGTCCTGGACCGTGTGACTCGCCGGCAGTAAGAAAACGCAGCATCTCTATCCCTCAAATCTTATAGAAAGGCACTCATGCACCAGAGAAGTCATTCTACCAGCGTCCGCGCTACTCGCCGAGGCCCGCTCAACATGCCAGCACCGTACACGCGTTCGGTATCCAATGTTGCCTTCATATTCGTAAGCGAGAGTGTTGGAACACCCGCGGCCGCGGGTCGGTGTTTTCAGCCAGCGCCAGTAAGCTCGAACAGGCTATCTGCGAGGAGCGTACGCACACGGAGTACCTCAATTTACAGGCCTATCGGCCCCAGCATTAAACCGGAGCGACCTCAGGCTCATTAAGTTCCGCGTCCGCCGGCAGCGGATGCACCACAAATCCCTCGCGCACGGCTCCTTCTACGTTGTCGACCTCGGGTTTGAATCCTTCGATTTTGGCCATGCCCCGGTCGAATCTGTACGCCGTCCACGCTGCAAGCGCAGCGTCTAACTGATCGTCCGTCGGAAGGTCGCTTGAAGCAAATGTAATCCCCATCGAGACCAATAGCGCAGTTCGGGCTGACCGACCATCCAGCGTGCGCTTCGGAGGCAACGACTGGCCTGCGATGATTTTCCAGGCTCCTCCGGGGTAAACCTCAATCAGGTTAGCGTCACCGGGAGGCACGTCGTCCAGCCCAAGCAGGCGAAAGCGGCTACCACTGGTAACTAATCTGTAGAAGAGCTGAACGCTGCCTTTGATGAAGCCCGAGTACGGCTTGCCAGGCGCAGGAAGATTGTAGGGAGTGCGCCCGGGGGCATTCACTACGCGTTCCGACTCGCGCACGGTCGCCCCAGGCATACCCGCGAGTCCCTGCGGGCCGTCCACCGCCATGATGAACGAGCGTCCCAGTGCGCGACCGGGGACGATGCCTGCACCATCCGCCTTGTAATCCCATTTCGAGAAAGTGCAATCTAGGTCGGGCCCCAACACTGCCACATCGCAGGCCCGCGTCCGACCGGCATAGGGGTCGGTCAAATCCAAACCAACGTAGTAGCGGCTACCCATGGGGCCATGGTCGCGAGGGCCTGCTCCCCTGAGGTAGCGACGACGGCGCCATTTCGAAACGTAACGAGCCGTTACACCTGCCGCGACAAGAGTCGCGCCCGCAGCACCGTACCATCGAGGGGAGATGTCCATGGCTTTATTTTAACTCGTTCTCTAACAGGGGTGAAACCCGGTTGAGGTACAAGCACACTGCGTCTTAGCGCTAATTGCGGTCGAGCCAGGCCTGAAGAATCAGCACCGCCGCTCCCGCATCGATCGACCCCTTGGCTGGTTTGCTACGCTTGCCCCGGCCGGGCGGGCCGCTCTGACGAATCAGGCGCTCTGCCTCCACCGACGTCAGACGCTCATCGATAGTGTTGATAGCAAGTTGAGTTCTATGGGCCAGTACCTCAATGAACGCAGAAGTCACTTCGGCCTGCGGCCCTACGCGCCCACTCATGGACAGCGGCATACCCACTACTATCACCTCCACGTCGCGCTCAGCGGCAAGGTTCGCGATGCGGTCGAGGTCGGCGGCCAGTTCAGTACGCTCTACGGTGCCCACGGTCACTGCTACATGCGACTCAGTATCTCCGGTCGAAACACCGATCCTAACCTCACCCACGTCGAGGCCTAACGCCCTCAATTTTGATTCGCCTTGACCGTTACCGCATCCAAAGCGGCAAGGATTGCCGCAGCAAGCTGTGAAGCATCTCGGCCACCGGCCTGAGCGGACTGTGGACGGCCTCCCCCTCCTCCACCCATGGCGCCAGCAGCGCTCTTCACGATATCGCCTGCAGAAAACCCCCTGACCACCAAGTCCTCCGTGACCAGCGCTAGCACCGTTGGGCGCTCATTGAAAACCCCGCCCAGTATCACAATTCCTGAGCCCTGCTTATCCCGTAGGTGGTCGCCCAACTCGCGGAGGGCATCCATATCGGGTGTGCTCACTTCCGTTGCCAGCACGGCAACGCCATTGATGTTTCGTGTCTTCACCAGCAGGTCATCAGCCACTGACCGCGATGACTCACGCTCAGCGGCAGCGATTGCGCGGCGTGCCTCTTCGACCTGCATTAGTAATGTGTCTAGCCTGTGAGGAACGTCGCCGGGAGGGGCGTGAAGTTTGGTCGAAATCTGCTCGAGCAGGTACAGGCGCTCGCGCACCCACGCTTCCCCTCCTCTGCCCGTCACTGCTTCAATTCGGCGGACTCCCGTCCCTACGCTGTTTTCGTTGATGACCCGGAAGGTACCTATTTGACCGGTCCGGTCTAGGTGCGTACCACCGCAGAGTTCGAAGCTTACGGAATGGGTCTCCCCGATTTGTATAGTGCGAACGGACGCGCCATAGCGCTCGTCGAAAAAGGCCAGGGCCCCTCGCGCAGTCGCTTCACGATAGGGCTCTTCGCGCTTCACGAGCAAGAGATTTCCGCGCACCGAGTCGTTGACGATAGTTTCGATTCGATCAAGGTCCTCTTGTTTAACAGCCTCCACATGCGTGAAGTCGAACCGCAAGCGATCCGCCGCCACAAGCGAACCAGCCTGTCGTACGTGGGAGCCCAGAACGTGACGGAGCGCTGCGTGAAGAAGATGCGTTGCCGTGTGATTGCGCATGATGTCCAGGCGACGGTCCACGTGGACGGCGACGCGCACCGAATCGAGCACCGATATTTGACCTGCGCTCACCTTCGCATAATGCACGATGATGTCGCCCACCGGCTTGCGTGTGTCGTACACCGCCGCCTGCCCGTCGAACCCGGCCATCGTCCCGGTGTCACCGACCTGGCCGCCGCCTGCAGGGTAGAACGGACTGTCCCGCAAGATGATTTCAACATCATCGCCCCTGAACGCCTCATCAACCGACTCTCCACCCTTGATAATGGCGAGCACCACTGTGTCAGAGGCCATCTCCTCATATCCGAGGAATACTGTAGGCTCGACTCCGAGGGCTTCATACAGGCGGGTTTCGTCACGGTCGCCACCGAAGTGCGCCGCATCGCGGCCACGCTGGCGTTGCGCTTCCATTTCCTGTTCAAATCCCTCTGAATCGACTTCAATTCCGTATTCACGAGCCACTTCTTGGGTTAACTCCAGAGGGAATCCGTATGTGTCATACAGTAGAAATGCGCTTGCTCCATCAATTCCCGCTCCCTTTGCGAGCATTCCCTCGAGCAGAGGCATTCCGGCTGCTATAGCCTCGTCGAAGCGCGCTTCCTCTGAGTCCAGCGTTCGGATTACGAAGCGCTGGTTCACAAGAAGTTCGGGGTAGGTCGAACCCATCCGAGCTAGTACTGTACCCGCAACCTGTGCCAGATAGGGAGACTGTAGCCCTAGTTTGCGCGCGAAACGGATTCCCCTGCGAATTACACGGCGAAGGACATAACCTCGCCCCTCGTTGGCCGGCACTACACCATCTGCAATCAGGAAACTCGCGCTTCGCGCGTGCTCGACAACAACGCGCATAGCGAAATCCGTGTGCTCCCCTGCCCCATACATGACGCCACTGAGTTCCTCGACTTTCGCAACGATAGGCCTTAGCAGGTCGGTCTCATAGGCCGAGGGAACGCCTTGCATAATCGCCGTTATCCGCTCCAATCCCATGCCCGTGTCAATCGACGGCGCGGGGAGCAACGTACGATTTCCATCTTTGCCCTGATTGAACTGCGGAAATACCAGGTTCCAGATTTCAATGAATCGTCCGGCGTCATCGCTACAGGGGCTAGCGTTGAAGCCCTGGGCGGGGTCGGTGTCGTAGTGAATTTCGCTAGATGGCCCGCATGCCCCTTCGTCACCGGCAGGACCCCAGAAGTTGTCTGCGTCACCGCAGCGCACGATGCGCTCCGGCACGACCCCTATTTCATCGCGCCAAATCGCTGAAGCCTCTTCATCCGTGTCATAGACCGTTACCCACAGTCGGTCTTCAGGCAATTGGAGGACTTTGGTGCAGAACTCCCAAGCCCAGCCGATTGCCTCTCGCTTGAAGTAGTTACCGATGCTGAAGTTGCCCAGCATTTCGAACATCGTGTGATGTGTCCGGTCACCAACCACGTCAATATCGGTCGCGCGGAAACATTTCTGCACAGACGTTAAGCGAGGGCTCGGGGGGGCTTCATCACCGGAGTAGTAGGGCTTGAATGGCACCATACCAGCTGATGTGAGGAGCAGTGTCCGATCGCCTGCTGGTATCAGCGAAGCGCTCGGCATAATCAGGTGCCCGCGTTCTTCAAAGAAACTAAGGTACGCAGCGCGGATGTCATCGCCGCTGGTAGGTCGGTTAATTGTCAAAGGAGCCTCTAAGGTTTCTCAGGAGTGAAATATCAAGCTGACCATGAGCTACTCTGAGGTCTCGCTAGCCCCACCACGGTCTAGAAAATTCTACGAACCGTGACTCGCGCATGTCAACGGGAATAAACAGTGTCAATCTGAGTATGTTCCGGGCTATCCAGTAGGCCATCACCTGCTAAACGAGGCTTGAGGCTCTGAGGGAGCTATGGTAATTTGAGCCTGTTCCAGTCGAGTGGGCAGCGCTTGAACCTCGCAAATGGTCCTCTAATTGGAGTCGCCTCTCGGCTTCAGAGATCCCATCGGCATGGTCGGTCAACGCGGGAAAGCAGGTTCGCTATACACGAACTCTCCGCGTTCAGCTCCTCCAGTAAGGATGAGCGTAGCGCTCTTTGGTCAGGAACCGGCGAATTGTTGGAGAGCCTGCGGCTGTCACTTTCGAGGCCAGCTAGCCCTCAAGCAATCGATGCAGCAATCCATATCAAGAATCGTTCGACTGATTAAGTGTCAGCCAACGTATAGTTCGTGGTCTCAAGGACCTCAACGGGCGTCCCTAAGCTCAGAACGCCGGTGGGCATTCCATGAATCCGCCCTGCATCCCGCATGCGAGTAATAGCCCAGAACGCGTCCACGTCAGTCGTGTCGTCTCCAAACATCACGGTTGCACGCAGCCCATGTTCTTCGACAACAGTGGTACACCGCTGAACCCTTATTGATGTCAATCGGTGGATGTATCTCTCTAACCATTTTTCCGTCGCTGATGCGTAAATCCACAGTAGGGGGGTGTTCGCCTATGAACAAATCAATGGCTGCTGATGCAACCTATAAATCCTCCGCGTTTCGGTAGTGGATCGACATAGGCGGATCTGTATCCCCGACGAAAATGCAGGGGGAACCAGCAAATCGTAACCATGTGCCCCTAGCGGTTTGGTGAATGGTCGGAACGAATTCAATGGCCTCCGGAACAATGGCTTCACGCTCATCGCGCAGCCACTCAGGTCCATGATTACAACATACGTCACTTGACCGCATGCGAGAATACGGCGTGCATCGCTGGGCGACCGACCAGGTAGCACCACTATCACAAACCTGTTCGCAAGTGCCGAGGTAGCCTCGTGTACGCCCGCTGAAATCGTGACTGACTCGAATCCGGTTCGAACGAAGCCAGTCTACCGTGGATACCTAAGATTAGGTCCGTGGGCTACTCCTGCAGCATGCGGCAAATACCCTCGCGGTTATTCATGAGAGCAAGTGGCATCCAGACCATTTAGTTCTAAATCTTGGGCTGTGCCGTGGAGTCAATGTCCAGAGCAGCGTCACCGTAAATCAACTTGCGCACCGGATAATTTATTTCAATCCCATCGTTCTTGAATCGAGCATGGAGTCGCTTGATAAGCTCGTTGGTGAGCACAAAACTCCCCCAACGGTCGCGGGCCTGAAGAAAGACCCAAAATTCTATGTTCGAGTCACCAAAGCTGTCGAAACCAAAGAATGCATCGGTTGATTTTACCGCATGCAGAGAGTCCTCAATCAATGCGCGTCCCACCTCTAGTGAAGCGCTCTCTACTTTCTCTAAGTCGGACTCGTAGCTGACTCCCGAAGTCACCATGATGTTAATCGCATTGACCGGGCCACTGTAGTTGGTAACGATGGAATCGGCCATGACCGAGTTGGGGATCACCACTAAATTATTGAGCCACGTTCGTATTTTGGTGCTCCGCCAACCTACCTCAATCACGTAGCCGGCGGGGCCGCCTTGAAGTTCGATGTAGTCCCCCATCGCGAAGCCACCATCGGACAGCACGTAGGTGCCCGCAAAGAAATTAGCCAGTGTTGGTTGGAGCGCTAAAGCGACAGCTAATCCTGTAATACCCAATCCCCCTATGATTGGGCTAATCGACACCCCCAAAGAGTCCAGCGCAATCAGGGCTCCCAGCGAGTAGCAAGCTATCACTAGAAAGCGTCGGAGGAGCGGGAACATTTTGTCATCGAACTGAGACTCTGTCCTCGGTGCGACATATTCGCCGTACCAAATGAAAACGCCCCGAGTTGCGCTCGCCACGCCGTGCGATATCTGCAACGCCCCGATGACTCGCCAGGCGCTAGTGATTCCATCTCGCCATGGCTCTGCTTCGGGTAGTGCCGAGACTCCCAGGAAGGCCCCTAGCGTGACCAAAAAGAGTGGTCCCGTATTCCTGGCAGCCCCAAGCGTCATCTTGACGGCGATTTGTCCGCGACTGCCACCGAGGCGGCGCGATATGAATGATGTAACTGCGCGCAACAACATCGCAACGAGCACGAAGCTGCCAAAGACCGAAGCGGCGATGATGCGCTGGAGGACGGGGTCGTCTGTTATTGTGTCAAATGGCATAAATCTACTCCCATACATTCTCAAATGTACTTGTTCTGGTGCATTCTGGGGAGCGGGTACAGTGACCCACTGCGGCGGATTCAGTAGCTGCGCTCACTTGTCCGAAGGGATTCTTTGTAGTAGCGTAATGCGTCGGTAATACCCGCAATCGTTTGCGGTTCACCTCACGGAGGAACAGAGTTATGTCGGTACGGAGCGCCGCCCCGGCCCGGTCGGGTCTCGTCTATTCACTTCTAATTGCCGCAGGATTGATTGCCGGTCTAATCGGCGCAGCCACGGTAATCTACATATCTTATGAATATGTGACGCGCGAAGAATTGCGCAACCCGGTACCGCATGAGGAGTCGTCGCACGGATCACTCCCAACCGGGGTCGTTTAGGTTCACCTTTAAGCCCTAGCGAATCGTAAGTCTAGAAGCGCTCCGGTAACCGGGGTGTTTCTAGACTTGCGATTCGCTAGGGCTAGATTGCGTGAATACGCCCACAAGTCCCGCTATGATGACTGCTCAGTCATGAGTCCAACGTTTACGGAGGAGAGGCGAGATGCGAGTTCTTGTTATGGGGACAGGCGGAGTGGGCGGGTATTTCGGGGCATTACTCGGCCGCGCGGGGCATGACCTCTGCGTCATTGCCCGTGGTACGCACCTCGATGCGCTCCAAAACCATGGCCTTTCCATTGAGACCGTAGCCGAAGAAGATTTCACCGTACCGGTCCAAGCCCTCTCGGACCCGCAACCTGACCACAACGTTGATTTAGTCATCGTTTCGGTCAAGTCCTACGATCTCGATGAAGCTATTGCCAAGTTCAGGCCTGTGGTCGGGCCGGGCACGACGGTGCTCACGCTGCTGAATGGAGTAGAGTCAGGTGAGCGCCTAGCTCAGGTTTTCGGCCCTGATCGGGTCCTTGACGGCGTGGTTTACATAGAGAGCTTCATCAAGTCTCCTGGCGTCGTCGCGCAGGTGGGGGGGCCACGCAAGGCAGTGTTCGGCAATCGCAACGGCCCAAATGGCGAGCGCGAGCAGCGCTTCTTTCGAGATTTCCTCGCAGCCGGTTGGCAGGTAGAGCTGGCAGAAAACGTCGTCAACAGCCTGTGGTCGAAGTACGCGTACCTTGGCCCCTATGCTGCGTTCAACACCGTGACAGGCCTCGATTCCGCGCAGCTCTGCAGGTCACCTGAGTGTGAGTCGCTCATGCAACGCATGGTCGAAGAGTACATCACCGTTGGGAACACTGAAGGAGCGGCCTTTGGTAGTGATGCAGTCCAGGTCATCATCGACCGCTACCGCAATCCACTGGTGGGGCAAACGTCCATGTACCGCGACCGACTGGGTGGCAAGCGGATCGAGGCTGACGCACTGGTAGGAGCGGTGATACACCGAGGTGCCCGTGCAGGCGTGCCCACCCCGGTGGCCGAGATGATCTATACCATGCTCAAGCCCATGGCCGCAGGGGGCACACCACCCAGGTCCTAACCGTGCAACAGGTCTTCGTTTGAGCCTTCGATGCGATCTCCGAGGTATCTCTCTAGCAAATCTAGGTAGCTCCTTATTTCGACTGTCACTTCCCCCCGTGGCTGAATAACTTCAGCTTCGAATACCTTTCCAATGCCGTCGATGGTGTCTAGATTGAAGAGCGTTCGCGGTAGCGTCCACAGTTCGCGCCGCTTGCTTACAATTGCACTGACACCAAGCGCACCGATGAGTACATCTTTGAGATTATTAGCAATCGAAATAGCCTGGTAGTCGACTTCCCTGAGCCCATCCGAGTAGCAATCTGTGTACCCAATTAGTTCAGATCGACGTAACTGCTCCCTAACTTTAAGCCGCCGGTATCGGGTCAATCCATCGCTCGGGAGATTGAAGTACGTATCCACTTGCCTTTTGGTCACTACATACCTGGCTCCCAGTTTCCTTAAAACAACCCTGACAGGTCTGAAGTCCGAGCAATATCGCTTTATCTCAATGTTCTGGCTCAATGTTTCTCCAAATTTGACTGGTCTCCCTAGTGAGCACCATTCTGATCTTTCCGTATAATCGGCGCGAGGTACTCATGGTTGATGATCCATTCAAACTCGACGGCAAGGTAGCGGTAGTAACTGGTGCTGGCCAGGGCATTGGGGAGGCATGCGCTCTAGCGCTAGGTCAAGCGGGTGCCACCGTTGCAGTTACCGGCCTGGCAGATCGCCGTGCAGATTTAGACAAAGTCTGTGCAGAAATCACGGCTGCGGGCGGCCAGGCAAAGGCGTTCACGCTCGACGTAAGCGATATTGCCAGCATTGCCCTCGCGTTTGGTTCGATTATTGCTGAACTGGGCTCATTGAACATCCTCGTGAATAACGCTGGAGTTCGCGTCAATGGACCTTCGCTAGGCATCTCGGCGCGAGATTGGGATTGGGTACTGGGGGTCAATCTGAAAGGCACATTCTTCTGCTGCCAGGCCGCAGCAGCCCATATGGCAACACATGGAGGCGGAGGCATTGTCAATATAGCCTCTCAGTTGGTCGTGAGTGCGGCACCAGAACGCGCAGCTTACATCGCCAGCAAAGGTGGGATTGTCTCGCTGACCAAAGCACTAGCGGTCGAGTGGGCCAGCCTTGGTATTCAAGTAAACGCCGTAGGGCCCGGGCCTACCGATACGCCGATGACCGCTTCAGCCATTCCTACAGCGAGCGCACAGATACTGGCGCGCTCGCCCATCGGGCGGCGTCTGCAGCCCCGCGAGATCGCAACATCGGTAGTCTTCCTCGCGAGTCCAGCCAGCGGGGCGATCACAGGGCAGCACCTTTTAGTGGATGGCGGCTGGACTTCAAGTTAGCGTGAAGGGATTGAGTTTTTGGGGCAGATTCAAGTCTTGTGCGAAGGCATTGGAGTCTACTGGTGTAATTTCGAGGCCCCTCGCTAATGTCCCTCTCGAGACGAACTTCTCGACATGGCATTCGTTGACCTACCGAGTGATTTCTCAAGCTACAGGCTTTATTTGAACCAGCGCACTATGAGCTTGAAATAGCGGGCTTCTATTAGCAATAGGTTCATCAAAGACTCGAGAGCGCCGGGCCCAATCTTCCTGCCCTATGAGTACGGTATTCAATGGCCATCATGGTAAGTCAGGGGCATTCTGAACCCTCTTGAATCTTGAGATCGATTCGCCCCTGCTCGATGCCATGGAATCAGTCTGCACTTGCGCACCGCGATTCATGCCCTGCCCCAGAATTGCGAAAGCGGACCGGTTGAGCGATGTGGTCACGCTGTCAGCATTGAGCGGGGCGACCGGAACGGAGTTAAGTTTGGAGATGTGTAGTCCTTTATGGGAAGGCTGTGTCGCGAAACGTCCATGGAGAAAAGTCGCCGGCCAGCCTAGTCAATCGTGGGTCTTGCCGCATAGGGAGGCGAGCGGTATCGTTCCATCAGCACATTGCGCGAAGATCCCAGGTCGCGGACGTATGAGGCCCGAGCGCATGAGGAGGCTCACATGGGAACGATTCTCTACGTAGCAACCAATCAAGGGGTGGTCACGGTAAAGAAATCCGGCACTGAGTGGGAAATCGGATCGCACGGATTGAAGAACTGGGACGTCAATGAGATCGCGATCCAACCCGATGATCCATTGTGCGTTTATGCGGCTACCCGCGGCGACGGGGTCCTTCGCAGCACAGACGGCGGCGAAACGTGGAGCAAGCCCAACCGCGGCAGCGCGGGCCCGGGTAAAGTCAAGTGTGTGACTATCGACCCGTATGACTCAAACACTATCTACGCGGGCGGGGAGCCCATCGCAGTTTGGGTATCGCACGACCGTGGCGAATCTTGGTCATCCATGAATGGAATCCAAGAAATCCCGGGCATCAGTGAGATCGATTACCCCGTACTAGCGGTCGAACCACATGTCCGAGACATCGTTATTCACCCTAATGACAGTAACACTCTTTATGCGACGTTGCAGGTCGGCTATATGGCGAAGACCATCGACGGAGGCAGGACCTGGAATCTACTAAACAACGCGGTGGACGCAGACGCCCACCAATTAGTATCTCGCAAGGACCAACCCGAGCACCTGTATTTGTCAACCGGTGGCCACAGCCATCGGTTGGGTGAAGCACCCGGTCGTGCACTTTATCGCAGCCTAGACGGCGGAGCGAGTTGGCTGCCTATGGCCTTGGAGTTCGACCAGGAGTACTCCATCCCCATGGTCACCGACCCACGGGACGAGGACATCGTGTTTTCGGCGGTTGCGTACGGTAACCCGAGCGAGTGGCGCAAACGCGAAACAGGCGCGGGCGCGGCGTTGATCCGATCGATTGACGGCGGTGAGACCTGGCAGGCGATTACAACCAATAACGACATATCACGGTTCTACCCAGAGGCCATCACCCTCGACCCAAGCGCTCCAGACAACATGTTCATTGCGACTCGAAAGGGTCAACTATTCGGCAGCACAGATACGGGAGAGACGTGGTCTGATCTCGGCGTTCAGGTACCCGAGGTATCTGATTTGAAAGCGGCTAGCACGTAGGCCTTCTATGATCGAATATTTGATTGCTATACAATTTTCCAGAGTGGGCTGTCGACCACTTCCGTCGCTCGTTCCCTGCTGTGAGAGTTCCTATTGATGAGGAGCTAGAAGATGAGGCGTTCGCCAGCGTCAATTCATTATCCCTGAGTCATGAAATTGAAGACGATGCGCCGCTTGGTAACGATGCACCCCGCATGCTAGTGAGATCGCTGGTCCCCTTGCGCGAAATCAGGGCAGCAAGAAGCGCCTGACGCACCTGTTCACGAAAGAACCTGCGCGCTTAATCACTGGTGAAGAGCTGATTAACGTGGCCGAGTACGAGAAAGTCTATTAGCCCTTGGCTCATTCCGCGCGCCGCGCCGCGAA
>Ga0302134_10001046_pt1 | contig 12769 bp, 9 predicted proteins | sample CB9_SCM_MG_FD_203123 | JGI IMG/M metagenome (GOLD analysis project Ga0302134, IMG submission 203123) | Marine microbial communities from Western Arctic Ocean, Canada - CB9_SCM | ecosystem: Environmental > Aquatic > Marine > Oceanic | place: Canada: Western Arctic Ocean | collected 2017-09-19
CTTGACGCATGATGGAAAAATTGTTCCGACCGATGACCGGCGCTGGATGCGGTCATTAGGTAACCGCTTGTGGCATTCCGATAGCAGTTACAAGGCGACACCAGCCAAGTATTCTATGCTGTCGGCGCGCGTCTTGCCTTCGTGGGGCGGGGAAACAGAATTCGCCGACCTGCGCGCAGCCTATGACGCCCTCTCTGATCGCATGAAGGCCCGCGTTAAAGACATGGAAGCTCTGCATTCAGAGGCGTTCTCGCGCGCCAAGATCGGCTTCACTAACTATGCCCCCAACGAAGTGGCGCTAAACAAGCCTGTGCCACAGGCTTTGGTGCGCACCCACCCAGGCTCGAATCGAAAAACCTTATTCCTTGCCTCACATGCCGGTAAAATCGTTGGGATGACGGTACCGGAAGGGCGCATGCTGCTCCATGACCTGATCGAGCACGCCACCCAGCGTGAATTTGTCTATCGCCATACCTGGACTGTCGGCGACTTCGTCATCTGGGACAACCGATGCCTCATGCACCGGGCTCGCGAATTTGATGCCAGCGAGATCCGCGACATGCGCCGTTCAACAGTTGGCGATATCGCGCCGACCCTTGAACAAAAGAAAATGCAGGAAACGGCTGCCTTGCTGTAAAATGTGCAAATGGTAACGATAAATCTTTGAACGCGCCCGTAATACGGGGTACCGGGTAAAGGAGTTCTTTTTCATGCTGCAAGTCCGCCCTATGGGCCCAAATATCGGTGGTGAAATCACCGGCGTCGACGTAAAAAAACTCGACGATGCTACCTTTGCGCTAATCTACAAGGCTTGGTTAAAATACGGAGTTATCGTGGTTCGCGATCAAGACCTCGAGATCGCCGACTTCATTCAATATAGTAAACGCTTCGGCCATGTTGCCGATCACCCTTCAAAATCCACGCGTCATCCTGACCATCCAGAATTGACAATGCTAGGTATTAACAAATTCGATGCCAACGGCAACCTTATCAAATCTATTTATGGCCGAGGTGCTAGTGGTTTTCATACAGATGGCGCCTATGAAGAAGATAAATTCAAAGCTACCCAACTATACGCCATAGCGATCCCAAGCACAGGCGGCGATACGCATTTTTCCAGCATGTACATGGCATATGAAGCCCTTCCGCAGCGGTTAAAGACACTGCTGGATGGGCGCAAGGCAGGCTACGCTTACGGTGGCAGCAAGGGTGCCATGGCACTATTGAACGAGGAAGACCGAGGCCGAGCGCCGGCGGCACACTCAATGACGCCAGTTCACCCAGAGACGGGCCGCAAGTCGCTTTACTTCGACCCAGGTAAGATCCGCTACATCGAAGGTTTTGACGGGCCACAATTCGATGACATGGTTGCAGAACTAAGGGAATTTATGCTCCAACCGGATGCTCAATACACTCATAATTGGCGGGTCGGCGATATTGTTATCTGGGACAATCGCTGCCTAGTTCACAAGGCCGGCGGCGACTATCCGCCCAAAGAAGACCGCATCCACTGGCGTGTTTCAGTCCAGGAATTTTCTGTGGGGGCACAAGTAGCAGCTGAGTAAGGCGTGTCGAGAACCGCGCGCAAGCAACAGGCAACCTAGCTCAGAGGAATTATATCCTATGTTAAAAATCCGGCCCATGGGACCGAACATCGGTGGAGAAATCACTGGTGTTGATGTAAAAAATCTCGACGACTCTGGCTTTGTGCCGATCTACAAAAGCTGGCTAAAATATGGCGTGACGGTAGTCCGCAATCAAGAGCTCGAGATCGCCGACTTTATTCGATATAGCCAGCGCTATGGCCCCGTCCTTAAGCACCCGTCCCAAACAACTCGGCATCCGGATCACCCAGAAATCACTATGCTCGGCATCAATAAATTTGATCCCAGCGGCAATCTAATCAAGGCAATCTACGGTCGCGGTGCTGGTGGATTCCACACTGATGGCGCCTATGAGGAAGTGCCATACAAGGCAACTCAGCTGTACGCGCTAGCTATACCCAGCAGCGGCGGGGACACTCACTTCTCCAGCATGTACATGACCTACGATGCCCTACCAGCCCGGCTGAAGATATTATTGGAGGGTCGCAAGGCCGCATACACCTTTAGCAAACAAGGAGCTATGCAGGCGTTAAACGAGAAAGGCATTGAAAGACCGCTCATGCTTCACCTGATGATGCCCACCCATCCGGAAACAGGACGCCGGTCCGTTTATTTCGACCCTCTAAAGATTCGCTACGTCGAGGGTCTCGAAAAACATCAGTCTGATGATGTCATCGCAGAGCTTAAGGAAATAATGATCCAGCCGGGCGCCGGCTATAGCCATAAGTGGCAGGTCGGCGATATTGTCATCTGGGATAACCGGTGTCTTGTACACAAGGCCGCCGGAGACTACCCGCCGGAGGAAGAACGGATTCACTGGCGTGTATCAATCGAGCAAACGGTGACCAAAACCTAAACATCAATGGAATAAACCTCCAAACCTGTACATCAGAATTTTTTACACCATTCATAGGATATCCCTAAATCAATAATCGCGCAGTTTTCTAGCAATGATTCTGAGGACAAACGAATGGATAACCTTAAAATAGACAGGGAAGCCATGGGCCGCTTGGCAAAGGCATTAGTTTTCATCTGCGGAGCTGGTCACCCGACGACGGCTGCCCTAAAAGCTGCTGCCGAGAGTGGTTCAGACAAAGATATAACGAAAGCCCGCAAGCTGTTTCTTGGCATGAAATCGGGAGACCGCCGGGCCGCATTAACCATGCTTGGCGATTAACCCTAACGCGCGGCAACTGGTGTTAAGTCAGGGAAATAATTACTAAATCAATAATGATCTAATGATCAAAACCTGGCGTTTCAGTTCAACTCTCGTTCTCTTATCCCTATATTTCAAAATGATTTATCATGGTTGCCCTCGGCTCTCATGTAACCTTTAATAAGGCTACCCGCATTGACAGGTGGGGGGTGGCGCTCTATCTGTTCAAACAGCTATAAACGCCGGTTTTTTAGGAATCGTGAGCGTTAGCTTCGCCAACGGGACTCTATCCGAGGACTTCGTATGTTAGGTGCCATCGCCCGGCAGATTTTTGGCTCGGCTAACGACCGTTACGTAAAAGGCCTAAATACGACCATCGATGCGGTGAACGCGCTCGAACCCGCTATCATAGCTCTAAGCGACGATGATCTTCGAGCCCGTACTGACTGGTTGAAGGGGCGTCTGCAAGCAGGAGAAACCCTCGACGACCTGCTCGTCGATGCTTTTGCCACGGTGCGCGAGGCGGCTAAGCGAACACTTAGCCAACGCCACTTCGACGTACAGCTTATGGGCGGCATGATCCTGCACCGTGGCATGATCGCCGAAATGAAGACAGGTGAAGGCAAGACACTAGTTTCCACCCTGCCCGTCTATCTCAATGCGCTCACGGGACGCGGTGTGCACGTGGTCACAGTCAACGACTATCTGGCAAGCCGCGACGCTGGGTGGATGGGTCAGATTTATAATTTTCTAGGACTTACTGTCGGCTGTATCGTAAACGGGCTCGATGACCGTGAACGTCAAGCCGCCTATGCCTGTGACATAACCTATGGCACCAACAATGAATTCGGATTTGACTACCTACGCGACAATATGAAGTTCCAGCTGGACGATATGTCCCAGCGGGAGTTTCAATTTGCCATAGTCGACGAAGTCGACTCGATCCTAATTGACGAGGCCCGCACGCCGCTGGTCATTTCTGGTCCCGCCGAAAGCTCTTCTGAACTCTACCCACTGATCGACAAGATCATACCAAGTCTTGACGATAATGATTTCGAGAAAGACGAGAAGGCCCGTTCCATCACCTTTACCGATGGCGGAGCGGAAAAGCTCGAAAACCTGCTGACAGAGGCCGGTATCCTGACTCAGGATGGGCTCTACGACATCGGCAACGTCACCCTTGTGCACCACACCAACCAAGCTCTGCGGGCACACAAGATGTTCGCGCGGGATACGGACTATATCGTCAAGGATGACAAGGTCATGATCATCGACGAATTCACTGGCCGCATGATGGAGGGCCGACGCTACTCGGATGGACTTCACCAAGCCTTAGAAGCCAAAGAAGGCGTTACCATTCAGGAGGAAAATCAGACACTTGCATCTATAACATACCAAAATTACTTTAGGTTATACCCCAAGCTTGCCGGAATGACCGGAACAGCGATGACGGAGGCTGGTGAGTTCTCCGAAACCTACAAGCTCGAGGTCATCGAGGCGCCGACGCACCTGCCCTGTATTCGCGAAGATATGGACGACGAAGTTTATCGTACGGGCAAGGAAAAATATGACGCCATTGTCGACGAGCTAGCCGACTGCCATACGCGTCAGCAGCCAGTCTTAGTCGGCACCGTCAGCATCGAAAAGTCAGAGTATCTGGCCAGCCTGCTCAAGGAACGCAAGATCCCACACCATGTGCTCAATGCCCGCTATCACGAGCAGGAAGCCTTCATCATTGCCCAGGCCGGCACGCCAGGCGCCGTCACCATTGCCACCAACATGGCTGGTCGTGGCACCGATATCCAACTCGGCGGTAATCTCGACATGCGCATTGCCCAAGAGTTGAGCGACGTGATTGATGTATCCGAGCGGCAAAGGCGAATTGACCAAATTAAGGCGGAGATTTTTGCCTACAAAAAAGTGGTGTTGGATGCTGGCGGCCTCTACGTGCTCGGCACCGAACGCCATGAAAGCCGGCGGATCGATAATCAGTTGCGCGGCCGGTCCGGGCGCCAAGGTGATCCTGGTGCATCAAAGTTCTATTTGTCGCTGGAAGACGACCTTATGCGCATATTTGGGTCTGACCGCATAGACGGAATGCTCACTAAACTCGGCCTGGAAGATGGTGAGGCCATTGTTCATCCATGGGTCAACAAAGCTCTAGCGAAGGCGCAGCAGAAGGTTGAGGAGCGCAACTTCGAGATACGCAAGAACCTGCTAAAATTCGACGACGTGATGAACGACCAGCGCAAGGTTATCTACGAACAGCGTACGGAGCTGATGTCCTCGGATGATGTATCGTCTAGCTTGTATGAAATGCGCCATCAGGTCGTCGAAGAAATGGTTGGCCGATTCATCCCCGAAAAGGCCTATGCAGAGCAATGGGAGACCGATGCCCTGCACGCTGAATTCATGAAAGTCTCAGGCCTCGACGTGCCAATCCAGGATTGGGCCAAGGAGGAAGGTATAGCCGATGCTGAAATCCTTGAACGTCTAATCAAGGCCATCGACAGTAGAATGGCGGAAAAAGCGGCGAACTATGGCCTTGATGTCATGCGCTCAGTAGAGAAAAGTTTGCTTCTACAAATCCTCGATCAAGTGTGGAAGGAGCACTTGCACACCCTCGATCATCTACGTAATGGCATTGGCCTGCGGGCCTATGCCCAGAAAGATCCTCTCAATGAATACAAGCGGGAATCCTTCAACCTATTTGAGGAGATGCTGACGACCCTGCGAGAGAAAGTAACTAGCGTTCTATGCCATATCCAGCTGCAAATGACGGCGCCTGAGGGCGGTCTTTTGCCTAGTGGACAACAGCAGGAAATGTACGAGACACGCGAAGACCCTGCCTTGCAAATAGGCGCCGTACCCACCGGTGATAATTCCCAAGCGGCCACCCTGCGCAACCGCCAGGCAGCAGCCGACCGGGATCCCAACGATCCCAAAACCTGGGGTCGTGTTTCGCGAAATGCCATCTGTCCTTGCGGCTCAGGCAGAAAGTTCAAGCATTGCCACGGAAAAGTATCATAACTAATTGATATTTATTAGAGTAAAGCAATAAACTTATTAGGGAATTGCTTCCATATTCATTGATAAACGGCGTCAACAATCGTTAATAACTCACAAAAGGGTCCGGAAATTTTCTCTAAAGGCATCACCCGAGACCGCTTTTACCCATCTCCAGGAATTTCTCGCGGCGACACGCCTGCAGCTCATCACCGTCCAGATCATCAAGGTCGCGGAGCGCTGTTTCAATAGCGCAGCCAACATCGTCCATAGTTTTCGCCCGGTCTCGATGCGCACCACCTAGGGGCTCTGTGATGACATCGTCGATAATGCCAAGCTTAAGTAGGTCCTGAGCGGTAATCTTCAAGGCCTCGGCCGCAGCTTCCGCCGCAGCGCCGTCGCGCCACAGGATCGAGGCACAGCCTTCAGGCGAGATCACGGAATAGACCGAATGTTCCAACATCATCACGGTATTTGCCGTGGCCAACGCAATTGCGCCGCCAGAACCACCCTCACCGATAATCACGCTGACTAGGGGAACGCGCAAGCCGAGACAGACGTCAATGGAGCGCGCAATGGCTTCCGCCTGACCTCGGGCCTCTGCATCAATTCCAGGATAAGCACCGGGAGTGTCAACGAGCGTCACCACCGGGAGACGGAAGCGCTCAGCCATTGCCATCAAGCGCTGCGCCTTACGGTAGCCTTCGGGGCGCGCCATACCAAAGGCGTGGCGAACGCGGCTTTCCGTATCCGAGCCTTTCTCGGTGCCAATGATCATAATTGTGCGGCCGCGCAAACGCCCGAGACCACCGATAATGGCTTCATCCTCGGCAAACAAACGATCGCCTGCCAACAGCGTAAAGTCCTCGGTAAGTTTATTAATATAGTCCATGACATGCGGGCGCTGGGGATGCCGGGCCACCTTAGTTTTCTGCCAGGGCGTCAGGTTGGAGTAGATTTGGCGTAGGCGACGATCCAAGTTGGCCTGCAACCGCATTACCTCGTCGGCAATGTTGACCTCACCGGAGTTGGCCAGATGACGCAACTCCTCGATCTTACCTTCCAATTCGGCAATAGGTTTTTCAAAATCAAGGAAGTTGTGCATGGATCTTTACTAGAGGGTTTCAACCACAAACGGAGATTGGGCGAGCAAGACCACGCCAGTGTTGGTTCTCACACATAGCGGTCATTCGCCGATTCGGCCAGAAAAACACCACGTCATCATATTTCACGATTTCGACGCGCTAGGGGATGTGCATTAGTGACCAAGGAGCGCAAGCGTTCGTCTAATACATGCGTATAAATTTGCGTCGTGGCTATGTCTGCGTGGCCAAGAAGCTCCTGCACGGCGCGCAGGTCGGCACCGTTGGCGAGAAGGTGGCTGGCGAAGGAGTGGCGCAGAACATGAGGTGAAACTCGGCGCTCGTCGATACCGGCGGAACCAGCCATTTCCTTGATGATCTGATGAAATCGCATCCGCGTCAAATGTCCCTTTTTAGATCTCGATGGAAACATCCAGCGGTTCATTACTGTCTGACTTGAAACCGTCAAGAAAGTGTCCCGGACTTCCAGATAGGTGCCAAGCGCTTCGGCGGCAGGATCGCCTATTGGCACCATACGTTCTTTGCCGCCCTTGCCGATGACGGTAACTATTCGACGGTCACGGCTAAGGGCCGCAAGTGGCATCCCCACTAGCTCGGTGACGCGCAGGCCGGTGGCGTATAGCATCTCGATCAAAGCTCGACGGCGTGCATCATTGGGCGTGTTACGCTTTCTAACGTCGCCTCCAGCGGTAGCCAGCAAGTCATTAACCTCCGCCTCTGATAAGTACTTTGGCAGCGATCGACCTTGGCGCGGCGCATCTACCGCCGTGGTCGGATCATCCGAACGCAAACCCTCAGCATAGAGAAATCCGAAGAACTGGCGCAAAGTGGAAAGCCGCCTTGCGCCAGTGCGCGGCGAAAGACCCGCACCAGAAATACCGCGCAGGTAGGTCTGTACTTGTGTCGTTTGTGCTGCATCGATCCCGTGGCTGCGGCGCCACATAAATGCAGCAAAATTAGTAAGATCAAAGCGATAGGATTCGAGAGTATTGGCGGCTGCACCACGCTCAGCCGCCATCATCTCAAGAAATACCTCGATGATGCGAAGGGAAACTACCGGGAGGTCCGAAACAAGATTACGCGGACGTCGTACCCTCATAATCCGGCCGCAAGGGCAGCCTCCATGACCAAGGCACGAGCGGCGGGGGCCTGACCAACGCCACTGAGGGCATCAATCACGGCACGTAGGACCATCGGGCTAGCTTGGGCGGTTCCGCCGTTTCCAAGGGCTAACAGGGATAGAAGCACCGTTTCCCCTACTCGGCCGGCCGCAGTTGCTTTCTGCAGACGGTACCATAAGGCGGCACTGGGCATAACAACAGGAGCGCGCTCGGAGCCACCAAGAAGGTCAAACCATAACTCATCAGGCACCGTCTCACCCAACCCTTCAAGAGCTAAAAAAAGAAACGTCGCCCGTGCCCGCGCATCCAGATCGTCAGATTCGGTCCTCCACCAATCCAATAAATCACCTGCCGTCCAGGTGCCGGGATGAGACGGGCCAGCAAGAAGCACGAAAGGCAGCAAAGGCATTAACTGCGCCTTTTTTTCATCATCAATCAAGGCGCCGGCACGAATTAGTGACAACCACCCATGGGCTGCATCGGCTTGTCCAGAAACAAGCAAAGCACGAACTGCCACCGGTGCAAACCAAGAGAGTTCAGCGCTAGGCTGCAGATCGGCAATGATCGACAGGAATGCACGCGCGACGGATGGATATCGCCCGCCCCGTTGCGCCAACTGCAAGGCGTAGGAAGCGGCCGCTGCACGCGCTGAGGGCACCGTATTGGCTATTGCCGTGCGATACAGTAATGCCCGGCTAAGCGGCCCCGTTTCTACTTCGGCGCGGGACAAGGGGTTGGCTAGTTCTTCTTCGCTGAATATGGCGAGGGCATAGAGTTCACGCAGAGTTTCGGTACTCAGCGCCCCCATTCCCTCAGCCCGTTCGGCTGCATCAAGACGGATATTAAAGGAAGCATTATTGCTGGTGGCGATGGCGCGAAGCATAGACGGGCTATCAGTGCCCAGAACGTCGTTAGGCAACATCGCCTTGGCGGCTTGAGCCATGGCAAGCAGTAGCGGGGTTGGATTGCCCAAGCTTTTAAGTTCTACTTTCGTGCCGCTAGCTAGCGCATCTGCTAGATGGAAAAATGCCACGCTGCCATATCCGGTTTCGCGCAAGAGAGAAGCTCCAAGGGCGGCGGGCTCCTTATCCCCAGCCAAAATCTGACAGAAAATATAGACACGCTGCCAATAGGGGTCCGTGAGGGCATCAGATTGACCGACAGCAATCTTGCAGGCACGCAACTGGTCGTTAGTAACAAAGCGGGCCTCGGTTTCGACACGCGCCAACTGCGCGTCCCGCAGCTCATGCGGAACAACGTTGAGAAACTCGAACAGGGTCGTTGTTTCTCCCATTTCCATAAGCCGTTCAGCACGGGCCGTAATGAGATTAGCAGCCGAGGCACCTTCGGGAGTAATAGCTGAGGATAGAAGCAGGCGCCTTTCTAAGTCGTGCATGGCTCGCGAATTCGTACGAACAGGCAAAATAGGCAACAAAAAGTCGACAAACCCGCGCGGTGTGCCCAGCCATGTATTTGCGCCGAGGCCGCCGGTCTCAGCCGTAAGTGTGCCAACAGATGCAAGGTCAACTGTACTCAGAGTATCAACCTTGATGCCGCCCAGAACCTTAAATTCCAGATCCAACGCTGGTGATGGAATTATGGCCGTGGCAGTCTTGGGGCGATCGAGATTTATTGGTGGTGTTAGCAGCATTGGCCTAGAGTCCTCAGGCACCGCCTGAGCTAAGCCAATCTTCGGGTGAACCAGCATCACAGCCGCGGCAAAGCCGGCGGCGAGAGCGAAAAGGCCTTCCTTAACGTAGAAAACGTTCATCAGGAATTACCTTCTCAATTAGAGACTGCGGCGATGGAATATCCCATGCAACAAGAAAAGTGGCGCCGCCGACGATGAGAAGCAGCAAGATAATCAGAATAAAACGAGAAAAAAACTTCATTCACCCAACCGAATTTCGAACAAAGAAAGAAGTCACCTGATCAGGAGCGTTCAATTAACCTAACTGACCAATCAACATCAATCGCAAGGTCTTTTTCGGCTAATTTAAAACCCTGAGAGATGCGACTGCAACCTGATAATATGCTATGTTAGAATTAGAATATGGCTATTTTTTGTTATTCTAGCTACTCGCCATGGACCTTTCAATGTTGCCTAGTGCACTGTACCAATTGAAATCCCTATTTTAATTGACGATATTGCTGACAACTCAACCATGACCACCCTGAAGACTCATTTGACTGGACGCAATATCATTCTTATTGGCCTGATGGGGGCAGGAAAGACCAGCGTCGGACGTCAGTTGGCACGTATGATAGAAATGCCGTTTACAGATGCTGACGCTGAGATCGCGCGCGCCGCCGGCTGTTCCATTCCTGATATCTTCAGCCTATATGGCGAGGCTGCCTTCCGAGAAGGTGAGCGCCGCGTTATTGGAAGGTTGATGAACGAAGGTCCAATGGTGCTTGCCACTGGGGGTGGCGCATTTATGGATGAGGAAACACGCACTGCGATCCGCCAAAATGGCATTTCCGTTTGGTTGCGCGCTTCCATCGACACCCTTGTGCGGCGCATCGGCCGGCGGCACGGACGGCCGATGCTCACCGGCGGTGACACGCGCGTGATCCTCGAAGGCTTAGCCGAATTACGCCATCCCGTTTTTATTGAGGCCGACATTATTGTTAATTCAACCGATGAACCAACCGAAAGAACCGTCAAGAAGGTGATAGCATCCCTTAAAATTCACGCTTCCCAACCAGCCTTACCAGTAGCGGTGAGGCCATCACCATGATCACTCAAAATTTCGTTGAGCGGTTGACTGTCGATCTTTCTAGCCGCTCATATGACATTTTAATCGGTGAAGGACTAATCGCCAGCACCGGAGATTTGCTGCAGCCCGTGCTGCCTCAGCCACGCGTTGTCATTATTAGCGACGAACAGGTTGCGCCACTTTACCTCAATTCCTTACAGGCCTCGCTTGAAGATGCTGGGATCCGCCAAGACGCTATTATTCTGCCGTCCGGCGAAGCAACCAAGAATATATCGTATTTAGGCGAACTCACCGATCGCATTCTCGACCTGCAAATCGACAGGCAAACGACGCTGGTGGCTCTTGGAGGTGGAGTGATTGGCGATATTACCGGATTCGCAGCAGCCATCCTGCTGCGCGGCCTACCTTTTGTGCAAATCCCAACCACTATGCTGGCCCAAGTCGACAGTTCGGTCGGCGGCAAGACGGCCATTAATACACGCCACGGCAAAAACCTGATCGGAGCCTTCTATCAACCTCGCCTCGTCATCGCCGACATAGATACGCTCGATACCCTATCGGAACGAGAGTTTCTTGCCGGCTACGCCGAAACAGTGAAGTACGGTTTTCTTGGCGATGCTTCCTTTTTTTACTGGCTGGAGGAAAACGGTGCCGCCGTCTGTGCCGGTGATAAAACAGCACGGCGCCATGCCGTGCGGCGCAGTTGCGAGATGAAGGCCGAGTTCGTCGCCGCCGATGAGCTCGAAAATGATCGCCGCGCACTTCTCAACCTTGGACACACGTATGGCCACGCCCTGGAAGCGGAAAGCTCCTTTGATGGGCAGCTACTGCATGGCGAGGCGGTAGCCATCGGCATGGCAATGGCCTTTGACCTATCCGTAACGCTTGGCCTGTGCCCGGCAGAAGACGCACTAAGGGCTCGGCGCCACTTAGCCTCCCATAATCTTCCCACTCAACCTAGAAATATGGCAACCTCGGAGCAGACACCCGAAACCCTGATGGCTCATATGTACCATGACAAAAAAACCGTGAGTGGCCGCCTCACACTCATCCTATTGCGCGGCCTCGGCGAGGCATTCATTGCACACGACATTGATGAGGGAGCCATTCTCAACAGCTGGAGACACGCTCTTTCATCCTGATTCAGCCATGCCGAACGACGACTTTATTCCCATACGATCCGATAACAAAAAGGTGACAACATGCTGACCCTGGCCTTGGCCATTGTCGTGCTTCTTATCCTGTCGGCCTTCTTTTCAGGGTCAGAAACGGCGTTGACCGCAGTATCCTCCCCGATGATGCACCAAATGGAGCAGAAAGGTAGCCGACGGGCCGCCATCGTAAACCAGCTTTACTTGCGCAAAGACCGCTTAATCGGCGCCATCCTACTTGGCAATAACCTTGTCAATATTCTCGCCTCAGCACTTGCAACCAGTGCTCTAATGGGAATGTTTGGTGATGCAGGAGTCGTTTATGCGACCATAGGCATGACATTAATAGTTCTTGTATTCTCCGAAATTCTACCAAAAACCTACGCCTTTAACCACGCTAACAGTACGGCACTTCAGGTCGCTCCACTGATCAATGTAATGGTGAAGATTTTGGCGCCAGTCACCCATTTTCTCCACCTCGCAGTCAATGGCGTCCTCAAGCTTTTCCAACTCCACGTGCCGTCGGGGGTAAACGGCACCAGCCCAGAAGAACTGCGCGGTGCCATCGAGTTACATGCCGGTAAAGGAGAATCAGACGCACACGAGCGCGCCATGCTGCGGAGCGTACTCGACCTATCGGAAGTGTGGGTCAGTGAAATCATGACTCACCGCAGCGATATGCTCACCATTCATGTCGAACAATCCATCACCGACATTGTAGATCAAGTTATGGAAAGCCCGTTTACCCGCATGCCCGTATGGCGCGGCAGCCAGGACGAGGTCATCGGCATCCTCCACGCCAAGGCCCTACTGCGTGCTTTGGTGGCCGCTGGCGGCGATATGACAAAACTGAAGATTGATGATCTGGCGAGCCCACCTTGGTTCATCCCTGAAACAACAACACTGCT
>Ga0302134_10001047_pt1 | contig 12768 bp, 13 predicted proteins | sample CB9_SCM_MG_FD_203123 | JGI IMG/M metagenome (GOLD analysis project Ga0302134, IMG submission 203123) | Marine microbial communities from Western Arctic Ocean, Canada - CB9_SCM | ecosystem: Environmental > Aquatic > Marine > Oceanic | place: Canada: Western Arctic Ocean | collected 2017-09-19
AGAATTTACACAACAATTAAAAGACAACGACGGATCACATGAAGTCGAAGTCGATCAATTAACAATCGAAAACAAAACGTGTTCAATTTATTACTTTAAAGACGCGGACGCAATCCAAATAATTGTTTGGAACGAACACCACGGCGACGAACAAAAGTTCGTTAAAACGGACAAATTTCAATCGTTCCGTGAATTTGCAGAAACAAACGATTATTTAATGGCGTCAACGGATCATTGGGACTATGCAACGGAATCAGTTTTCCAAAAATATGAAGCATTAGAATTTGACGAATGGATTTATGAAGACGACGCACAACACGCATTGGTTGCATTTATGAATGATTCATTGTTAATTTACGGAACGCAATATGTTAAACGTAGTTTGTGCGATAGGATTTCGCGTTGGTATAAAGAAGCCGTTTATAATTTAAAAAACAATTAAAGACATGGAATTCACAACACACACAAACGAACACAAAGAAATTGATTTTTATTTAACGGGGTTCGAAACGTTTTTAGAAAAAAATAAAAAAATTAAGTTTTACGAAATGGACATAATGTCGGAAACCGCAATCGTTGATTGGCAATTTTATCATGAATGCCGTTCGTGGGGTGTCAAAGACATTGGCGCATTTGCAACGGCCGTCAAGTCATTGGACATTTGCATTGAGTATTGGAAAACGGAAAATGATTATGAAAACGGAAACGAAATCGAAATTGATTATGATTTAACAAATGACATCAAAGATTTTGAAGTCAAAAGCGAAAACGATTCGGGCGGAAAAATGTTTTCAATCCAAACGGTTGAAATTGATTTTGACAACAAAGAAATAACAATAACTTTTTAAACATGGAAATAATAAATTCAGAATTCAGAAAAAACGTTTTATCATATTGTTGCGAAAAAAAAGTTTATTTAGGAACGCAAGATTGTTCCGGTTGTTTGGAATCATGCACATTTGTAATTGACAAACCAATTGCGTTTCACAAGTGGTTGTTGGATTTGGCAAAAGAACAAAACGATCCGATTCAATTTTTAATCGAATTGATTCGGGGGTTGTTGATTAACGAACAAAATCCGTCGGCGTTCGAATTATTGGACATGGTGGATATTGGCGAACAACATTTCAATCGCGATTCATTAAAACGCGCGGCAACCATGATTTTGGACACACACTTTATTTCAAACCGTGTTGACGCCGTGAATAGGATTCCGCAAATAAAAGAAAACAAAAAAAAGAATAAACCAAATTAAAAAAACAAATGAAGAAATTAAAATTTAATAAAGGAATTAACGAAATTAAAAATGAACAAATGGAAAAATTAAACGCACGCGATCAAATGTTAAAAATCATCAACACGATTTGGAGTTCACGACAACCGGAACAAATCAAAGGTTGTGAAAAAATGTTGGAAACATACATAAAAGAAAACGGAAATGAAAATATTGGTGTTACATTTATTCAAGTTGAAATTTCGCGTCAAATAAGATTAAACGGGTTGTTTGCTAAAATGGGTAAAGTCCAAGACGCATTGCAAAAACAAAACGCGGAAAACGCCGGAAAACAAAAATTTGACAAACCATTAAATGAAGACGAATTAAAAGCGCACAACATCAAAAGAATTGAAGCGGAACAAACAAAGATAATGCGCGAAAAAATCGCAAAAGAAAAAAAGGATTTAAACTAATTGCGAAGACATATTGGAAAAACAAACGTATTTTTACAATTCTATGATTGGCGTTCGTTTTGTTTGTTTTTCGAACGTCGGTTTTTTTTGGTTGAATGGGTGGCGTGGTTGCCGCCCATTCTATTTTCTATTAAACACAAACACACACAATGGTAAACGAATTTGACAAATATAAATCAAAAGACGATTTCAAAAAATACGAATCACTAAATGATTATTTAGCAGAAGACAAACAAAGCGATCCAACAAAAGAAAAATTCGACAAAGTGGTTACATTAAAAGTCACAAAAGAAACATTCGAAATTTGGGAATTGTTGTGCGAAAATTGGGGTGAAGTTTTAGGATATGATAATAAATCCAAGATATTTGAATTTGCAATTGTCGAAGCGTTGAACGTTCCGATTAGTTCGTTAGGGGGTTTCAATCATGAAGGGTGGGACATTGAATAAACATTTCTTTTATTTTCTAAAAATATATTCAATTAATTTATTACATTTGCGGAAACATAAATGAAACAATATGGGACACTCTAAAAAAAAGGAACAAAAGCGAACCGAAATCACAAAGGATCAATTATTAAAACAGTTGGAACAAAACATGGGAAATGTAACGTTGGCATGTCATTTTGGAAAATGCAGCCGTTCGACATTTTATCGTTATTATAAAAGCGACGAATCATTTGCAAAACAAGTTGACGATATTACGGAAATTGCCATTGACATTTGCGAATCCGAATTATGGAAACAAATCAAAGACGGCAACGTTCCATGTATTTTGTTTTATCTAAAAACAAAAGGGAAATCGCGTGGTTACATTGAACGTCAAGAATTAACCGGATCGGACGGCAAACCAATAAATTGGGTTGAATCAAAAACTTACATTGAAAATGGAATTGTCAATAAAACAAACGATTGCGATTGATTATTTAGAAGACGCAAACACCAACGTTATTTTATACGGCGGCGGTGCGGGTGGCGGAAAATCAATGTTGGGCGCATATTGGGTTTTGAAACAATGTTTAAAATTTCCGAACACGCGTTATGTAATTGGCCGATCAAGATTAAAAAATTTAAAGGAAACAACATTGCGTTCGTTATTCGAAGTTTGCGAAATCCAAGGATTGACGGCCAATGTTGATTTTACTTATAACGAAACCAAATCGTTAATCACAATTCACCAAACGAAATCCGAAATAATATTAAAGGATTTGTTTCATTATCCAAGTGATCCGAATTTCGATTCGTTGGGTTCAATGAATATCACCGGCGCATTCATTGACGAAGCAACGGAAATCACACCAATGGCGTTCAATGTAATTCAATCACGAATGCGTTACAAGTTGGACGAAAACAATTTAATTCCAAAACTATTAATGACATGCAATCCGTCGAAGGGTTGGATTTATTCGGAATTCTACAAAAAATTTAAGGACGGAACGTTGGACGATAATAAACAATTTGTTCAATCCTTAGTGACGGACAATCCAAATATTTCAAAACACTACATTAAACAATTGCAGCAATTGGACGTGTTGAATCAAAAACGTTTGTTGTTTGGCGATTGGGAATATTCGGACGAAGACACACAATTATTTTCCATTGACGCGTTGAACGATATGTTTACAAATAATTTTGTTTCAAGTGTTGGCGTTAAATTTATTTCCGTTGACGTTGCAAGATTCGGACGCGACATGTCGGTGATTTGTTTATGGAACGGTTGGCGTGTTGAATCAATTAAAACATTGGATAAAAATTCCATTGACGAATTGGCAACGATCGTGGATCAAATAGCAAAAGACAACAACGTTCAACGTTCAAATATTGTCGCCGATTCGGACGGTGTTGGTGGCGGGTTCGTTGATATATTGAAGGGCTGCAAATCCTTTGTCAATAATGCAAAGGCAATGGACAATGAAAATTTCCGAAACTTAAAAACACAATGTTATTATAAGTTTGCGCAAAAGGTAACGAACGGCCAAATCTTTATTAACACAAACGACAAAACATTGCAACAAAACATAATCATGGAATTTGAAATGGTTAAACAACACGACGTCGACAAAGACAATAAATTAATGATTACGCCAAAAGATAAAATCAAACAATTATTGGGACGTTCACCGGATATTGCCGACGCGTTAATTATGAGAATTTATTTTGAATTAAACAAAACAAAAATTTTATATTTCGGTTAACTTAAAATTGCGACGCTTATATAAAAGATTTTTTTATTTTTGTGAATTATGAAATTCAAAACCTTAAATATTGAGCATGAAGAAATTTTAATTAATTTCACAAACGACGTCGAAGGTTTTATTTATAGGATCACGGACGATCAAAACCACAAAGCGTTTCGACATTTTAAACCGGTGATCACAAACGCGAAGACGTTGCACAATAACATTGGCAAAGAATTAAAACAAATGGACATCAAAGAAGACGATTGGATTTATATGTTTCCGAATTATTTGTTGTTTGCCGGAATTGGATTTGCGGCCGGCGTAAAGAATCAAGACAACGCACAATTTATTGAAGACGAAACCGAAATGTTATTTGAATTAATACGCGAAACAATTAACGATTTGGAATTTATGAATAATAAACGGGTTGTTAAAAACCAAAATAAAAAAACCAAAACAAAAAAACAAAATGATTAATTTAACCGTCGGCGATCAACAATGCAAAATTCCACAATCATGGAACGAAATCAATTTAAAAGATTACACGAAAATTTATTCAATTATCAAAGCAAATGAATTTGTTGAACCGGACACAACGGACGTGTCACCGGATCATTTGAATGCAATACAAACGGAACGCGCGTTGCACAATGTCCGAACGAATCGCGAAGTGTTTTCCGAATTCACGGGAATTGATAAACAAACAATCAATCAAGTTGACGGCAACGAAATGTCGGACACATTAATGATAATGTCGAATTTTTTAAATTCAGAAGTAACGACGAAATCATTAGAACCAAATCAAAAAATGTCGTTCACATTAAAAGGCAAAGAATATTTTTTTCCAATTTCAGAAATGCAAACATCAACGTTTGGTGATTATATCGAAGCGTCACAATTAGACATGTTAGCAGAAAAACACAAGGCCGGAAGGTTCGGCGTTATTGCGGAACAAATGGCCGTGTTATGCCGTGAACGTGGCGAAGTTTACGACGAAGAAATTGTCGCAAAGAAAACGAAAATGTTTAGTGCATTGACAATGGACATTGTTTGGGACTTTATTTTTTTTTTGACAATACAAGCGAACACATCAAATCGACATATCCAAACGTGTTCAAAAACGGGAATCGAAACGAAAATCGACACGCAACAAATAATTGGGAAATCGTGAAGCCATACGGGTGGTTGAATACATTATACGACGTTGCCAACACGGGGTTGTTCACAACACAACCGTTGAACGCGATTGATTCAGTAAAGGCGCAAAATCTTTACGCGGTGTTCACCTATTTAAGTTGGAAGGCGGCGGCGAACGAATACGAAAACGAAGTAAAAAAAGCAATGCACGACGAAGCGGAACAAAAACAAAAGTCACGACAAAATAGAAAAAAATAAAAATGATAATTATTGAATGGGTTGGATATACAATCGGAATTTATTCCGTTGTTTTGTTAGGGTTGGGAATAACGATTGGAATTTATGTTTCAAGTCAAATCCAAAAATCAATTAATGAAAATATAAAAAAATGAGTATAGCAATCAGAACAAACGAAATCGTCGATCAAATGAAATTTTATTGGGTTAACATGCCGGCGCCAAAACCGCCAACATTTTATTTTGGTTGGCCGCAAGAGGTTGACAATATACACGCAAAGAATTTGCCGGCGTTAATTTTAAATCCGCCGGAAATAACAGTTAGCACAAAATCGTTTATGTCCAACACAATTTTAACAAACTCAAATTGGACGTTGACAATTTACGACGTGATTCCGTCGGCATACAATGTCACGGACGATTTACGAATTTTGGATTTTTGGGACGCCATGGAAGACGGCGCATTAAATTGGATTTACAATTGGTGGTATTATTACGAAAACATTTTAGGAATTGAATTTGTGTTGACGTCACCAATAAAAATTGTTCGAACAAAAGAAGCGTCCAACGATCGATTGTTGGCGTTACAAATTTCGTTTGGTTTTGACTTTTATAGATTATGCGCAAACACACAAAATTTTCCAAATATAGAAGCAACGTAAAATGGACATTAACAAAGTCAATCCAATAGCGGTTCAAATTGAATCAATTTTAGGGCAACAATTAATTGCGTTAAATCGAAGTGCGTCCGGCGCGTTGATTAATTCTTTGCAACATGTATTGACGCCGATCGGAAATTATGGGTTGGATTTAAAAATCATGGCAAACGATTATTGGCGCGTTGTTGAATACGGCGTTCCGGCGGCCAACATTCCGTTTAATGCAAAGAAGCGAAGCGGCGCGGGAAATTCAAAATACATTGAAGGTTTAATGAATTGGGTTAAAACAAAAGGAATGGGATCGAGCAAAGAAGTAATTCGCGCCATTGCCTTTGCAATCGCAACAAAACAAACGGCAACGAATCGCGGTGGTTTTGGAATGGGAAATCCAATGAATAAAAACAAATTGGGTTTTGTTAAAAAATCAGAATCACCAATCAACAATGAAATTAAAAAAATATCTAAAATTTATCAATCGGAAGTTTTGAAAATTATTGGAAACGCAATTCCGAATCAAATCGAAATAATTATTTAACATGGCAACAACAATAAACATGCAACCAAAAAGTGGGCGATTGTGTTCAACACTTTTGCCAATTGCATATCAAGTAATGGACACCGGAACCGGAACAACAAACATAATTGCAAAATGCAATGTAATGGATCAAGTGACGGCAATACAAACGCAAGTTGGCGGATCGTATAGATTGGCGCCACATTTAACGGTTGCCGGACTTTATAGATTCGACGGTTCGGAAATTTTTAACACCGTAACAAAATCAACGTTGGCATTTATTAAAAACACATTGGGTTCGAAGTCGGGGTTTCAAAATGCAATTTACAATTGGCAAGACGAATCAACATTTTATGTTAATGTCAACTTTTATCGTGAATATATCGATCCGGCAACCGGATTGATTATTGTCGATCCAACGGCGGTTGCGTCAAGTTGGATTTATATTTTAGAAGGGTGTCCGGACAAACCGTTTTTATTACAAGCCGTTGCCGACAACGGAACAAACGCGGGTGCATTTAATTGGTTCACGGCTGCATATAATAGCGAAGAACAATCCAAACGTTATTTCACAAACTATCCAATTAAAGCGATCGGACATCAACGGTTTAGCAACGTCACAATTCACGAATCGGAACAATACATGTTGACGTATCAATCACCGCGAACAAATTTCACTAGTGGTTGTCCGTATTATTTCGAAACGAAAACATACGACGCCGGAAATAATTTGTTGAACACGCACCAAACGCCGCCATTAACCGAAACGAATAATGTCCAATCAATCATGGTTGGTTTTTGGGACATGGTGAACAATTTAACACCAAACGGTTTAGAAGGAAATTATGCCGGATATGAATTCGGATTTGTCGATCATTATACGGTTAATTTAATGCACAATACAAGTTCAACAAGCGCGTGTAGCATGCACAAGGCGTTGACGGAATATCGTTTTAAAGTTGATCGATCGTGTATTAAAAACGGCGGTTACATGCGATTTGTTTTTAAAAATATGTTGGGCGGTTACGACATGGTGACAAGTAACGGAAAATTTACAAAAAAAGTAAAAAACAAATTTGAAGATTTTGAAAAAACGTTAGGATATCACGATTGGAAAGAAACAATGGCGTTTGGAAAATCAAATTGGAGTAATCAAAATATTGAACGTTATACAGTTAGCACACAATTAATGCGTAAAGATTTGGCGACACACTTTGCGGAAATGTTATCGTCAACACAAGTTTATTTGAAACACACGGAAGTTGCACAATTAAGGGTTATGGGCGCCGACTTAGGAATGGACGCATACGAACACCCCTATGTGTTTTATCCGATAGTAATAAAAAGCGGAAACGTAAATGTTTCAAAAACACAAGACAATTACGCGTCGTTGAAATTCCAATTTGAAATGGCCGTAAACCAAAGAAATCCAAGATATTAAAAACAAAACCAAATGGCGCAATATACACCAAACATTGAATTCCAAATATTTAACGTCAACACATTAGAACGTTATAATTTAGACGTTGAAAAGGTGACGGATTTTCCGTTGGCATTAACTTATTCAATCAAAGACGTTCAAGATCCGCAATCGTCAAAAGGTTCGTATTCAAAAACATTTTCAATTCCGGCAACCGGACACAACAACACGGTTTTAAAAAATTTATTTTCCGAATCACTTTATGATTCACACCTTTACGTCGAAAATTACGACGCATTTATTTTCATTGACGGCATGTCGGTGTTGGCCGGAAAATTTCAAATCAAAGGAACAAAATATAAAGGAGTTCCGAAATCTTATGAATGTCAAGTGTTTGGCGAAAACTTTAAATGGGTGAACGCATTGTCCGAATTAAATTTATGCGATATTGATTTTTCGGCCGGAAACTTTTTTCCGCATGCGCCCGTAATTGCAACATGGGAAAGGGAAAACATTCAAGACACATGGGCGTTTGGCGAAGCCGGCGAAATATTAACACAAGGCGGGGTTCCAACACAAACGCACATGGTTTATCCATTGGTTAACACGGGAAAATGGAATTTCGAAGATTTAACAACCGGCGAAGGTATTCCAACACCGTCCGACATGTCACCGGCATTTTATTTTTACAACATGTTGAAATGTATGTTTGCAACACAAGGTTACACGCTGCAATCGACATTTTTTGAAACGTCGTGGTTTAAACGTTTGGTTTCATATATTCCAATGGAAGATTTTGTCAACACGGCCGCCGTGATTGAAGAATATTCGTTCGACTATGAAACCGGCGACGTCACGCCATGGAAAACGCCGTTGGACTATTATCACCAAACGCCAACATTGTTAAATTGCACAATTCCGGGCAACGATTGGCACGGGCAAAGTTATGGTTTACAATTAACGTGCGCAACATGCGATCCGGCCGGACAAATGACGGTTGAAGACATCACGCCATTTATTAACATGCAGAATTCACCTTTTGACGTTAACGATTTTACATTGTCCGATCCTTATTTCTTAGCGGGTTGGTATTGGGCAAATTATTCCATGTATAACAACAACGGAAGCGGACAATCGGCAAACACGCCGTGGTATTACATGGACAATCCGTGTCTTTTGGTTGGCGGAACAACCGTTTCGACGGCATATCCATGGCGAACAATCGGACATGATTATTTTTGCGTTGAATGCGAACCGTGGTATTACAATCCGGCGGCGGGGTTGTCTTATCCTTATCCGTTTTTAAGTTCAAATGAAATTCCATGGACGGACACGTCAATGTTTAAAACAACATATTTAGGCGTTTACGAATTTTCCGGTTCCATGACGTTGGAAATGAATAACGAATACGAAATCACAAATCCGGTTGAACAATACGATCCGTGGCCGCCTTATCAGTTGGGCGGAATGTTTCCGACAATTCAAGGAACCGGCGACGGTGGGGTTGGATATCCGTCGCAAATCAATTTATTTGGTTACGATCGTTATTGCGGAACGGCTTATGTTTTCAACGTTTATTTAATGCATTACAAACATTCGACACGAACAACACATGTTGTTCACGGCGAAGGATTTACGCATTTGAATTCGCAAAACGACATGGGAACAATATATCCCGTAAGTGACGCACGTTATAACACGCAACAATTATTCAACGACGATTATTCGTTGGTTGGACACTCAAATTTGACAAAGAAATTATCATTTTCCGGAATTCAAATTGATATTGTTGACGCCGAAGATCGCGTTTTTCTTTACGGCGAAGTCAACATGGTTGGAACGGAAGCCGGACAAACGGGTGGTTTTGCGGCGGACGAAATATGCCAAATGAAATATCGCGCACGCGCGCAAGAATTTTCCGGAACGATTGATCCGGTAATAATTCCGGGCGGTTCCGTTGATTTGGAATTGTTGTTGCCGTGCGACACAACGCAATTGGATTGGGTTAATGGATTGACGGGGTTGTTCAATTTATTTTGGCAATCGGACGAATCGACAAAAACAATTTTGGTTGAACCGCGCGATTCATTTTTTAAAGATTACACGGAAGCAATCGATTGGACGGACAAATTGGATCACGATTCAGTTCAGCAAAACAAATACATTTATAATTCATTAAAACGTGATTTGTGTTTTACTTATGAAAACGATTCGGCCGACATTATGGTTGAGGAACGAAATCGACGTCGTGGACAAATTTGTGAATTGGGTTCGCATGCGTTGGATTTGGGCGAATTATATTTAAACGAAGATCAAAAAATCGGTTCCGATTATTATTCACCAACCTACATGTTTTATGATAAAACGTGTTCAAATAACATGGCGGCCGACAAACAACCATTTATTCCCGTGATCCATGGCGAATATTCGTCAATTTGGGCGACACAATTAAACGCGGGGTTGCCGGACAAATTAACGGAATTCAATCCACGAATTTTCACATGGTATGGAATGCAACCGTTAAATCAGGCCGACGGATCAATTAGCGCAAACACATGGCGTTGGGGTTTTAACGATTTAACATCACCGCACGAAAATTTAAAAGAATATCCGTTCGCCGGAATTTATTCGGATCAAGTTGGTTCGTTAGGCGGAACGCTAACGTTAGGCGCAACCACATTTAATGCGCCGTCACTTTATTTTGAAAATTCCGACATTAACGTTGTTCCAACGCCGCCGCCATATCAACAAACGAATGGCCTTTATGAAATGTTTTGGGAATTTCACATTTTAAGTTTATTAAAACGTCCCGTTGTAAAAATGGCATATTTCAAATTGACAACCGCCGACATTGCGAATTTAGATTATCGAAAATTGATTTATTTAGAAGGCGGACAAGCGGACACATATTGGATCATGAATAAAATAACGGACTACAAAGCCGGAACAAACCAACCAACAAAGGTTGAATTATTTGAATATAGAAACACGCGTCCCGTTAAACCGGTAAAAATAAACAAAGGATTTGGCGCAAACTTAACGCCGCAATGGACGGATTACAACGTTCGTTTAGTAAAAGACGGCGCAATTAAAATTGACGGAAAATATTTGACGTCGTCGCTAGACATTGCGAACCAAACATTTATTTCAACACCAACGAATGCGGTTTCAAAAACAGTTGTCACGTCACGTTCCGCGAGTAATTTAGCAGAAAATACACAATACGCAAGCGACGGGACACGCATTCCAACACAACTAGGGGTGACGGGCGGAAATGTTGGAAATAATTACAATGTAGGAACGGGCGGAATTTCTATTGGAAAACAAATTCAAGTCGGAAGCGGAATCGTTATTGGTTCCGGTAATTATACGCAATCATCACAACCAATCAGATTGACACACAACGGGAAAACGGCGTTGGCAATTAACAACGGGGGGTTAATGTTAGAAGGCGGCGGCGGTGTTGTTTATTATGAAAATCCGGCCGGTGAAATTATGGAAGTAATGACGGGAATAAAATTCCACACAATACAAGTCGGAACAACGCCGCGTTATCAATATGTCCGTTGTTTACTAAGTGAAAAAACATTATAAGAAAAATAAATTATGGCAACACTAGACACAATTATAAACATCAAAGTCGAAGGAACGGATCAAATGGTAAAATTAAAAACCGAAATTGATAAAACGTCGGCGGAATTAAAGGAATTACAAAAAGAAGGCAAAAAAGCCGGACAAACGCAAGATCAATACAACGCGAAAGTAATAACGGCCGAAACAAAATTAAAAGGTTTACGCGGCGAATTAAACAAAGGGAAAACGGAATTAATTAAAAACGCAAAAGCGGCGGCCGACAATTCCAAATCCTATAATTCCCTAGTAAAAGCAAACGCGAAATATTCCGCCGAATTGCGGAAATTGGCCGATCCAATGGGAAAAAATAACAAAGCGTTCACGTCGTTGTCAAATAAAATGAAGACAAACACGGATCAATTGAAAAAAATGGACGCGGCAATGGGACGAAATCAACGGAATGTTGGGAATTATAAACAATCATTGACTAGCGTTGCCGTTGGAATTGGCGCGGTGATTATGGCGTTCAAAACGTTTCAACGGGTTTTAGGAACGTTCGTGGATTTTCAATTTCAAATGAAACAAGTTGGTGTTATTAGTGGCGCAACAACTGTTGAATTACAAATATTAACGGACACCGCAAAAGATTTGGGATCGACAACCGCATTCACCGCCGGCGAAGTTGCCGGCCTACAAACGGAATTGGCGAAACTAGGATTTGATCCAACGGAAATTGTCGCAATGACATCAAGTGTTTTAGATTTAGCGTTCGCATTTAATAAAGATTTGGCGGAAACCGGAACGGTTGTTGCGTCGGTTTTAAATACTTATAAAATGGACGCGTCCGAAGCGGCCAACGTTACGGATATTTTGGCGAAAGCGTTCGCGTCAACCGCATTGGATTTGGAAAAATTCAACACGGCATTTCCAAAAGTCGGTGCGATTTCAAAACAATTGGGTTTTTCATTAGAAGGGACAACGGCAATATTGGGACAATTAACCAACGCCGGAATTGACGCGTCAACGGCCGGAACGTCTTTAAAAGGAATTTTTCTAAAATTAGCCGATTCGAATTCGGCATTATCACAACGGTTGGGCGGTTCGGTTACGTCAATCGATCAGTTGTTGCCGGCGTTAAATGAATTATACGAAGGCGGAACGGACGTTCAAGAAATGTTGGGTTTAACGGATAAACGTTCGGTTGCCGCATTTGCAACGCTAGCGTCCGGCGCGCCGGAAGTTCAAAAATTAACAAAAGAATTCGAAAACGCGGCCGGAACGGCGGAAGAAATGGCCAATGTTATGCGTGATTCATTAAAGGGTTCGTTAGACGAAGCGTCAAGCGCGGCGGGCGGTTTTGT
>Ga0302134_10001050_pt1 | contig 12759 bp, 13 predicted proteins | sample CB9_SCM_MG_FD_203123 | JGI IMG/M metagenome (GOLD analysis project Ga0302134, IMG submission 203123) | Marine microbial communities from Western Arctic Ocean, Canada - CB9_SCM | ecosystem: Environmental > Aquatic > Marine > Oceanic | place: Canada: Western Arctic Ocean | collected 2017-09-19
TTCACCAGGCGTCTCTTGGGTGCTACATGGCTGCCTCCGTTGCGCAGTCATTGCAGGGTTGCACAAGGAACTAGGGATAGCGAGGCGTGTTCAGTTTTGTACAGTTCGAGGTGAACGGTTCTTACCCCGTTGGGCCCACGATTGAATTCGAACGTTCGCCATCGGTGGGGTGTCGATATAGCACGCGCCAGTACGCCTCCTTCGGGTTCTTGATCTCGTAGTGGTCGACATCCGGGCAGGGGCCCAGCCCAGTGGGTACTGGTCGCCGAGCAAACCTGAACGCCTCCACTTGCCGCTCATAGTAGAGCCTCTCAGCGGGTGCCACGGACGACTTGCGGAGGTTGAGTGGGCGCAGTGCGAGAAGCGGGAGCGTGCGGACGCCCGACATCGCACCGCTACCTCCACACCCTTCTATGGAGGCACACACAGAGCGCTGATATCATAACGCCACACGCACTCCTCGTACATTAGTCACGTACATGTCGCCAAACCGTCGAGGAAACGTGCCCCCCGCCACGGTCATGTCCGTGTCACAGACCGACGACATGCCAGATTCACCCCCCGGTGTGTTCGCGCCGGGGACAAAGCGCGAGCGTGCCACGGACATCGCCCCCGACGCCACGGGAGAAGCGGAGGGGCGCATGGGAGACGGCAGCGTGCCCGAGAACGAACTCGACGACCACTGGATGCAGGCGCTCGCAAAGACACCGACTGGTCGACACGTGCGGGACTACCTTGCGCACGTTGCTTCGGCGTGCAGCGTGCAGGACCCTGGCATCGAATGCCCCATCGACCAGGTGACCTCCTACCGACGTGCGCTCATACGCGCACTAGAGATGTCGGAACAGCCGTTTGGCTTGCCTCGAAAGCTGCCCAGGTTCATCTTTGTGGCCAACCTGTGCGGCCGCAAGCTGTTGCTCACATCGGCGCGCAGTGTGTTGCTGCAGCTCATGTCGCACTCTCCAAATGGCGCGGGGTGCGTCCAGCAGGCGATGTTGGGCATCAAGGCGGTTATGCGCCACATGGACGCCAACCCCGATGACTCGGTGCTGATGACCTACTCGATGCCGTTCCAGGTCGAGATGAGCAACCTCTTTTGGGACGTGCGCACCATTCGTCGCATGCCAAACGGCAGGATACTCGACGGCCAAATTTCGTACCAGCTCGGAGGAGGCCAAGCGCGCGCCGTGGCTAGCACGTCTGGACTCGAGCACGAGAGCAGCCGAGGCGAATTGGATGCGATCATAGAGGGGTTCCGTGCCAACATGGCATGTGTCGACATGGACATCAACGTAGGCGGCCTACCATCGGCCGAGTCCACGGACTCGGCCCAGCAGGGGCGTGTCGCACATCTGGAGCAGATGGTCAACATGCTCCAGCACGAGCGGAAAAAGATGCACGTGGACCATCGCCAAGAGATCGATGCGGCACGAGAGCGTGTCCAGCAGGCGGTAGAGGCGGCACAGGCCGCCAGTGCCGAAGCGTACGCACAGGAGCGCACCGACGAGAAGGTCCTTGCCGACCAGCTCGGGATTCTCAAGCTCGAGTTCGATAAAACGAAGGAAGCCTTCGGCCGCAAGGACATCGAGCTCAAGAAGCTTAAGGCCAAGTCGGCGGCGGCGGATCTTGAGTGGGATGGTGAGCTGAAGGACATGCAGTCAAAGACGGCGCTCATGGAGGCGTCGTGCAACCAGGCCGCGAAGCAGCTGGCCAAGAGCAACTCGGAGCGTGACAAGACACTGAAAAGGCAGGAGACCCAGCACGCGCAGACGCTCGATGAGATGGAACGCCGGTATCAGAGTGTTGTGCTCAGCGAGCGAGCGGCGCGGGCAGAGGGAGAGAGCCTCATGGAACGGATGGTAACGCTCTCGAAGACCATGGAGGGACACGACGCCACCGACGAGGCCTACCGGTCCGAGCTGGCGCATCTCAAACGCGCCAACAAGGTCCTTGGTGGTCTAGTCCAGCTGGGCGGGTGTCGCTTCGACTGCGCGCTCGAGTTTGCAAAGCAGTACCCTGTTGCCATCGCGCGCGCCGAAGAGGCCGAGGGGGCGCTCAAGGTTGCAAAGCTCGCGTCGGCGTCGGCCCGCGCCGACGCGGGGCGTCTGCAGGCAGACGTCGACAGTCTCAAGGAGGCTGAGGCGAGCAACGCCAAGTGCTCGGCGCCCGTGATCGAGCCGCCCGCGATGACCGACGCGGCCACCATGACACAGCCCATCACCTCCAAGGCCGAGCTCGAGCTCGGAGAGATACAGACGGCGCATTGCAAACTTCAGGACGAGATGAAAGCCAAAGAACGCGAGCTCGCCGAGACAAAGGCCGAGTTTGCGCGGGCGGTAAAGCGCTCCGCAAAGAAGAACCCACCGCCGGATTGCCTGACGGAGCAGCCGCCATCAGCCTCGGCGGTGGTCGGCCACCCGACGCAGCCTCAAATGGCAGGCGGTGCGTACATGATCAACAACCACGTGCATATCGGTAACGGGGGCAACGGCATTGCCCCCGTTCCCATCGACCTTGGAGTCGACCCCAACGCGGACCCGTCGGTCGAGCACGCGATCGCGCAGGCCGTGGGAACCCTGCGCTATCTCGCCGACATGGCGCGCGAGTCGAGCCGCCACAAGGCGGCCGCCACCGAAGGCTGGGCCACAGTGCGCGCGTTGCAGCAGTACTCTGCTTACGCCCCGCCCCCACCGGCCCTCCAAGGCCCGGTAGGAATGATGTACCACGGACAACACATGGCACAGGGGGGCTTCGTGCCCGGACACTCCCCTTGAAAGCGATAAGCAATGTGTGATGAGGGATAGATAGGCATACCTGTGCGGGAGGTGCGAACGGTTCACTCGAACCCCATCCAAACCACACACAACTGAGCCAAACTACACCGAGCGTGCGCACGCTCTGGACACCGTCACCCGCTACGGGTATGCCATCGGCACAGCCAGCGCAAATGTATAAATGTGTTTGCCGACTTAAAAATCTGCATCCAACACTAGCACGGGCGTGCACACGCGGGCTACTGCCTCTTCCAGCTGTTCTGGGGTGGCATTGGGCACCACTAGAGGCTCTGTCTCTGCATGCGCCTTTAGCACAAACGCGGGAAGCTGAGACAAGTTAAAATGCTCTGGCAGGTCCGTGTCCGCGTCGTGAGCGTCGCAATACAACCATTGGAACTGGTACCAAGTCACCAGACGCTCCACCTTGCTGCGAAAGCCGGGACACCGTACACACGAGTCCGCTCCCAACTGCAGCAGCGTGATCACACCTCTGTCCACTCCCATTACACACTTCTCGTATTCCTCGACGGTGGTGACCGGCCGTGGCTCCATCGTGCACGCAATGCCGATCGACCCTATCCCTCACCCGCCGCTCCCTGGATGCACCGTTTTAGCGGAGGCATCGTGCATAGGAGCTTCATAGCACGCTCCGCTTGCCCCATCCCCATGCATCGACCAAGTCTCAGTCGTCGTCGTCGGCGGCGTTGCGCGAGTCGCCGTCGATCGCGCGCTGTGGGGCCGCCCGCGCTGCGGCGTTGGCCTGTGCCTTTGCCACCCGCTTCTGTAAGGCGGCGCGCTTGCGGTCGGCGGCCGTCATGTTGGTGAGCGGCGCCTCCTTGCGCTTGCGCATCTGACGCGTCGCCTCGTCCTCGTCATTGGGGGCGCCGTACTTCTCGATGTTGCCGTAGGTTCGCATCTTGGGCATGGAGATGGACAGGTGCTTGTTGTCGCTCTCCTCGTTGTACGCGCAGTCGCGCTCCAGAAGACGCAGCTCCAACAGAAACTCTGCGTCCGACATGATGCGGAACCCGTCGTCCTTGTACTCGTCGGTATCGGCGTCGACGCCCGCGTCGGTGTTGCCTCGGCCGATCATCGACGACTCCAGGTGCTGCATCCACGTGTCGTAGTTGTACACGTCGCCGCTTACCCCGTACGTGTAGAGGCTACCGATGAGCATGCGCCGGTGGGCGTCGATGTCGGCGTCGGACACCTCGCGGCCAAGCGCGATCTCCGTCTCGTAGCGCAGCACCTCGTTGCTGACCAGAGCAACCGAGCTGGAGCCGATGTCCACCTCGGACTGTCCAGCGGGCTTCTGGTCGTGGGAGCGCATGGAGAGCAGGCGCAGAGCGTGGGTTTCCTTGGAAGGAAACCCGGGGTACCGCAACGTCATGTTGGGCACGTCGTCGGCGGGGTCGACCGGCGAGCCCATCAAGTTGGCGACTATCACCTGGTTGAGCTGAGTCACAAGGCCGGAGCGGCTGGGGTTGTAGAAACGGTCGGCGAGGTCGATCGTCCAGTGCATCTGCATTACGTCGATGGCGTAGGGAAGCACGCGCGTCAGCTTCGCCCTGTCGATGCTGGCCGGCAGCGAGAAGCCATTGTCCTGGTAAACGCGAGTCGACCAAACACAGCAAAAGTGAGCGAATCTGGTTTGGGGTGTGAGCAGTGGTGGCTGCGCTCGGTGTAGTTTGGCTCAGTTGTGTGTGGTTTGGATGGGGTTCGAGTGAACCGTTCGCACCTCGGGCAGCCCGCTCTCCTCGTCGATTACCAGGTTGCCCTCCGCGTCCTTCTTGGCCGGACGGTCCTCGTGCACCTTGGCTCGGAGCTGCCACACCTTGCCGCCACTGGCAAAGTTCTCCTGCAGCCCTCGCAGCCCGGGGCGCTTGGAGCAGGTCAGGATGGCCTCCATCAGCATGAGCAGGTGCTCCATGCACGCCACCGAGTTGACCTCGAACGAATCGCCGTCCACGCGCCGCAGCGGGGGCATGCGTGCAAGGTTGGTGGAAGAGAAGGGCTGCAGCATGGGCAGCCTGCAGCGCTGGTGCAGACAGTCCAGCTGGCGGTGCATGCAGATTCTGGACTTGTGAAATGCGCTGCCGATAGGGCGCGGCTCGACCGCGCCGTCTGTGTCGTCGGCCGCCTCGTACGAATTGCCGTTTACGGCGGCAAACTGGCTCAGCTTCACAAGCGGGGTGTCGTCCCTGAGCGCGGTGCCGTCGGACGCGACCATTGCCGCTGAGGGGCGCATGGTGTACGGCAGGTTGGGCATCTCGGCGCAGAGGCGGCTGTTCTCGCTCGACGCCATCATGAAGAGCGCGTCGGCGATGCCGGCGAGGTGCATGTCAAACAGCGTGCACGTGGTGGTGTTCTTCATCTGTTTGCCGACGGTGTTCCACGTCGCCGCCGAGCCCTCGTGGATCTTGAACCAGCCAAAGTCAAAGTGCTTCGAGCCACCCTCCGTCTTGCGCTCCTTGAAGGGCAGCGAGCGGCCCGACGTCTTCGACTCCCCACCGCGGAAGCCCGACTCGTCGTACGGCACCGAGCCGTTGGTCGCCCACACGAGCAGCGCCTTGGGCTTGTAGTACATGGAGGCGTGCGAGGCCGTGGGGAAGAGGGCGTTCGTGTACTTGCGCGTCGCGTCCAAGCCTACCACGGAACGGATGGCCTGGAGCGGCTGGTCGATCTGCGGGCTGTCCATCGCCATCGAGCGGAAGTCGTTGCGCACGATGCGAGAGTCGCGCATGCGCTGCCAGTGGCTGGCGAGCGTCGCGTCCCTGGCACCGACGGGGTGCGACCCGACCACCATGCCGTTGACCACCTCGTTGGCCTCGACCTCGTTGAGCATGGAACGCCACTGGGCGACCGACTGCACGCCGGCGGCCGAGGTATGTACCAGGTTACTCGGCGTCTCGGTCGGAACCTCCATGAAGAGGTTGTCGAGGTGCATTCCCACCTTCTCGCACACCGCGGTCATCATGTTGGTGCCGTGCGCCGACGTGCCGATCGAGTACTCGAGCGCGTGGGACCACGCGGCAATGATCATCTCACGCGTGGGGTGCAGCGTGCGGATCACGTCCCACAGGTCGCCGATATCAAACCCCTTGCCCCTGCCCATCCCGTCCGGCTTGCCCGCCTCGTACTGCACCGCAGTCTGCGCGAGGGGAGGTGGTGATGTGGTGAGCACAAGGATGGCAGTGGTGGGTTCGATGGCGGCCACCGTGTCACCTGTTTGAAGAAGTAGACCCGCGCCACCGCCTCCATGACACACATTGTCTTCAAATTTTCAGCCCGCTTCTGCAACCTCCGTGGCTCCGGCTTGGTCATGCCGTACTCCTTCTCGACGATGCGGTCGGCCTCGATGAACACGACGTTGGCGAACGCAAAGTCCGGCTGCAGCCAGTCGAGGCCCATTATCGCCATGCGCACGTAGCCCACGAGGCACGTGAAGAGCTTGAAGTCGCGCACGGCGGCCATGGGACCCGGCTGCTTGATGGTCTCCTTGAACTGCGAGTCCGGAGACGCCACGTCGGTCTCCTTGCGCGCCATCAGACAGACCGTGCGCTGGATCAGCGCCTCCTTCCCCGAGCTTGGCTCCTCGCCCACCGCCGTGAAGCACTGGCCCATGTTGCAGCTCTGCGATTGAATTGCACATGGACGGAACACTCAGTCATCAATTAGCAAGGCAGTCGATCTGAAGCAGTGGAACGCGTGTGTGGGTTCAAATAGCAAAGCGCGCACAATCAGGAGGCACTCCTTGTGATCGGTGACGATCTTGAAGGTGAGCATCGAGTCGGTGCCGTCGCTGTTCTTCACGTTGCGCGTGCGCTCGATGGTGAACTCGCGCTTGCTGAGAGGGAGACAGGGTTAGGTATCAGCTGCAAGCAGGGACAAGCTTGCAAAGCGGGCAGTGCACACCCGACTACGGTCTTGATGAACTCCATGCGCTCGGTGCACTGCGCCGGCACCAGGTCGCTGTCCATCTCGTCCGATTGGACCTGCGTGCCGTTCGACGGCGAGTTGTTGCCTGCCAAGGGGGTGGCACGCGGCTGGGTGAGCGACAAGGGTGAGCAGCGTGGACGGTATGCGAGCGTACCGTTCATGCCGGCCCTCGCCGAGTTGGCGCCGTTCTCCGACGTCCATCCCTCGGGCATGAGATACGAGAACCGCTCGGCGCGCACCGACTTGCCCTTGCCCTTCTCCGACGCGATGATCAGCGGGAACGTCACGGGAGCGTACATCTCAAACGAGTGGAGGTATCTGCGGCTCAAACGCAAACGGTCAGAGCCAAGGAAGGGGGGGGGGGCGGAGGGGAGGCATGGCGCTTACATCTCGTCGAGGATTCTTCGATCGCGGCCGTCGATCTTGGCGCAGTCGGAGAAGACATACCGCAGAAACTCCTGGAGCTCGCCCCACACCATGCGGTCGGAGCAGCGGATCTGGCGCCCGGTGCGGGCTCCGTCCAGCGTGGCGCCGCCGTTGAAGGCGATGCTCGCGCTGCCGCCGTTGTTGGCCACGCCGTCCTCGAGGCCCTTGAACATGGCCTGCAATGGGAAGCAAACGCTAAGTTGAGAAGAGTGCAAGGGTCCTACGTGACCAATGGGTCAAATGTCTGTGCGTACTCTGTAGCCCGTTGGAACCGTCGCGGCGTCCTTGGCCGAGAGGAAGCACGTCTTGAGCAGCCGCAGCAGGTACTGCGTCAGGTCCTTCTTGATGGCGTTGTGCCGCCGGTTGAAGAGCGCGCGCTCTTCAAAGTATGCCTTGACCTGCCCGTTTTCCTTGTCGACTTTGGGGTCGATGTTGGCCTCGAGGAGCTTCCGGTGAGACGTGTTGAGGTCCTGGGTGTTCTGCTGTATCCACGGCGCCACGACGTACTCGTAGAGCCGGTCGACCTCCCGCGAGATCTTTGTGGTCATGGAGAGCGTCCTGATCACGTAGTTGGCCTCGTCGTCGCTTGCGTTGGGGTTGAAGGTCACGTCCGAGTTGCCGGTGGTGAGAGAGCTGGCCTGGGTCATGAGGTCGTACGAGCGCAGCGAGTTGGCCAGCATGAGGTCCATCTTGCGCAGGTGCTCGTCCTTGCGCGTGGCGAGCGAGCGCATGCGGTTGTGCATTCCCTGGTCGAGCACGAGGGAGTGCCAGTCGACGCGCGGCGTTGCAATGCCCGCGTCCGTGTTCTTCTTGCGCAGCTCCTTCTCGGCAAAGCACTTCATGAGGCTCTCGCCGGGGACAACCGTGCCCTGCAGCGGGCGCGCCAGCGGCATGTCGAACGGCGTGAGCATGTCGGGGCACGTGCACACCCAGCAGCACGTCCGCTCCAGCTGGGGCACGTGGAAGTAGCCCTCGGTGTCAAAGTAGGTGCGCACCGCAAACTGCTCGGGTATGACGTGAAGCGGAGCGCCGTTCAGGTCGGCCGCGCCAAACGCAAGCCCCGCTTCCGTCTTGCCGTTGAACATGAACTCGGGGCTGAGCGGGTGCTTGCCGCCGCAGCCGGTCTTGAAGTCGCCGTCCATCTTGCGTCGACCGGAGGGGCAGTGGAAGTGCTTGGATAAGCTGGGGACACGCGGACACCCGCTGGCGGTGCTCGTCTTGCCCGAGTGCAAATCGTACATCTTGTACAGCTGGTCCATGTTCTGCACGCGCAGGTACTGCATGCCGGCCGTCGACTCGAGGTCCTGGCCGATCGTCTCGAAGCCCATGTTGGACTTGTCGCGCCGCGACGTCTCGGCGGAGTACGCCTTGTCGCGCGCATCGGGCGCCTGCGCCCCCGCCCGCTGCGACTTGTGAAGGTCGCGCGTGAGGTCCATCACTCGGCGCTCGAGCGCCGAGGTCGAGTGCGTCTCGTCGTAGATCTACGAGCGTGTTTCCAAGATCGGGACTAGAATGTGTGTGTCCATGTATTATGTAAGGTGGTGTGGGTTCGAGACTGAAAAGAGCTTACGTGCAGCCAGAGGCGCAGCATCACCACCTCCGTCTGGTCGACGTTGTAGCACTCCTCGATCATCATCTGCCACATCTGGTACGAGTCGGCCTCGTTATTGTGCGGGGCGTACGTGTACCGGTTCACCTTGCGCAGCGATGGGGGCTCCTTCTTCTTGCCGCTCTCGCCACCCTGCTCGTCCGACTGAGCGTTCGCCTGGTCGCGCATCTTCTCCTCGTGCTTGCCGCTGGGGATGCCCATCGCGGTGCCGGCAAACAGCAGGCTAACGAGCGCGGCCGTGGCCTTGCAGCGCGCCTCCGAGCCCTTGGGCATTGCCCACTGTCGAAAGAACTCGGCGTCGCGGCGCCAGAAGTCGACGAGGATGTTGACGCACATCGACCGCTTGGGGCGACAGTCTCTTGGCTCGAGGGACTCCAGGGGCTTCCATTCCAGGTCGGCAGGCTCCAGCAGCGGCTGAGACGGCCCACTCGCACGGAATATGGCCTCTTCAAAGCCATCGAACGTAGGATCGTCGACCGGAGGGCCACCGACACTGACGTCGCCGTCGTCCGAGTGATCGTCGCCGCCACCACCGCCATCACCGCCACCACCGCCATCACCGCCACCTCCATTGGCACGCTCCTCGAGTTCAAGGCGAGCGCTGCGCGCGTCCCAGATAGACAGCAGTTCAGGATCGGGGGGCGGGCAGCCAGTGTGCGCCTCGTACTGGGAGTAGCCGGCAACGCTTCCATGTTCCGACGGGCTGCCCTCTTCCAGAGCTGGACGAAGCGGTGGCTCGTTCAGCCCCGCCTCCACCTCCCCTTGCTCGCCAAAGACCTGGAGATAAGCCACGTCCTCGTCGTCCTCCACACGGACAGCGTTGCGTGGTCGGCGGAGCGGTGACGCCGCCGACTCCTCGACGACGACGTCGTCGTCGTCGTCGGGTGGCTGTTCCTCGCGGTGCTCTTGGCCGTATTCACCAGCGAGTTCGGCTTCCATGTGCTCCGCGTCATCCTCGTTGTGGGCGGCGTCAAGCATGGCCGCATTGTATTCGGGTTGATGGAATCCGGCCATGAGCGTCGACGCTGTACTGACACGGACACGCGTAGCAGCTCAAGGTTAGCGGGACCCTGTCATTGTAGCACGGACAGGACCCTGGTGGGGGGGTCGTTGGAAACACACCTAGTAGCTTCGTCACAGCGTGTGTAGCCTTGTGTACTATGACTCTACATGCAACTGTGGCCCTTACTGCCATATGCTGTGGCAGAATCTAACATTGTCACAAGGAACAATCTTGGAAAATGTTAGATTTCGCCGATTTTGAAAGAAATGGTGCTTTCGTCGGTGGCAATGACGCTCGACCCCCCCTACCCAGAGGGAACCACCTCCCTCAAATGGTGGGAGAATATTTCGCCAAAGGAGAATTTGATAGAAAGTGATTTGGTGAATTGCCATATATGGAAGGTGGAATATCCGAACGCCAAATGCCTTTGGTGGTGGAATATTCAAGGACCAATCTTGGAGAATGTTAAGAAGACCAAAGGGTCTTCGGAAGACCCTTGTACCCATCAGTGACATTCTCCAAGATCGGTCCGTGAATATTCCACCACCAAGGCCATTTGGCGTTCGGATATTCCACCTTCCATATATGGCAATTCACCAAATCACTTTCTATCAAATTCTCCTTTGGCGAAATATTCTCCCACCATTTGAGGGAGGTGGTTCCCTCTGGGTAGGGGGGGTCGAGCGTCATTGCCACCGACGAAAGCACCGTTTCTTTCAAAATCGGCGATTTCTAACATTTTCCAAGATTGTTCCTTGAGGAACAATCTTGGAAAATACCGTTTTACGGAAAAACGCTACATATTGGCAGGAAAAAACGTCATCGATCTTTGTTGACTTTTGGCCACTTTGTCCACCAGGGTCGACAACCAGTCTCAGCAACACGCAGCAACACGATCGTGTTTGATAGTTTTGGTGCTTTGGTGGCGGCCATGGCCGTCCATTGATGACGTAGGACCGTTTCTGGAAAATTGCTTCCCAATGTTTTACTTGGGAATATTTTAGGAATTTTCATGTATTACTTTTTGGGAACAAAATGGGAATTTTCACTCTGAGGTGGCGCGGCGCTCTACATGAGTACAAAGGCATCCGGGCGGGCGTGGACGGTGTCGACGACGTCCTGGACCTTGGGGTGGTAGTAGAGGAACTGGACGTGGGGCCAGAGGAGACTCACCGGGGACTCCCCGTAGAGTCCCCTGTGAGTCTCCTGTGAGTCCCCTGTGAGTTGGCTGGCTCTGGCTGGTTGAGCCAGAGGAGACTCACCGGGGACTCCCCGATGAGTCCCCGATGAGTCCCCGATGACACATAGGAGCCCGCCGATGTAATGTGATGCGCGCGGCCAGCACCTCGATGCGCTCCTTGACGGGGATCATCTTGGAGCGGCCAGCGCCGCCCTGATACACCTGGAAGTGGTCGTCCATCTTGCCCAGCTCACAGCCCAACTCGCGATCGACGTGGGAGTTCTCGTCGATCTCCACGTGCACCACGCGGTCCTGGCCCTGCCAGACCAGGTCTCCGCGCCGGTTCTTGGTGGTAACTCTGCACCTTTTAGGAAACTTGCATGCAACCTAGATCGTGCGGTGGACGTGCAAGTTCCGCACGCACTACCGGCCAACCGGGATGCCTTGCCCAACTTGAGAACTACACCCAAACCCAGATCGTGACAACACAAGTTCCCAGGTGCACGCTGTCCCACCTCCTAACCTGGCCCCCGCAGGGGTCCTTTGGATCTGAAGTCCGTGTCACACGCGAATGCATGCGCAGATGTCCTCCAAGAAGTCCACGCCATCGTCCAAGGCCGCCGCCGCACCGCCAGGTCCGACCACGCCCGAGGAGATTTTAACATTCCTCAACGCAGACGCCAAGAACCCATCTTCACACACGGAAGCACTGCGAAGCGCGGGCGGGCTGGCCAATGTGCGGCTCGAGAACGACATGGGCGTCGTCCGCGCAAACCCCCTCAGTGGAGGAATGGTCGGTGTCGTGTGTTCTGTTTGTGGTACACTCTCTTCGCGAATCAGAACGTGTGCGTCGTGCCAAACCGTTTCATACTGTGGGCGCGAGTGCCAAAAGTCAGATTGGAAGGCACACAAGCCACTGTGCAAGGACAGGCGGACGAAGATGGCGTCGCACGGACAGAAAGCGGACCAAGCAGGCAGCAACAAGGTGATGAAGTGGATGGTATCTATGCCAAACATGCAGACAAACCTCGCAAAGGCAGCACTTCACATGCAGCGCAACGGCGACCTGCTCCCCATTGTCAACATCTGGTTGGGTGAGAACCACAGACGCGCAGTGCTTACCTACGGTAACATCAAAACACCAGAGGACGTCGAGGTGTACCGTTCCAACTTTCCCGCCTTTGCCGACCAGTTTCGCATCGGCCACGAATCCTTGGACGGGGGAATGCTTCGCGTCATCGCAGTGATACACGCTTTTGAAAGGACGTCGGTACTCCGCCTGCGCGTGGCCCCGCACGATTGGTACAAGTGACGCTCAAGACGCGCATCGCCGTCCTCGCACGACGGCCCCGAGAGCAGCGACAGCGCGGATGACGACCTGGACATCGAGGCCAGCTCTCAAGCATCGGAAAGCTCTGACAGCGATTAGGCGACGCATTTTCGGTAATCCGTTGGCCGGCTGTGCTGCCGGCACGGCGCCTCGAGGCGCTCGCTGCTGGCGGCGCGGCAGCGTTCGAACGCGGCGTCGGAGGCCTCGGTGCACCCCGAGGACGACGATCTATTCTCCTGAGGGTGCCATTTGCGTGTCTGCGTTGTCCACGTCACCGTGTCATCGTGTCCATGTTGAGGTGAGGAAGCAAAGCATGTGTGAGCGTGTATTTTTTGTATAGCTTTTGTTTATAAATTTGTTTACACTCAAACGCGCCGACACCGGAGGCCTACACCTCCAAGACGTGCTGTCGCTGCCTCGGAGAGTGTGGCCCATGGGTCGAGGTGGAGGAGGAGATGGGCAAGAAAATTAGGGGTTTGCGGCGCTGCACACAGCGAG
>Ga0302134_10001055_pt1 | contig 12731 bp, 10 predicted proteins | sample CB9_SCM_MG_FD_203123 | JGI IMG/M metagenome (GOLD analysis project Ga0302134, IMG submission 203123) | Marine microbial communities from Western Arctic Ocean, Canada - CB9_SCM | ecosystem: Environmental > Aquatic > Marine > Oceanic | place: Canada: Western Arctic Ocean | collected 2017-09-19
ACTTCGATGCATCCGGCCTCGACCCGCGTCGCCTGAAGGTACTAGCCACCGATATCCTCTCCCTTTGCCGGACGACGGGATTGGACGCCGACTGCGGCATCAACCCCAGCGACGCGGAGCCAGTAGCGCTTGGAAAGCTTGATTCCTATTTATGCGAACTTAAGGAAATGCAAATCCGCGACGGCCTGCACATCTTTGGCGAAGCCCCTGTAGGGCGATTACTAACGGACCTTCTGGTCGCGCTAGCCCGGGTGCCGCGCGGCACAGGCAAAGGCCATAATGCGTCGCTAATCCGGGCACTAGCAGAGGATTTGGAGCTGGGGTTTGATCCCCTAAATTGCGATATGGGAGCGCCGTGGAGCGGTCAGCGGCCGGAAGCGCTGGAGCCGTTCGGCGTAGAAAATAACGCGGGCGGACTCTCCCCCCTAATGGGAGAGGAGGAGGGAGACAGGACGCAGCATAACAACTCTTTAACGCTTCCTGCCAGAAGCGGAGCCCCCCACCAGCACGGTTTGCACACCACCCTCTCCAACAAAGGGCGAGGGTTAGTATGGCGGACAACGGGGGATACATTGGAGCGGCTGGAAGGACTGGCGGCTGCACTGGTTTTCAACACGTGCGAGGCAGACAAGGCATGGGCGCGCACCACCGCCGTGCTTGGCTGGATTCATGGCACGCTGCGGCCCGCTGTCACCGCCTGCGGAGCAGCCGAGATGGCCGGACTACTTACCGCGCTCAATGGACGGTTCGTAGAGCCTGGCCCATCCGGCGCGCCAACACGGGGGCGGCCAGATGTGTTGCCCACGGGGCGTAATTTTTACTCGGTAGATACGCGCACAATACCGACGCCGGCCGCCTGGACCTTAGGTTGGAAGTCGGCGGGACTCCTCGTAGAGCGGCACATCCAGGAACATGGCGAATGGCCGCGTGCCATGGCAATCTCTGCCTGGGGCACTAGCAACATGCGCACCGGTGGCGACGATATTGCCCAGGCTTTGGCCCTGATTGGCGCACAGCCGACGTGGGATACGGCGTCGCGACGGGTGACTGGCTTCGAAGTATTGCCTGCAGAGGTTCTTGGGCGGCCGCGGGTTGATGTGACCCTTCGGGTTTCTGGGTTTTTTCGTGATGCTTTTCCCAACCTTATCGACCTATTCGATTCGGCCGTACGCGCCGTCGCGGCACGCGAAGAACCCACCAGCACCAATCCGCTAGGGGCGCAGGTACGAGCCGATACTGCCACCTTTGAAATCGAGGGCATGACAGCAGAGGAAGCCCGACGGCGCGCCGAATTCCGGGTCTTTGGCTCCAAGCCGGGGTCCTACGGCGCTGGGCTACAAGCGCTAATTGACGAGAAAGGCTGGGATTCCGGGGCAGATCTAGCTCGCGCCTATGTCGCCTGGGGCGGCTATGCCTATGGCCAGGGAACTGGTGGTGAGGCAGCGCACAATCTATTTGAACACCGGCTAGGTGGTATCCAGGCTGTCGTCCAAAATCAGGATAATCGGGAACACGACCTACTGGATTCTGATGACTACTATCAGTTCGAGGGCGGGCTGACAGCGGCAATAACCTCCTTGTCGGGACAGCATCCAGCCGTATACCACCCCGACCATTCACGGCCGGAGAACCCACGAATTCGCACCCTGGAGGAAGAAATCGCCCGTGTCGTGCGGGCCCGAGCAGCCAATCCCAAATGGATCTCTGGGGTCATGCGCCATGGCTATAAGGGTGCCTTCGAAATGGCTGCGACGGTCGATTACCTGTTTGCGTTTGCCGCCACCACGGCCGCCGTAAGAGATCACCACTTCGACGCCCTGTTCGAAGCCTACCTCGGCGATGCAACTGTCCGGGATTTTATGGAGAGATCGAACCCGGCGGCGCTAAAGGAAATGGCCAACCGGTTCGAGGAGGCAGTGGCGCGAGGGTTATGGCGGCCGCGCAGCAATCGCGCCGGTGGCATGCTGCGGGAGCTGGCAACCTCCATAGCTAAGCCCGTCTAAACCGGGGCGCCTGCTTCCAATCAAACATCGTAGTACGCAGCTTTGAAAGGCCGCCAGCCTGGAGAGGCCTAGTCACTCCCCTTGATGGAGGATTAGGCCGAGACGGCGGGCAGAGCGAAACATGGTGAGGAAAAATAACGAAGCCAAAGCAAGGTAAACGAAATTGAGCCCGATGGCCCACAGCAGATGGGGCACATCGAAGCGGCCCTCGAAGAGGACGGCCCGCATGCCTTCGAAGACATGAGAAGAAGGCAGTATTTTCGCCACCGGCTGCAGCCAGGTCGGCAAAGTGGTGATGGGATAATAAATACCCGAAACAGGGGCGAGTAGGAAAACGCTGAACCAGATGAGGTTTTCCGCACCCAGCCCATTGCGGATGATGATCCCCGAAGCGACCAATCCAATACTCCAACCCATGACAATGAGATTAGTAAAGTAGGCGATGAGCGGTAAGCCCATACCATAGACCCAAACGTCGAACAGCGGGGCGGCTAATAAACTTGCCGGCAGCACACCAATCAGTGTGCGAATGCCACTAAGCATCATCAAGGCGACGACAAATTCATAGGGTCGCAACGGGCTTATAAAAAGCTGTCCCAAATTTCGCGCATACATTTCCTCAACGAACGGAACGGCGAAACCAAGATTTGCCCGGAACAAGACATCCCACAGCAATACTCCAGTAATCAGTACCGCCGAGGCCTGGCTTAGCCAAGTGCTGTGCTGGGTGAAGAACGTAGTAATAAAGCCCCATAGAATCATCTGCACAGTGGGCCAATAGGCAAGTTCGAGAATGCGCGGCCAGGAGGAACGTAGGACATAAAGATGACGCAAGTTTATCGCCATTAACCGGCGCCAAGAAAACGGCGCGCGCGAGGCAGCCTCGGTTCCCGGCGCACTCATTGAGATTTCCCCTGCAGGGTTCCTGTGCGCCGGTTGCGAGCGATGTCCAAAAATACCTCTTCCAGATTCTGACGGCCATAGCGACGGATGAGGTCGCTGGGCGAGTCATCGTCGACAATGATGCCGGCGCGTAGCATCAAAACACGATCACATAAGCGTTCAACTTCGCCCATGTTGTGGGATGCGAGAAGAATTGTCCCGCCCGTTTCCCGCGCAAACCGCTGCAGGTAGCCTCGCACCCAATCGCCGGTATCCGGATCGAGGGAGGCTGTCGGTTCGTCGAGCAATAGCAGGTCCGGTTCATTAAGCAGCGCCTTGGCCAGCATTAGGCGGGTCATCTGACCGGCCGAGAGGCCGGATGCCGGGCGGTCCAAGAACGGCTGCATTTCCAGATCGCTGGAAAGGCGGGCGATGCGATTCTTAATATCGCGGAGACCATAGAGATGGCCATAAACATTCAAGCTTTGCCGCCCAGTGAGCCGTTTGGGCAGATCGACATAGGGCGATGCAAAATTCATACGGCCAAGGACGCAGTAACGATTAAGCAGCATGTCCTCGCCAAAGACGGTAACCGAACCAGAGGTCGGTATTAGCAAACCAAGGAGAATGGACAGTGTTGTCGTCTTGCCAGCGCCATTGCCGCCAAGAAGAGCCGTGATAGAACCTTTGCGAATAGAAAAGCTGATGCCATCCAGCGCCACGACGTGGCCATAGCGCTTGGTCACGTCCACAACAGTGAGGATGTTCACATCGGCGGCACCTTCAACAGCGGGCAGTTGACGCGCCGACCGATCGACCTCGCACACCCATGCTATACCTCAGACATCCAGATTCGCGACCTTAAGCGCATTTTTTTGAATGAACTCTCGGCGCGGCTCAACGAGGTCCCCCATCAGGGTTGTGAAAATATCCTCGGCATCGTCAGCGTGGTTGACCTTTACGCGAAGTAGGGACCGTGCATTGGGATCCAGCGTGGTTTCCCACAGCTGCTCGGGGTTCATTTCGCCGAGGCCCTTGTAACGCTGGATCGCAACGCCCTTGCGGCCGAGCCCAAGAATGGTTTCGATAAGCGACATGGGCCCGGTTATAAGAGTTTCGTTGTCTTTGGTCGTTAGCGTGCCGTGACGGGCATAAAGCTGCTGAAGTTCAGCCGCACATTCGTCCAGACGCCGGGCATCCTCAGAGCGAATCAAGGCGCCGTCGATGACATGGCGTTCGCTAACGCCGCGTAAAATTCGAGTGAATACCATTCCACCGTCCGGCAACGATGCGCCCTGCCATCCGCGCTCAACGGGCGGAATCAGCGCATCGAGCCGGCGAGCGACATAACCCGCCGCCTGCGTAGCGGCCTCGTCGGTCAGAACCTCAGGACTGAGCGCGCCAAGGATCGCCGCCTGTTCAAGTATGGCCGTTGGCAGTCGCTGAGAAAGGCGTTCCAACAAGGTACGCATCTGGCGGGCGTCGTCGACGACCTGGCCAAGGTCAGCACCGGCGATCTGGTTCCCAGAATGGGTGACTAGAACAGTGCCTTCGTCCATTGCAGCGGCAAAAAGATAGTCCTCGAGCGCCTGGTCGTTCTTGAGATAGACCTCTGAATTTCCACGCTTAGCACGGTAGAGCGGTGGTTGGGCGATGTAGAGATAACCGCGGTCAAGAAGTGGGCGCATCTGACGATAGAAGAACGTAAGCAGCAAGGTGCGGATATGACTGCCATCGACATCGGCGTCAGTCATAATGATAATCTTGTGATAGCGGCATTTTTCGGCGTTGAAGTCCTCGACGCCAATGCCAGTACCCAACGCCGCTATCAGGGTGCCTATTTCCGCCGAGGCAAGCATCTTATGGAAGCGGGCACGCTCGACATTGAGGATCTTGCCACGCAGCGGGAGAATCGCTTGACGAGCGCGATCGCGTCCCTGTTTGGCCGAGCCGCCAGCAGAATCGCCCTCAACAATGAATATCTCAGCAAGGGCCGGGTCGCGTTCCTGACAATCAGCGAGCTTTCCTGGAAGCGTGGCCATGTCGAGAGCCCCCTTACGCCGAGTCAAATCGCGGGCCTTGCGAGCAGCCTCGCGGGCAGCGGCGGCATCGACGATCTTGTCAATTACTTTGCGCGCTTCGTTGGGATGTTCCTCAAACCACTGCATCAACTTTTCTGAAATGACGCTTTCCACCACCGGCCTAACCTCTGATGAAACCAGTTTGTCCTTTGTCTGAGAGGAAAACTTGGGATCAGGAACCTTGACCGACAGCACACAAGTCAATCCTTCGCGAGCGTCATCGCCGGTGATAGCAACCTTGGCTTTCTTGGCAAGCCCGCTATCTGTTGCATAGGCATTAATGGTACGGGTTAATGCGCCGCGGAAGCCAGCAAGGTGCGTACCACCGTCGCGCTGCGGAATGTTATTGGTAAAACACAGTGTGGTCTCGTGATAGCTGTCATTCCACTGCATCGACATTTCAATTACAATGCCATCCCGTTCGCCACTAACAACGATAGCTGGAGTATGCAGCGGTGACTTCGCCCGGTCGAGATAGGCAATAAATGCCTCTAGCCCTCCTTCATAGTGAAGATCGACGCTAACCTGTTCAACGGGGCGGTTATCGGTCAGAAGCAGGTGGACCCCAGAATTCAGGAAAGCTAGTTCGCGCAGGCGATGCTCTAAGGTTGCGAGGTCGAAATCCGTCATGGTGAATGTGGCCATCGAAGGCATGAAGGTGATTTCAGTGCCTGTCTGGGCATGCCGACTGCCGTCGGCCCGGGCCATGATCGGCGCATCACCAATGACGGCTAGCGGTGCCTCAGCATTGCCATCGACAAAGCGAATGCTGTGTTCGCTCCCGTCCCGCCAGATGCGCATTAGGAGCCACTGCGACAGCGCATTGACCACGGACACGCCAACTCCATGCAGCCCACCTGATACCTTGTAGGAATTTTGATCGAATTTCCCGCCGGCATGGAGGTGGGTCATAATTACTTCAGCCGCGGACACACCTTCCTCGGCATGGATATCAACAGGAACGCCGCGGCCGTTGTCGGTCACCGTGACGCTGCCATCACCATTGAGAACGACGTTAATCAAGTCACAGTGACCGGCCAGCGATTCATCTATGGCGTTGTCGACCACCTCGTAGACCATGTGATGCAGGCCGGAACCATCGTCGGTGTCGCCGATATACATGCCAGGACGCTTACGCACAGCGTCCAGCCCGCGCAGCACCTTGATGGAATCGGCATCATAAGCCTCGGATTCCGGTTCTACGGGCGTTTCGTGAGATGAGGTCGGTTCGCTCATAAGAGTGTATCTATCCTTAGCCATTAAGGCGGGGGCCGTTCAGGAGGGCGAAACGATCGCATCCGCGACGGTAAATCGTTGAGCCCAGGAGCCGAGGGGCGAAAATAGCTCGGCGTCAGTCCCCGTCATCCAGGCCTGGGCATTGAGCGCCACCAGTTCGTCGAACAGTGCGTGGCGGCGTATGTCGTCAAGGTGAGCAACCACCTCGTCGAGTAGCAACAAAGGCACGGTTCCCCGTTCAGCCGCCTGCAGCCGGGCGTCGGCGAGCACGATGGCTATCAGCATGGCCTTTTGTTCGCCCGTCGAACAGTCAGCAGCCGGCAATCCCTTGCCACGGTGGCGGACTTCGAGGTCATCCTTATGCGGGCCAACGGCGGCGGCGGCGGCCATGGCATCGCCCCGCCGCGCCCTGGCAAGGCCCTGGCGCAAGCGATCCTCGGCATCAAGCGCCGGCATTTCGGCCAGCCAATCGGGCACATCGCCGATCAGACGCAGGGAAGCGGCAGGAAATGGTCCGACGCCACGGATACAAGCTTCGTCCAGACGCAAGGCCATATCGCGGCGGGCGGCGGCAACGGCAATGCCCCGGGTTGCCATGGTGTCTTCGAGGGTATTGATCCACACTGAATCCACAGGCTGGCCAGCTTGTCCGTCCCGCAATAGGCGGGAGCGTTCCCGCATGGAGTGCTCGTAGGCTGAGACCCGTCCCGCATGGGCCGCATCGAAACCGAAAACAAGGCGGTCAAGAAAACGGCGCCGTGCCGAAGCACCATCAGCGAACAGCCGGTCCATGCGAGGCGTCAGCCACACAGCACTTACATGTTCCGACAAAGCCGCCTGGCCACGTGCGCCGGCACCGTCGATGCGCACCAACCGACGATCACTGGTATCGTCAGCGATACCGGTGCCAATATTAACTAGGCCAGCGGATCCACGCATATGAACCGCCACCGCCCAGCCACAGCTCAATGGCGCGTCAACATCCTGGGGCAGCCGGCAAGCAATATCCGACAGGCGGGCGCGGCGCAATCCACGGCCAGGAACCAGGAATGAGAGAGCCTCAAGCAGGTTGGTTTTGCCGGCGCCGTTGGCCCCGGTTAGCACCACAGGCCGGGGATCTGTCTCAATCCGCAGGCCGGCGTAGGAACGAAAGCCGGTCAGGGTCAGCTGGGCGACTGATAATCGGAGGGCCGCTGGAACAGTCCGTTCCACGGATTCCGGAGCATCAGCGTGTAGGTGAGAAAGATTCAGGTTCGCCCCTCCTTACACACGCATCGGCATAAGAACGTATGTGGCCGAAGCATCGCCGACTTCACGAATCACAGTTGGCGAGGCTGCATCCCCCATCAGGAAACGAGCTGTATCGCCTTCGATCTGCTGCGTAACATCAAGCAGATAGCGGGAGTTAAAACCGATCTCGAGTTCTTCTGCTGCGTAGGATGTCTCTAATTCCTCCACGGCATTGCCGTTGTCGGGACTGCTAGCCGACAGGGTCAAGGACGACGGCTTGAGGCTGAGTTTGACGGCTCGTGACTTCTCGCTGGAAATCGCTGAGACCCTGTCGACGGCCTCGGCAAATTCCTTGCAGTTAACATCCAGAACCTTGTCATTGTCGGCGGGTATCACCCGCTCATAATCCGGAAAGGTGCCATCGATCAATTTAGAGATCAAAACACCGCCACCAAAGGTAAATCGAATTTTCGTATCCGATAATGCGATTTCCACATCATCGGTAGATTCGTCGATCATCTTGCGTACCTCGTTGACCGTCTTTCTCGGAATGATAATGCCAGGCATCCCTGCTGCTCCTTGCGGCAGGGGGACTTCGACGCTGGCCAACCGGTGACCGTCGGTAGCCACCGCACGTAGGACGTCAACGCCATCATGATCGGCCCCGTGCAGATAAATGCCATTTAGGTAATAGCGGGTTTCCTCGGTGGAAATGGCGAAGCGGGTGCGATCGATCAGGCCGCGCAGGTCGCCAGCGGGCAGGGAAAACCGATGCGGTAGCTCGCCACCGGACATGGCAGGAAAATCATCAACCGGCAAAAATGGCAAAGTAAAACGAGAACGTCCAGCAAGCAGCGTTAACCGACCATCATCACCGGCCGTATTAAATTCGACCTGGGCACCTTCCGGAAGCTTTCGAATAATTTCGTAGAGGGTGTGGGCGGCCACAGTAGTATCACCATCGACGCTACCTTCGCAGGCCACGGTCTCGATGATCTCTAGATCCATATCCGTCGCATTGAAGCCAAGTTGGCCGCCGCTCAAGCCAATCCTGACATTCGACAGGATGGGAATAGTATTGCGGCGCTCAACCACGCTTTGCACATGCGACAGCGCCTTCAGCAGCGCCGTTCTCTCGATGGTAAATCTCATAATGATCTATCTCGTGAAAGGCTGTTCGTTGACCGGCGGCAGCGCCGAACGCCCGTGCGTCACGATGCCCGCCGCGAAGGAATGCGCCGCACGGTTTGACAACCCCACGCCACACTCAGCACCTTACAGCAAAAGTCTTTGGAATCAGAAGAAGAATCGAGGGAAATTTTGCTTTAGAGCAGCCATCTCTAGAGGCCATTATTTATGCAGATTATTATTAACCCTCAAGCATACGACGGAGCAGCTCGACATCTTCGGCAAACGTCGAATCAAGCTCACGAAGTTCATCTACCTTGCGTACCGCATGGATGACCGTGGTGTGATCGCGGCCGCCGAATTTACGGCCTATTTCCGGCAGTGAGCGGGTGGTGAGCTGCTTCGAGAGATACATAGCGATCTGGCGTGGGCGAGCAACAGATCGGGAACGCCGCGCCGAATGCATTTCGGAAACGCGGATATTAAAATGTTCAGCCACCCGCTTTTGGATTTCCTCGATAGTCACCCGCCGATCGTTGGCGCGCAAGAGGTCGTGGAGAACTTCTTGAGCCGTTTCTAACGTCAGGTCACGACCAACCAACTGCGAATGCGCGACGACGCGATTGAGCGCGCCTTCCAGCTCGCGAACGTTCGAGGTAATCCGGTGTGCGAGAAATTCCAAGATACGCGGCGGCATCTCAATCTTCGCCTGCTCAGCCTTCGATTGCAGAATGCCCAGGCGAAGCTCATAGGTCGTGGCGTGAATATCGGCGACGAGGCCACAGTTGAGGCGGCTTTTCAGCCGCTCCTCCATGCCTTCCAGGTCAGACGGCGATTTGTCAGCGGAAATGACAATCTGCCGGCCTTGGTCAACCAAGGCATTAAACGTGTGAAAAAATTCTTCCTGAGTTGAATCCTTACCGCCGATAAATTGAACATCGTCGATCATCAAAACATCGACCGAACGAAATTGCTCTTTAAAATCAACGGTATTGTGCTCCCGCAGCGCGCGGATAAAGCGGTACATGAACTTTTCTGCCGAAAGATAAATCACCGTCCGGCGCGGATCGCGCTCGCGGATGCTCCAGGCGATGGCGTGCATCAAATGGGTCTTGCCAAGCCCTACACCACCATAGAGAAACAGGGGATTGAAGGGCACTGCGCTGGCCTCCGCAACCCGCCGGGCGGCAGCATAGGCGAATTCGTTCGGCTTGCCGACGACGAAGCGTTCGAACCGCAACCGGGAGTCGAGAGGCCCACTGATGCTGTTGTAAAGATTTTCGGAAGGCGTCACTTCGATTGGCTTTGCAAGCCGCTTTCCCGCATGAGCACCATTGAGCACCGGCGCCACACCACGGCCCGGACTGACCTCGATCTCCACCCCCGTCACGGTGGGGTTCTGGTCTCCCCACAGACGGACCAGACGGCCATGATAATGGGCGATGACCCAATCCCGCATGAAACGGGTAGGAACGCCCAGCCTGACAATACCATTATCAATATTATGGACTGATATAGGCTTCAGCCAGCTCTGAAAGGCCGCATCACCCATTTCCAAGCGCATTTTGGCGCATACTTCGCCCCACTGCGCGTTGATCTCTTCCCGATTGTAGGCCAGTTCCATTGCGCCAACACCCATGCCAAAGTAAGTGTTTCCCGCCACCGGCCCTGGCCCCCGGTTTTGGCCCTATTCCTAACGACTATACACGCCCAGCATGCATTACCCATTCTCCAGCGACCCCCGGCCACCGCCCGCCAAATACAGCTGGGGAAAACACGAGACTTAATCATAGAACGGAGGCTTAAAGCGCCCATAGCAAGCACAATGGATGCCCCCACCCAGACTAACCCCTTCTTCCCAGAACACTCACAACAGGAAGCCGTGTACAAAATATAATTTATAAAATAAAAAATAAATACTTAAACTAAATGAACAATAAAAGATATAATGTTTATTGTTTAAACTCTACTTCACTCATCCTGAGTCGACAAAATTATTATACTATCGTTACGGAAATTACACTTAAGAAATAATTTTACTTTCCGTATATCGATAATATCCCTCAACAAAGAATGACCATACCCAGGCTCGATGGTGATTGGCAACGAGATCGAAAAGGGAACAGAACAAATAAATTTCTTGACAGCCCGGGCCAGCAACAAACACCCCACGGCTAGGCCGTGGACAACTCTGGGGATAAGCAGGGGAAAGAAAAAAGGCCGCCGCGGATAATAAGGGGAGGCCCTATATGATGAAGAAAAGTGTCAAGGTCAGGCGCTAAGAATTTTAATTCTCTTTGCCAGCCTCGAAATCTTCCGCGAAACCGTATTTCTGTGCAAGACGCCCTTAGTCACACCCCGCATCATTTCCGGCTGGGCCTCGCGGAACGCCGCCTGGGCCAGCGCAGCATCGCCGGCAACGATGGCTTCTTCTACCTTACGCACGTAGGTGCGAATCCGACCGATACGGTTGCGGTTTACAATCGTGCGCTTGCCTATCTGGCGAATGCGCTTTTTTGCCGATGCGTGATTGGCCATGGAGCGTCCGATATTTCAACAAAATCTTTAAGGAACGCGGGCTTATATATCCGCATCGGTCAGGCGTCAAGTATCGCGCCGGTGCCCGCCTTGACCGTGCAGCGAGCCTACCTATTACGAAAGTTGGGTTTTCGTTTGGCGACGAACGCGGACATCCCTTCTTTTTGATCCTCCGTCGCGAAAGCAGCATGAAACAACCGGCGTTCAAAGCGTATACCTTCGGAAAGGGTTGTCTCTTCAGCCCGGTTAATCGATTCCTTGACCATCAACGCCGCCGGCTGCGAATAGTCGGCGATCTGAGCGGCAACTTTCAAGGCCGTATCGAGAAGCTCAACCGCCGGCACGATCCTACTAACAAGGCCGGAACGTTCCGCTTCCTCAGCGTTCATCATACGACCGGTCAAGCACATATCCATGGCCTTGGCCTTACCGACAAGGCGAGTCAGCCGCTGGGTGCCACCAGCCCCCGGCAGAATACCTAGGGTGATTTCCGGCTGGCCGAACTGCGCCGTATCAGCGGCAATGATGATATCACACATCATCGCGATCTCGCAGCCGCCGCCGAGGACAAACCCGCTGACCGCCGCTATTGTAGGCTTGCGACACTGGGCAAGACGCTCCCAATCCTTGGTGATAAAGTCCTGCAGATAACATTCAACAAATGTTTTTTCCTGCATTTCCTTGATATCTGCTCCGGCCGCAAACGCCCTTTCACTGCCTGTGACGACAATGGCGCCGATATCATCGTCTGCCTCGAAGGTATCCAGAGCGACGACAAGTTCGGCAATCACCGCTGCGCTGAGCGCATTGAGCACTTGTGGGCGATTGAATGTGATGAGGCCGACCCGGCCCTGCTTTTCAGTCAGAATGGTCTCATAAGACATGGGTCCGGGCTCCACTTAGGAATGGGGTAACAAAGCAGGCAGCAATGGGCATCACCGCCTTTAAGAAGGCGTGGCGGCAATGGGTGTCAAGATGATGCGCACGGCAATCGAGCTGCCAGACGCGTCAGAAAAGTCCAGCACCAAAGCTTCGTTCTCGCGCCGAAACCTGCCATCGCCTTCCACCATCCAACCGAGCTGAGGTAGCGTATCAGCATAGAACTCGAGCACCTGACGGCGGCCCGCAGTCCCAGTTGCTAAAACTTCGATGATGCGACCCCAAGGCGATTCGAAGACCAAAGCGCCACCATCCGCCTGGATTAGCCCCGGCATTAGCGGCAAATCATCGACGCCTTCGAAAAAGCCATCGGCCGATCTCGCCCGTTCGGGGCTAAAGGCTAGCGCCACGGTGAGAATACAGCAAACCGACAAAAGCCTTCCCACATGCAACATAGTCCACGCATACCTTACCGCTGCCATTTGGAACAGTAGAAAGTGGAGCGGCCTCCCTGGACAATGCGCCGCACTCCGGGACAGGTGCCGTCAGGGCATTCCGAACACGGCTTCCCTTCGCGATCATAGACGTCGAAACGATGCTGAAAGTAGCCGAGCTCGCCATCCGGGCGTCTGTGATCCCGAAGTGTCGAGCCGCCAGCGGCAATTGCGTCAAGAAGGACCGTTTTGATGGCGGCGACCAGCCGCTCTGCGCGGACCGCGCCAATGCTGCCGGATCGGCGCAGAGGGGATATAGC
>Ga0302134_10001056_pt1 | contig 12726 bp, 13 predicted proteins | sample CB9_SCM_MG_FD_203123 | JGI IMG/M metagenome (GOLD analysis project Ga0302134, IMG submission 203123) | Marine microbial communities from Western Arctic Ocean, Canada - CB9_SCM | ecosystem: Environmental > Aquatic > Marine > Oceanic | place: Canada: Western Arctic Ocean | collected 2017-09-19
CAACTGAAGAAGTAGCAACTGAAGAAGTAGCAACTGAAGAAGTAGCAACTGAGGAAGTAGCAACTGAGGAAGTAGCAACTGAGGAAGTAGCAACTGAAGAAGTAGCAACTGAGGAAGTAGCAACTGAAGAAGTAGCAACTGAGGAAGTAGCAACTGAGGAAGTAGCAACTGAGGAAGTAGCAACTGAAGAAGTAGCAACTGAAGAAGTAGTATCCGAAGAAGAAACTAACTAAAATAAAATCTAGTATAGAGGTTTGTGGACATGCTTAATAAATGTCAAATTATCGGGCACTTAGGTTCGGATCCAGAAATGCGGAATTCTGCAAATGGTTCGTTGATAGCAACTTTCAATGTGGCTGTGAATCATTGGTTCAGAGGCGTTGATGGTGCTAGTCAAGATCAGACTGAGTGGTATTCAGTTGTGGTATCTGGGCGGGAAGCTGAATTATGTCAGCAGTACCTGGTGAAGGGCCGCCGCGTATATTGCGAAGGACCAATTCATACTCGGCAGTATCAGACTCAAGAAGGTGAACCTCGTTCTGCAACAGAGTTGCATGCGCGAACGGTTAAATTTTTGTCACCACGGACAGACGGAGCACCCGGATCGCAGAGTCAAGGCTCTAATTTAGATTCATTTGAAAGCGCTGGGGCGGAACCTTTTTAATATGTCAGAAGAGAATATAGGCACCAATAACGTAGATAACGAATTATTTTCAGGCTTGTCGGGAAGAGATTATTTAGCGCCGCCTACTGATGTGAAAGCTGAAAGTGGGATAAGCCCTTCCCTAAATAACTGGACCATAATAGGCGTTGTGTCTTCCGACATTGAATTGAATTCAACTCAGTCAGGATCGATGGTTGCGCGTTTTAATATATCTATTGAGCGACATTACCAAACGAGAACTGGTGAGACACGTGAAGAAGTCGAACTGGTTAATGCGGTTGTTTATGGAGAATTAGCTAGCGAGAGTTCACAACTTTTGCAGCCAGGCGAGAGGATATATGCAGAAGGCCGACTAGAGCAACGTACCTGGGATGACTCGTCGGGATCAAGACAATATATAACAGAGCTGATTGTTGATAATATATGGTCGCTGGACATGCCGGAAACGAACACCGAAACTTCCGCTCAGGTGATTGATGATCCTAAAGGATTTGTGGTTCCCTCATTGAATTCAATTACGCTTATCGGGAATTTAGGCCAAGATCCAGAATTAACTTACACAGCTACTGGTGTTGCGCGTACCAATTTATCTTTGGCAACTAATCGGAGAGTTAGACGCGACGGAGACTTTGCAGATGAAACTTCTTGGCATCGGATAACTCTTTGGCGTGACATTGCAGAACGAACTGCTCAATATCTTGAAAAAGGTAGGAGAGTGCTTGTTGAGGGAAGTGTGAGTTCCTATAAGTACACCACTGATGATGGAAGCGACAGAGTGTTCACCTCAATAACAGGCCAAAGAGTCCAATATTTTCCTAAGCAAGAAGCTGCCCAAGGAAGAAATGATTCTAGTTTGGGAGCTGAGGGCTCAGGGGGGGCATCAGCTGCTTTAGATCCTGACGATCTACCGTTTTGATAATGTTAATAACAAGAGAGAATTAAGCATTGATGGGATGTAATAATGACTGAAGAATTTGGCCGCAACTCAGAATATGGCGGAGATCGTGGAGATCGTGGAGATCGTGGAGATCGTGGAGATCGTGGAGGTTTCAGACGATCTTTTCGACCTCGTGGTTGCGAGTTTTGTAAAAGAAAAAATGGTCGAGTAATAGACTATAAAGATATTGATACCTTGAAGCGCTATATAACAGAGCGAGGCGCCATGGAACCTAGACGGAAGTTGGGTGTGTGTTCGCGATGCCAAGGACCTTTAACTTTAGCAATCAAACGAGCTAGGCATTTGGCCTTGTTACCTTTCACGAGTGAGCACATTAGGGTAACGGGAGTCGACTTAGGTCGGAGTCGTTCGTACAACTAGTAAGGAGTTTATCTGCCGTGAAAGACCGGTATACAGGCTCACCGATTTCATATTTGATCGTTTTGGGTCGAAGATTGACGAGTAAATATAGCTTGTCTGAGTTGGCCATTGCAAGTTTATTATTGCTCGCGATCGTTGTCCTATGCATTGGTTATCTATCTCAAAACCTACTCTCGGGTCAATCAAAGGTACTACTAATTAATGAAAGTACTTCTTACTCGAGAGATGATTTGCAAGGACAGTTGAACCTATTTGCTGCAATGGATCCAAGCCCGACATCTATTGGAAGTATTGAAGGTTTTCTAGATTTTTTGATCGAATTAGAAGCACTACGGTTGGCGGGTTTAGAGAAGTATGGTGTACTTAGTGAGAGCGAAATTCAGTCCACAATTGTGGAAAGATTTGGTTTGCCGCTTAATCAATCACCACCGGAATTTGCCCTTTCTTACGCTGAGCTACTCAGTAACCAATCTATAACGAAAGCCGAACTAGAAATTGTAATTTCCGGTTTGATTTATAGAGACAAATTGTCAGGTGATATGCGAAATGAGATACCAACCACATCTCTTGGATACAGAGTGGATGCTGTTTTTGATTCACCCCGACGTCTTGAATTGCTTTTGACTGCTATTCAATCGGGTAAAGTTTTTCCGGTTGCATCTGATGAGCTAGGGATGAAAATCGTTTCCGCATCTGATAATGGAGAGTTCTGGGTATCAGATATTGAACTGCAATACAGATTTAGTGACGAGATTGTTACATGGATAGAATCCGCTGAAGAGAAAGAAGTCTCGGAGGCATTTTCGTTGGAAGCCGCGGACGGGAATCAAGGAATTTACCGTGTCAGCTTAATTAAGGAGATTGACTTGTCCGAGGAGGCAATCTCATTTTTGGCAGGAAAGCGATTTCAGGAGTTTTTAGAAAAATCTAAGACAATGATGTTCGTAGAGAAGAAGCTAAGTCTAGAAGATCGTAATTGGTTGATTTCTGAGACTGCATTGCAGTTACGCTAAGATGAATAGCAGTTGATATAAGTGAGTAGCTGATTTAGGAATTCATTATGAGTCAAGATCTAACTATCGGTATATCTTTTTTTGGCGCTGGCAATATAGGCACTACTGTTATTTCGGAAATTGATCGGTTGAGGGTCGATTCATTTGGACTTTCAGATGTTTCAATTGAGATAAGGCATATATTGGTTAGAAGCCTTGATAGAGCAGCTCGCGAAGCTCAGGGTTTTGTGATATCTGAGGGACAAATTACTACAGATGTTGAAGAAATCCTTTCAGATCAACACACCCATATAGTAGTAGAACTTATGGGCGGCGAGGATCCGGCGGGCGAGTATATTCGCAGAGCACTTGAGGCTGGGAAACACGTAATTACGGCAAATAAGGCGGTAATAGCTGCTTCAGGTGCAAGTTTGTTTGAAATAGCTAACCGTAACGATTTACACCTGCAGTTTGAAGCGTCGGTGGGTGGTGGTATTCCAATTATATCTAGCCTTCGACGAGATTTAGTAGCAAATAATATTTCGTCTATTGAAGCCATAATTAATGGCACCACTAATTTTATCCTGAGCAAAATGAGCACGGGCGATGACTACGAGTCAGCTTTAGCTGAGGCTGGACGTCTTGGCTATGCGGAACCCGATCCTTCTGCGGATGTCGATGGACATGATGCCGTTGCCAAGTCAATCATTCTTGCGATGCTTGCCTTCGGGGCATTAATTCCTAAAGATAGAGTGGTCAGCCAAGGTATTCGAGGCATCGTCAGTGCTGATATGCAAGCTGCACTTGAGCTTGGTTACACGATAAAGCTACTTGCACGAATTCAGTCGACGAATGGTCAAGTATCTGCATCCGTGTTGCCCACTTTAGTTGGCAGGACGACTCAACTTGGAAACGTAGGCGGAGTAACAAATGCGGTTGAGTACAAGGGAGATCTAGTAGGTACTCTTTTCTATGAAGGACCAGGTGCTGGGCGCGAAGCTACAACCTCGGCTGTTCTCGCTGATTTGATTGAAGTTATAAGAGACGAGACTGTTGGGCGAAAGCCCCTACCATTTATTTTGCCTGAATCTTTGCCAATAAGAATTCCTACAGACTTAAGTTCGCGCTTTTTCCTGCGTTTGATTGTTGTCAATACTTCAGGTGTGTTGGCAGAGATTTCAAAAATTTTAGCAGTGGCTGGCATCAGTATTGCCTCGGTGGTGCAAAAAGACATCGGCACTAACAATGAAAATTCGGAATCTTTGCCAGAATCAGCCGAACTGATTTTGACGACGCATGTTAGTAATCGAGGTCAAATAGAGCAGGCTATTGAAGAATTTGATGGTTCCGAGGCGGTACTGCAGATTGGCAGCGTCTTGCCTATCTCTGGGTAGGTTTTTAATTTATAAAGGAGTAAGGTGCGAGATGGAGCAGAATCATCTAATTGAGAGATACGCTGAATTTCTTCCCGTCACGGCGGCGACTTCCAGAAAATCTTTAGGTGAGGGCTCGACACCTTTAATTAGATCTAGCCGATTAGGTCCTGAGCTGGGATTAAAGGACTTGTATTTTAAGCTTGAAACATTAAATCCAACTGGATCTTTTAAAGATAGAGGAATGTTCTTGGCGGTAGCTAAGGCAGTTGAGTCTGGATCACAGGCGGTCATTTGCGCGTCTACTGGAAACACATCAGCCTCAGCTTCCGCATACGCAGCCCTTCACGGTATCAAAAGTTTTGTTGTGGTCCCGTCGGGGAAAATTGCGTTAGGAAAGTTAGCTCAGGCTACTGTGCATGGAGCGACAATAATTCAGATACGAGGATCATTTGATGACGCACTTCATATAGTTAGGGATATAACTGAACGGTTTCCGGTTGCACTGGTTAATTCAGTCAACCCACATCGAATTGACGGACAAAAGACAGCTGCATTTGAGATAGTTGACGAATTGGGACTTGCGCCAGATCTTCTTTGTATTCCAGTTGGGAATGCTGGGAATATTACTGCGTATTGGAAAGGATTTACGGAATATAAATCAGCTGGCAAAGCGTCGAATCTACCAAGAATGTGGGGGTTTCAGGCTGCGGGTGCAGCACCTATAGTACTTGGTCATAGTATTAGTGAACCTGAGACAATTGCCACTGCTATCCGGATTGGTAACCCAGCATCATGGACTGCGGCAGTTGATGCTCGAGACCAATCGGGCGGGAAAATAGAGAGTGTGACGGACGATGAAATTTTGGAAGCTTATCATCGACTTGCTGCCGAGGAAGGCATTTTTTGCGAGCCCGCTTCTGCGGCATCAGTTGCTGGATTGATAAAACGTTCTCAAAGTGGTGAGGACCTCGAACAACTCACGGGTGTTTGCATTATCACTGGTCATGGTTTGAAGGATCCCGATACTGCCTTAAGTATTGCAGCCGATAAAGTTGAAGTTGAGGCTGATGTGTTTTCAGTCGAAGAAGCGATGAATCTACACTAGGTATGTTTTACGGGCGAATCACAGTTTTATGAGTAAACGGAGTTGATGATAATGCCAGAAGGAAATATCGACCGCGAGCGGGTTATTTCGTTGGTTCAAGAATTAATAAATGAACTTAAGCTTGGAAACGATGAGGGACTGGCTGATACGCCTCGCCGGATTGCTGATATGTATTTGGAGCTGTTTAGTGGAGTTGATGCTGATCCAAGTGAACTTTTGGAAGTCCAATTCAATGAAGATCACGAAGAATTGGTTATCCTTAAGGACATACCATTTTATTCAATGTGTGAACATCACTTTTTGCCCTTTCACGGAACAGCTCATGTAGGTTATCTGCCCAATGGTGCGATAGTTGGTTTGTCTAAGCTTGCTCGTGCGGTTGAAATTTTTGCTAGGCGCCCTCAGGTACAAGAACGCTTAACTAGCCAAATAGCCGATAGTATTGAGGTCGCTCTGAATGCGCGAGGAGTAGGTGTCGTAATCGAAGCTGAACATCTTTGTATGACTGCCCGAGGAGTTAGGAAACCAGGCGCGCGAATGGTCACCTCGGCTCTTCGAGGGCGACTCCGTGAGGATATCAATTCACGGCAGGAATTTCTTCGATTAATTGGTAAATAACGTAGTTTATGATCAATCAAGCTGACTCTGATTTGGATTCTCGTTCCGATCTACGCTTAGCGGTGCTCTCGATGCACACGTCGCCGTTAGCGCCCTTAGGCGGTAGAGAGACCGGTGGAATGAACGTTTACATTCTAGAAACAACAAAGAAATTGACTGAATTGGGGGTAATGGTCGACATATTTATTCGACGTGATGATTTGAGTTCTCCTGAGGTCGAGTTCATTAACGAGAGAGCTCGACTCATTAGAATCTCGGCCGGCCCTGAATCTCGAGTCGAGAAGGAGTCAATGAGCGTATTTGCATCTGATTTTGCTAGAGGTATCAATACCTGGGCCGATACTAACCAGAAGATGTATGACGTAATAAATTCTCATTATTGGCTGTCAGCAGTAGCGGGCGTTGAGCTCGCACGTAACTGGCGAATTCCACACGTTGCGATGTTTCATACCCTAGGGAAAATCAAGCTTTTACACGGAATTTCGTCTGGAGAGTCACCTGATCGGCTGGAGAAAGAAAAAGAAGTTATCGGTGACCTAGACAAAATTGTAATTGCTAGCGATCACGAAAGACAACTTTTAGGAGAGATTTACGCTGTTCCCGCTGAGAAAGTCATAACCATTCCGCCGGGAGTTGATCTAGAAAGATTTACTCCAGGTGACATTTGTGTCGCGAGGAATAATTTGAATCTTTCACGCAGTAGCTTAATTTTTCTTGCGGGTGGGAGAATGGAGCCGTTAAAAGCTTTGGATAATTTAATAGACGCTTTGGCGAGGTTGCCTCCGACGGTTAATTATCAACTTTTGTTATTTGGCGGTAATGATCATCCAGCGTCGATCGCAGAACGCAAGAGACTTGTGTCTGTTGCTGAAGCCGCCAATATTCGAAGTAAGATAAAATTTGTTGGTCCACTCGATCACGATATTCTACCCGAATATTATCGTGCAGCCGATCTCGTAGTAGTCCCTTCGCTTTATGAATCGTTCGGAATGGTGGCTCTCGAAGCCATGGCATCGGGCCGACCAGTAATAGCCTCTAAGGTTGGCGGGTTGGCTGGGATGTTCACATCCGATTCTGCTAAGTTGGCTGAGCAAGCTGGCATACTGGTTCCGCCTGATGACGTAGAACAACTGTCGTTTGCCATCTCGACACTTATAGAAGATAAGGACCGTATGCGAGACATGGGTAATGCTGCTAGGATTCAGGCTCTGAGTTTTTCATGGAGCGAAAGATCGCAATTGCTTAACGAATTGTATAGGGAAATGAGCAAAACTTGATCGAAGCATTAGATCCGAACGAAGATTTAATATCGGAAGTTGCAGTAAAAGCATCGAAGCGTGCTCTGTGTATCTTTGCTCATCCAGACGATCTTGAGTTCACATGTGGTGGAGTAGTTGCGAAGCTTGCGCTTGATGGTTGGTCCGTAGACATTGTGATTACGACCTCGGGCAATAAGGGTACTAAAGATCCGAATGTTACCGGGCAGCAACTTGCTGGAGAGCGTGAACAAGAAAGCCGTGCTGCAGCCTCCATATTAAAGGCTAATGAGCCGAAATTTCTTGGATTTCCTGATGGAATGCTTCAGGCAAATGATGAACTTCGAGAGTTACTTGTTCGAGAGATTAGGCGGCTTCGCCCAGAACTTGTTATTACATGGGATGGATTCAGACCTGGATTCAATCACAGAGATCATCGCGTTACCGGTATCTCGACATATGATGCGATATATCCGGCTGCAGACGACCATCTTTTTCATCCAGATCAAAAGGATGAAGGTTTAGAACCCCATAGGCCGTCTGCTATGTTGCTCGCTGGAACAGATGAACCTGATTACCACATAGATATTGAGTCATTTATGGATATAAAAATCAGTGCTTTATTGGCGCACGTCTCGCAGATGGGTGGGCGAGATGCAGAAGGTTTGAAGAGAATGTATCAAGAGCGAATACAGGCAAGTGCTGCGGACGAGGCAACTGCTAGTCTTCCCAAATTACGAGAATCATTTAAGAAAGTAATTCTGCGTCGATAGGTTGCGTGTTGAAAGACTGATTAGCGAGTCAAGAAAGTCTTTTGTCGCATGGGCGTGACTTGCGCATAGGTCAATAGGCAAAGTAGTATTCTTCTTCTGCGTGGTGAACTATGCGCGCGGTATCCGAATAAATATTCGAATAATTGTTTTATCGAGAATATCAGGCAAGATTTTGTTTGTGTACTAGATAATTGAAGAATAATTAGCTTCTGGAGAATGTACTATGCCGACCATAAATCAGTTGGTCCGCAAGCCAAGAAAACGTAAGCTCAGTAAGACTAAGTCTCCTGCGCTCAGGCTTCGATTTAATACGTTGAAGAATAAAATGCTGCGTGAACCCACGGGTGCACCACAAAAGCGAGGTGTAGTCACTCAGGTTAGAACTGTGACACCCAAAAAACCTAACTCAGCCCTTCGAAAAGTGGCACGAGTTCGCTTATCTAACGGCTTAGAGGTCACGGCGTATATTCCTGGCGAGGGGCATACTTTGCAGGAGCACTCTGTTGTTTTAGTAAAGGGCGGAAGAATTCGTGATGTTCCGGGTGTTCGTTACAGGGTAATTCGAGGCGCTTTAGATGCGACAGGTGTTGAGGGTCGTAAGCGCGGTCGAAGCAAGTATGGCACTCGAAAAATTTAGGTTCTGGAGTTTAACAAAATGAGACGAAATACCGCCCCAACTAGATTTACTCTTCCTGACGCTCGATATCAGAGTCAGACAGTGACTAAGCTTATTAATGGAATCATGAAGGGTGGCAAGAAGGCCACGGCTGAGGGTCTGGTCTACGGCGCTTTTGAGCGAATCGAGGAAACGAGTGGACGGCGCGGTGTTGATGTGTTTGAAATTGCGGTACGAAATGTTACTCCCACGGTGGAGGTAAAGCCAAGACGAGTAGGTGGAGCAACTTATCAGGTTCCGATCGATATTCGTGCTGAGAGGCGTGAGACTTTGGCGTTGCGGTGGATTCGAGATGCAGCAAGAAATAGAAATGGTCGTTCATACACTGAAAAACTTGCCTCTGAGTTAATGGAAGCTGCAGCAGATCAACCGACAGGTGCTGCAATTAGAAAAAAAGACGAGACACATCGAATGGCCGAGGCGAACAGGGCATTTGCTCATTATCGTTGGTAGTGATTTGTAAGTAATACCGTTAACGCTGAAAGAACTCCAGCGTTTTCTTTTTTTGAGGCATTTCTTTTTAACGAATGATACTGAAAGATGTTTTTTTAAATAACTCGATGTAATGCAAAAAGTCGTGGCAAATTAGGACAGAAGGAAATAAGAGTGACTACTACAACGATATCAGGTGCGGTTGAAGGCTCATTGGGTGCGATGCGAAATATCGGCATCATTGCTCATATTGATGCTGGCAAAACAACCGTCACGGAACGTATCCTCTTTTATACGGGCAGAACTCACAAAATTGGCGAGGTGCATGATGGTAATACAACGATGGATTGGATGGAGCAAGAGCGAGAGCGTGGAATAACTATCACGTCCGCTGCGACCACTGCTACTTGGGCGGGGCATGTAATTAATATTATCGATACGCCGGGCCACGTAGACTTTACGGTTGAGGTTGAGCGATCCCTTCGAGTGCTTGATGGCGGAGTTGTATGTTTTGATGGAGTTGCTGGAGTAGAACCCCAATCGGAAACAGTTTGGCGTCAGGCCGACAAATATAGTGTTCCTCGTATATGTTTCGTGAATAAGTTAGATCGCACAGGCGCTAATTTCACCCGATGCGTTGAAATGATTACCGATCGCTTGGGTGCTACCCCTCTCCCACTTCAGATTCCAATTGGCCTAGAGGATAAGCATGAAGGCGTTATCGATCTTGTTGGTATGCGAGCTCTTTATTTCAGAGGCGAACACGGACTAGATGTTGTTGAGGAAGAGATCCCAGAGCGATTATCTGAAGAAGCTGCATTAGCTAGGGAATACTTGATAGAGACGTTAGCTGAATATAATGATGGTGTAATGGAGCTGTTCCTAGAGGGTAAGGATGTACCAGAGGGCGAATTAAAAGCTGCAATACGAGCAGCTACGATTTCAAATCAACTTTCTCCGGTGCTTTGTGGGTCAGCTCTTAAAGATAAGGGTGTTCAACCTTTACTTGACGCGGTTATTTCATTTTTACCTTCTCCCCTAGATCTACCACCAGTCATAGCGACTGTTGTGGGATCAGACGAAAAAGTTGAGAGAAAACCTGATGATAACGAGCCACCTACGGCGATTGCGTTTAAAGTTGTCACCGATCCTTTCGTTGGTAGACTTGTGTTTTTCCGTGTATACAGTGGCGTGCTAACGCAGGGTCAGCAAATTTTCAATGCTAATAGAAATAATCGAGAGCGATTAGGTCGTTTGGTAAAAATGCATGCTGATTCTAGAGAAGATGTTCTAGAAGTACACGCCGGTGATATAGCGGCAGCTATTGGCCTTAAGGATACTTTCACGGGCGACACTTTGTGTGATCGCGATAATCCTGTTGAACTTGAGAGGATTACTTTCCCTGAGCCCGTTATATCGATTGCCGTCGAGCCAGCTACTGTTAAAGACAACGAAAAACTTTCAGATGCATTGATAAAACTTCAGGAAGAGGATCCGACATTCAGAGTTCGTTACAACGAGGAAACTGGACAGACATTAATTTCTGGTATGGGTGAGCTGCACCTTGAGGTAGTAGTGGATCGCGTGAAGCGAGAATTTGACGTGATAGCCACCACAGGTGCTCCCCGAGTTTCTTATCGCGAGACAATTACCAAGACTGCAAAGGTTGAAGGAAAATTTATTCGACAGAGCGGTGGTCGTGGGCAATATGGTCACTGTGTCCTAGAGATTTCCCCTCGAACTCCGGGTGAGGGTTTTGAATTTGAAGATAGAATTGTGGGAGGTTCAATTCCTCGTGAGTACATAGGAGCTGTCCGGCGAGGAGTTGTGTCAGCACTTGTTAGTGGCGTCAAGGCTGGGTATCCGGTTGTTGACGTTCACGTAGCTTTGTTAGACGGCTCGTATCATGATGTTGACTCATCTGAAATAGCTTTTGAGACAGCTGGATCTATTGGAATGAAGGAAGGTCTCAGGAAGGCGGCGGCCATACTTCTAGAACCTATTATGAAAATGGAAGTCGTGACTCCGGATGACTACTTCGGTGATGTACTTGGGGATATTAATTCTCGACGAGGTCGTGTTGAGTCTACGGAGGTCCGTGGTAATACACAGGTAATTGACGCAAAAGTTCCGCTTGCAGAAACATTTGGATATACAACTGATCTACGATCTCGATCGCAGGGTCGAGCCTCTAATTCAATGGAGTTTTCACATTTTGAGCGAGTGCCGGCGAGTGTGGCTGAAGAAGTAGCTGGTCAACAGAAATAAATAAGAGAAGAAGAACGATACGTGGATTGAGAAGATTGAGTCAAGGAGATAGAGATGTCTAAGGGTGTATTTGAACGAACAAAGCCGCATGCGAACGTTGGAACGATAGGTCATGTGGATCATGGTAAGACTACGTTGACTGCAGCTATTACTAAGCGCCAGTCGATGAAGGGCCAGGCTGATTTTTCAGCATTTGAGCAGATTGACAATGCTCCTGAAGAACGTGATCGTGGTATTACGATCGCAATTTCTCATGTCGAATATGAGACTGACGCACGCCATTATGCGCATGTTGATTGCCCAGGTCATGCTGATTATATTAAGAACATGATTACAGGTGCGGCTCAGATGGATGGAGCAATCTTAGTAGTTGCTGCCCCTGATGGACCAATGCCTCAGACTCGTGAGCATTTATTACTTGCTCGACAGGTTGAAGTTCCTAATATATGTATCTTCTTAAACAAGGTAGACATGATGGATGATGAGGAGCTTCTCGAGCTAGTGGAGATGGAGCTTCGTGAGTTACTAACAGAATACGGCTTTGATGGTGACAACACCCCAATTGTTCGTGGTTCGGCATTGAAGGCACTGGAAGCTGAGTCAGATGACGATCCAGCATTGAAAGCCATAGATGAATTAATGGATGCTGTAGACAACCATATTCCACAACCAGAACGAGATGTAGATCTGCCATTCCTTATGGCTATTGAAGATGTATTTAGTATTCAAGGACGAGGAACTGTGGTAACTGGTCGAATTGAACGTGGCAAGGTGAATGTTGGTGAATCAGTTGAGATAGTCGGAATATCCGAGACTGTTGAGACAACGTGTACGGGCGTGGAGATGTTCCAAAAGAGCCTGCAGTCCGGCGAGGCTGGTGACAATGTTGGTTGTCTTTTACGAGGTGTTGAGCGAGATGATGTACAGCGTGGTCAAGTGCTTTCGGCTCCAAAGTCGATCACACCACACACAAAATTTGCTGGTCAAGTTTATGTACTTTCTAAGGATGACGGCGGTCGACACACTCCATTTTTCCCAGGCTATCAACCGCAATTTTATGTGCGTACGACTGATGTAACAGGCAGTATTCAACTACCTGATGGTATGGAAATGGTTATGCCTGGTGACAACGTAGAGATGACCATCGAGCTTGGGCAACCAATTGCGATTGAAGAAGGATTGCGTTTTGCAATTCGTGAGGGTGGTCGAACAGTTGGTGCAGGGGCAGTAACTTCAATTATTGAATAG
>Ga0302134_10001057_pt1 | contig 12719 bp, 9 predicted proteins | sample CB9_SCM_MG_FD_203123 | JGI IMG/M metagenome (GOLD analysis project Ga0302134, IMG submission 203123) | Marine microbial communities from Western Arctic Ocean, Canada - CB9_SCM | ecosystem: Environmental > Aquatic > Marine > Oceanic | place: Canada: Western Arctic Ocean | collected 2017-09-19
ATCATGCCTGCACCAGTTCTTTCTCTTAGTTCTTTAACTAAAGCGGCTGTAATTGCCATAACTCTCTCCTATATATACTCTGTATAGCTATTTATTCACTATCTGCTTTCTTAGCAGCAGGCTTCTTTTCTTCAGCAGCAGCTTCAGTCTTAGCAGCAGGCTTCTTAGCAGCAGGCTTCTTAGCAGCAGGCTTCTTTTCTTCAGCAGCAGCTTCAGTCTTAGCAGCAGGCTTCTTAGCAGCAGGCTTCTTTTCTTCAGCAGCAGGCTTCTTTTCTTCAGCAGCAGCTTCAGTCTTAGCAGCAGGCTTCTTTTCTTCAGCAGCAGCTTCAGTCTTAGCAGCAGGCTTCTTTTCTTCAGCAGCAGCTTCAGTCTTAGCAGCAGGCGCAGATTTCTTAACTGCAGCTTTGGTTTCTACAATCGAAGCTTTAGCCTCTAGTATCGCATTAGCAATTTCTCTAGCATAATAACCAATTGCTCTGATTGAGTCATCATTTCCGGCTATAACATAATCAATTCCTTCAGGGCTGTGATTTGTGTCAACAACGCCAATAATTGGAAGTTGTAATGTATGGGCTTCACGAACTGCATTCTTTTCATGACCAATATCAACTACAAAAATAACATCAGGAATACTGCCTAAGTCTTTAATTCCACCAAGACTTCTTTCAAGTTTTTCTTGCTCTCTAGTCATAATGAGTGCTTCTTTTTTTGTAAACTGGGAAAAGTTTTCTTCTGCAAGAAATTCAAGATCCTTCAGGCGTTTAATAGAAGCTTTAATAGTTTTGTAATTTGTCATCATGCCACCTAGCCAGCGATGGTTGACATAAGGCATTCCACATCGAATTGCCTCTTCTTTAATAATATTGCTTGCCGCTCTCTTTGTACCAACAAAAAGGATTGACCCTCCAGCAGCAGCAGTTTTGCTTGCAAAGTTGAGCACATCATTGAATTGTGGTAGGGTTTTTTCTAGGTTAATTATGTGAACACCATTTCGTGTTCCGTAGATAAAAGGCTCCATTTTTGGATGCCAAAAACGAGACCTGTGACCAAAATGAACACCTGCCTCTAACATTTTTTTCATTGACGCTTTCGCCATATTCTTCTCCTGGGTTAAGACTTCCACATTGCCTATCAACCAACCCTATTAAAAAGGCACCCTGGTTAATATTGGGGCTCTGTGTGATACATTAAAATACTAACTTTATAAACATCTAGTTAGCCCTTCTTCCAGCTCATGTTGGCTGAAAGGCAACGATTATCCCATATTTTTTTGAATTAAGCAAAGCCTATTTCTCTAATTTCCTATATACATAGGCATCCACACTCCCCTTCATTAAAAAAACATACAACTCAAAAAAACACCCTTTATAATCGTGTCTTTTTTAAAAAATTGTGACCAGTTTGTTGGTTATGATATGTATGTAGCCTAAAAAAAGGGGGGCTCTATAATACATATTTGATTTCATACTATGAAAATTGCTATTATTGGAAGCGGAATATCGGGCTTAACGGCTGCGTACCTTCTTCACAAAGAACATGATATTACTGTTTTTGAGGCCAATGATTATATTGGTGGTCATACGCATACCCATGAAATTGAGCTGGACAAAAAAAAGTGGCTTATTGATTCTGGGTTTATTGTTTACAATGAAAACACATACCCTAACTTTATAAAGCTTCTTCAAAAGCTTAAGGTTGATACTCAAAAAACATCCATGGGCTTTAGCGTTAAGGCCCCAGAAAAAAACCTTGAGTACTCTGGAGGCTCATTAAACTCTTTATTTGCTCAACGACTTAATATTTTTAGGCCTTCTTTTTTGTTGATGCTTAAAGACATTATAAGGTTTAATCGCCTGTCAGTCGCAGAGCTAAAAAACCTTCGAGAGTCAACAACAATCCATGATTTTTTGATCACCCATAAATTTAGCAGGAGCTTTATTGAGAATTATATAATTCCAATGGGCGCCGCCATATGGTCTACGGCAGCCGATAAAACAACAGAAATGCCGGCAGTTTTTTATATTAGATTTTTTAAAAACCATGGCTTACTGCAAATATTTAATCGTCCTCAATGGTTTGTAATTAAAGGCGGCTCAAAAGCTTATGTTCCAAAAATAATAGCAGGATTCAAGCATAAAATTTTGCTCTCAACCCCAGTCATAAGCGTGATAAGAAACAAAAAAAATATTGAGATTGTTTGTGAAAAAAATGAGGCCACTCATCAGTTTGATAAAGTTATATTTGCAACGCATAGTGATCAAGCATTAGCTTTGCTAGAGACTCCTAGCGTGGAAGAGGCTAAAATTCTAGGCGCCTTGCCTTATCAAAAAAATATAGCAATATTGCATACTGACGCCTCTATTTTGCCTAAAAAGAAATCCACATGGTCCAGTTGGAACTATCTTTTAAGTACGGATCAAACTAAACCGGTAACGCTAACCTATAACATGAATATTTTGCAATCATTAAAGTCAAAGTCTGATTTTTTAGTAACCTTGAATAGTAATGGGGAGATTAACCCAAGTAAAATAATTAAAACCTTGGTCTATCACCACCCTCTTTTCACGGTTGAGGGTGTAGAAGCGCAAAAAGAAAAGAGTCAAATTAGCGGCATAAACAATACTTTTTATTGCGGTGCATATTGGGGAAATGGTTTTCATGAGGACGGCGTTTCCAGCGCCCTAGATGTTTGTAAGTTTTTTGATAGGGCCTTATGACGCTCTCAAAAAATCACCATCTCTATTGGGGAACGATTAGTCATCAACGCCATACGCCTTTTAAACGGTTTTTTACATACCCAATTTTTATGGCCTATATTGACATTTCATCTTTGGCAACAACTATGAAGCCATCGTTTTTTTGGAACATCAATAAACCTGCACTCGTTTCATTTCAAAGGAAGGACTACCATGGAGATCCAGGCTTAGACTTAGATAACGCTGTCAGGAAAACACTCCATGAAAAAACAGGCAAAGATTTTAAAGGGCCAATTAGGCTTCTAACGCACTTAAGATACTTTGGGTACTGCTTTAACCCAGTAAGCTTTTATTACTGCTTTGATGAGTCAGATGAAAAAGTTGAAGCCATAATGGCTGAAGTAACAAACACGCCATGGAAGGAGAGACACGCCTACCTCATTGAAGAGCAGGCTGAAAAAAATAGTAGAACAGGCTTTACCGCGTCGCCAAAAAAGCAATTACACGTGAGCCCTTTTTGGGGAATGGACCATGACTATGAGTGGTTTTTTTCGCAACCTGAAGATGCTTTAAATGTAAACATGAAAAACTTTAAAGATGGCAAAAAAGTTTTTAATGTCACGCTTAATCTAAAGAGGCGTGCCTTTTCAAATTCAGGCCTTGTTAAGGCAATTTCCAGATTTCCATTTATTACTCTAATGGTGGTTTATAGAATCCATTGGCAGGCATTTATTCTCTATATAAAAAGAGCTCCATTTTTTACACATCCAGATAAATTATGACAAAAGAAACTCAAACTAAAGACAGGCTTTCAGTTGATGGCCTAGCAAAAAATATTCAAAAGATGCAAAGAAGCACGCGAATGACATCTTTTTTTAAAAAGATTTTATTTAAAAAATTGAAAGGCCTCAAAACAGGCGAACTGACCATAATTGATGGTGCTAAAACACACGTATTTGGCCTACCAAAGTCAGAACTTAATGCAACAGTAACGGTTTCCTCTCAAGAGTTTTATGTATTTTTAGGGAGTGGGGGGACCAATGGGGCGGCAGAAGCATTCACCGCAGGCTATTGGTCTGCCGACAACCTGGTAGACTTAATACGACTCATTATAAAAAATAAAAAAACCATGGAGGGCCTTGAGTCTGGGTTTGCAAGATTAACAAACCCAATTACTAAAATAATTCATAAGCTAAGACAAAACACTCTGAAAGGAAGCAAGAGTAATATTTTGGCGCACTACGATTTGAGCAACGATTTTTATAAGCTATGGCTTGACTCAACTATGACTTATTCAAGCGGTATTTTTCTAAACAAGAACTCAAGTATGCACGAGGCTTCAATAGAAAAACTGGATAGGATTTGCAGAAAACTAAAACTTGATAGCAATGACCATGTTCTTGAAATCGGAACTGGATGGGGAAGCTTTGCCGTTCATGCGGTCAAAAATTATGGTTGTAAAGTTACGACAACGACTATCTCAGACAGCCAATTTAATTATGTAGCCAATCTAATTAGTAAAGAGGGTCTAGGTGACAAGATAACCTTGTTAAACAGAGACTATAGGGAGCTTGAGGGTGCTTTTGACAAGGTCGTTTCGATTGAAATGATTGAGGCAGTTGGGTCTGATTATGTCCCTGGTTTTTTTGAAAAAGCATCTTCATTATTAAAGCAAAATGGTTTAATGGCTCTTCAAGGAATAACATATAACGACCCAGACTTCGATGCTTACAAAAATTCAGTAGACTTTATTAGAAAATATATTTTCCCTGGCTCCTGCCTTATTTCAGTAGCCCAGGTAGAGCATGCTATCACAAAGAAAACAGACCTAGTTAAGATTGATTCTGAGGATATAACTCTTGACTATGCAAGGACGCTCGCAATCTGGCGCCAAGATTTTGAAAAAGTATTACCGCAAGTCAGAGAACTTGGTTTTTCAGATCCCTTCATAAGGATTTGGATCTTCTACCTAGTTTACTGCGAAGCAGGATTCCTTGAAAACTTAATCGGCGACTTTCAGTTTATTTTTGCCAAGCCCGACTCACAAAACACTAAAATTACGTATTAAGAGAATGATTAAATTATTAATAAAACTTGCAGAAAATGGCTTATTGCCAGACACGCTTATTAGGCTGGGAATTAAACGCTTGTGCGCTCAAAGGCTTCTAGAAGCAACTAGCATTGGTGAACTTGAAATGGAAAAAAGACACTCGTCTTGGGTTGAGTTTTTAAATGAAAGCCCTATTGCTCTAGTTCCAGAAAAGGCCAATGAGCAGCACTATGAGGTGCCGCCAAAGTTTTTTGAGTTGGTTCTTGGAGAGAACCTAAAGTACAGCTCTGGTTACTGGCCACAAGGAGCGCTAACTCTAGAGCAATCTGAAAATGAAATGCTAAGGCTGACCTGTGAAAGAGCTGGCCTAGTAGACGGCCAAGAAATATTGGAACTTGGCTGTGGGTGGGGCTCTTTGACGCTTTTTATGGCTAAAAATTTTCCAAATAGCAAAATTACAGCAGTAAGCAACTCTAACGATCAGAGGCGCTTTATAGAAGCTAAAGGAAAGAAGCTGAATCTAAAAAATATCGAAGTTATTACAGAAGACATGAATGATTTTTCAATAAACAAGCAGTTTGATCGAGTTATTTCAATTGAAATGTTTGAGCATATGCGAAATTATAACGAGCTTCTTGGCAGGGTCAGTGGCTGGCTCAACCAAGGAGGAAAGCTGTTTGTTCATATCTTTTCGCATGAAAAAATTGCATACCCTTTTGAAGATGAAGATGAGGGCGACTGGATGGCTAGAGAGTTTTTTAGTGGTGGACAAATGCCTTCACACAGGCTTTTGATGAGTTTTCCAGATAAAATGAAGATAGAGCAAGATTGGAGAGTTGATGGAACGCATTATGAAAAAACATCGCTCGCATGGCTCCAAAAGATGGATGGCAATAAGTCCGAAGTATTGGAATTATTTTCAAATACATATGGTCAAAGCGAGGCCAATAAATGGTTTTATAGATGGCGCATATTTTTTATGTCGTGTGAAGTTCTCTTTGGCTTTAATAAGGGTTCTGAATGGGGCGTTTCTCACTATCTTTTTAAAAAACCATAAAGAAGCAAAGTGATTAATGAGCGGGATACAATGAAAAATAATATTACACACATAGTTACAATTTTTGCCTGTATTTTAATTGCATCTCTTGTTGCGGCTGCAGCTTCAGATGCAGAGCTTTATCTTTATGGAGTTCCAGTTATTTTTCTATGCGCGGGCGCTAGTTTTGTTGTTCATTGGGCCATTGCTATTCCGGCCCTTATCACTAAAAATGAAAAGTATTTTGATCTAACAGGAATGATTGCAACGCTTCTAATTGTCATTATTGCAGTGTTCGCACTCTATAGCTCAAAACAGCCAACATCTATTCTTTCAATAACTGTAGCAGTTTTTGTGACTATTTGGACCTTGAGGCTTGGAACTTTTCTCTATATAAGGATTTTAAAAATTGGAGAGGATGTAAGGTTCAAAGAGATAAAGAACTCGTATCCAAAGTTTTTAATGACATGGACCCTTTCAGCTCTTTGGGTTTTTCTAACAACAGTTAATGCGATTACTGTAATCGTTGCGAACCCTGAAAAGCCTTTAGACCTATTTTTTATAATAGGCGCTGCTGTTTGGGTCTTCGGTTTTGGTTTTGAGGCTCTTTCAGATAAACAAAAAAAGAATTTTAGCTCTCTTTCAGAAAACAAAGATAAATTTATTTCACAGGGGCTATGGGCAGTTTCAAGGCATCCAAATTATTTTGGTGAGGTTGTTCTTTGGCTCGGTATTGCAATAATTTCATTGCCACTTCTCTCAGATTGGCAATTTTTAACGCTTGTTTCGCCCGTGTTTGTTTATCTTCTTATTACTAAACTAAGTGGACTGCCTTTCTTAGAAGATAAAGCAGATAAAAAGTGGGGAAGCGATAAAGAGTATCAAAAATACAAGAGCAGCACGCCTATTCTCGTTCCTTATTTTGGAAAAAAACAATAATATAGGGTATTAAATATGTCTATTGAAACACCAGAATATCAGCTTATTTCAAAAGAAGGAGCATTTGAAGTAAGGCGCTATAGTGACATGATCATAGCCACAACAAATGTTCAGGGTGGATATAAAGGCTCTACTTCAACTGGCTTTAGACGAATAGCAGGCTATATCTTTGGTGGTAATGATAAAGAGATGAAGATAGCAATGACGGCGCCTGTTATTACAGACTGCCCAACTGCAGATTTAAATTCTTATACTGTTTCTTTTGTAATGCCAAAAGAACACTCCTTTGAGGATCTTCCAAGGACAAATACTAAGCTCATTTCCATAGAGAAAGAAAATCTTGGTGACGTAGCCGTGTTAAGTTTTGGGGGTCGTGTTAACGAGGCTCGAAGTATTGAGTATCAAAAAAAATTCTCAGAACTACTTAAGAACAATAAGATTGATACACAAGGAGGCTTTATGGTTGCCCAATTTAATTCTCCATGGACACTGCCAATGTTTCGAAAAAATGAGCTAATGGTCCGGATAAAAAAAATATAATTTTTTATTACCAGTCATATTTCTGTCATATTCACAAATTATAATTCAATGCTCAGCATACAGAATTCTTCAACCTGCTGAGCAAGGGCAGAGACTTAAATTTAAAAAATAAAAGTTCTAGATTATTTGACTAAGATGCTGAAGAAATTGTAGCAAAGTTTGATAGATACCTCGGCAAGATAAAGTTTAAAAAGTGGTTAACAGTTTTAGATTTTTCTTCAAAAAAATCAGCTGAAACGGCATTACTTTCAAAGGCAATTTTTGCCTTATCAAGGCTTTTAAGCATTTGCCAAGTGGCTGTAATCGTTCCTACCATCATTAGGACATCAAAAGCTATTTGCCCAGAGTGTTGTTTATTTTCAGAATTACTTAAGACAAGCGAGGTTGCATTTTCTAGAGCATATAAAGAATCTTTAAAGCGGCTTAGTTGTGCGGTTGAAACCAGTTCTTTTAAAGAGTCTTTGTTAGCGCATTCTTGCATTTCAAAGATCAATTCGTTCATGCCTAGGCCGTTGTCACTAATAATCTTTCTGCCGACTAGGTCCATAGCCTGAATTCCATTTGTGCCTTCGTAAATTGGTAATATGCGGGCATCTCTAACAATTTGTGCGATGCCAGTTTCTTCAATATATCCCATTCCTCCATGGCACTGAAGGCTCAAAGAGGCGACCTCTTGTGCGGTTTCTGTACACCAGCCTTTAACGATTGGCGTAAGAAGGCCTAGTCTTCTTTTGTGTTGACTAAGGCTCTCAGTTGGTAAGTCACTAGCAGCAAAATCAACTTCAGCACACGCCGAATAAGTCAGCGCACGAGAGGCTTCTGTTATAGATTTCATATTGGACAGCATACGCTGAACATCCGGGTGCCTAACTATTGGGCCAGCCTCTTTGTGTCCGGGAGCAACCCCTTGAACTCGGATTTTACAAAAGCTAAGGGCTTGTTGATAGGCTCGCTCTGAAACGGAAACACCTTGCAGGCCAACAGTTAGTCGGGCATTATTCATCATTGTGAACATACACTGAATGCCTTTATTTTCTTCACCTATTAAGAAGCCAATTGCACCAGTTTTATCGCCATAGCTCATTACACATGTAGGGCAAGCGTGAATTCCAATTTTTTCTTCTAGAGACAAGGCTTTCAGGTCATTTCGCTCGCCTAAAGAGCCGTCATCATTTACAAGTATTTTTGGAACTAAAAAAAGCGAAATGCCTTTAACACCTTCAGGGGCATTAGGAAGTCGCGCTAAAACTAAATGCACAATATTTTCTGCCATATCATGCTCACCCCAAGTGATATATATTTTTTGACCACGTATTAAATAATGACTATCTTCAGGAGTGGCGCGAGTTTTAAGGGCGCCTACATCAGTTCCAGCATCACCCTCTGTAAGGTTCATTGTGCCGCTCCATTCGCCAGATATCAGCTTTGGGAGATAGCGCTGCTTGAGCTCGTCGCTTGCATTATGGGTTATTGCCTCGACTGCGCCCTGCGTAAGAAGGGGGCAAAGACCCCAAGACATGTTAGCAGAGTGCCACATTTCTTGAACGCTTGCAGCGACAACAAACGGAACGCCTTGACCGCCATATTTAGGATCAAATTGTAGTGAGCCCCAACCACCTTCAACATAATGATGGTAGGCCTCCTTAAAGCCAGTTGCTGTAGTTACCTCTCCAGCATTATTAATTTTTAAACCTTCAAGGTCTCCCGGTTTATTGATGGGCTCAATTTCTTCTTTTGCTAGTTTTCCTGCGGCCTCAAGAACTGTATCGAGTATGTCAATAGTAGAGGCATCAGCTCCAGTTTCGCTGCAAAGTTTTTCTAGCTCCACAACCTCTCTTAAAACAAATCCCATGTCTTCTACTGGGGCTGTATAGTTTGACATTAATCTTCTCCGGTGCTTTTAACTGAATCTCTAAGCTCGTGCTTTTGAATTTTCCCAGTTGCAGTTTTAGGCAGTGGACCAAAGACGACTTTTTTTGGTCTTTTAAATTTAGCCATATTTTGCTTACAAAAATCAATAAGCTCTTCTTCTGATGCTTGTTGGCCTGTTTTTAGTTCTACAAATGCACAGGGCACTTCTCCCCAAGTTTCATCTGGCATTGCTACAACCGCAGCTTCTCCAACAGAAGGGTGCTGATAAAGCACATTTTCAATCTCCACAGAAGAGATGTTTTCCCCTCCAGAAATTATGATATCTTTCGACCTGTCTTTAATTTGAATGTAGCCATCATTATGAATTACGGCTAAATCCCCACTATGAAACCAGCCACCTTCAAATGCCTCCTCTGTTGCTTTGGGGCTGTTCCAATAGCCCATCATACAAGTGTTACAGCGAATTACAATTTCGCCAATTGCCTCACCGTCATGAGGAACATGCTGTCCAGTATCCTGGTTGATGACGCTAACATCCTCAGTCATTGGGAATCTTACTCCTTGCCTTGAGCTTAGCTTAGCAAGCTCCGCTGGACTCTTATTAAGCCAAGAGGCTTGGGGTGCTGCCTGAAGGATATGTCCATACGTCTCAGTCAGTCCATATACATGCATAACGTTAAACCCTAGTTTCATCATGCTCTCTAAAACCTTTGCAGGAGGAGGTGCGCCAGCAGTCATTACTTTAATTTCTCTCTCAAAATATTTTTGCGTTTCTTTGGGCGCGTTGGCAAGCATATTGAGCATTATAGGAGCTCCACCAAAATGAGTTACATTATGCTGTTCAAGGAGGCTAAATACTTTTTCAGGGGCAAAAGACCGAAGGCAAATTATAGTTCCAGCGATCGCAGCCATTGTCCAGGCATGGCCCCAACCATTGCAGTGAAACAATGGAACCGAGTATAGATAAACAGGGTGGTTGGGAAGGTTCCAGCCAATCACAGTGCCCATGCTCATTAAATAAGAGCCACGATGATGATATACGACGCCTTTAGGCTTTCCAGTTGTTCCAGAGGTGTAGCTGAGTGAAAGTGGGCTCCATTCATCTTCAGGCATTTGCCAGTTATATTGAGGATCTCCATTTACAACTAGAGATTCATACCCAGTTATATCTGAAGAAATATCAGGCTGTGATTCAGCAAAAGAATCGTTTATTACTACTATTTTTGGACTAACTGAAGCTATAGAGAGGGCCTCAGATGCAACAGCAAAAAGCTCTCTGTCAACAAAGAGCATCTTTGCGTTGCTGTCGTCAAAAATGTATGCAATTGTTGCGGCGTCAAGTCTAATATTTATAGTGTTTAGGATTGCACCAGCCATTGGAATTGAAAAATGTGATTCAAACATTTCGGGAGTGTTGAATGCTAGAACTGAGACAGTATCACCTGGTTTTATGCCATAACTTTTTAGACTTGAGGCAATTCGAACGCACCTTTCTCTTGTCTCACTCCAAGTGTAAGTTCTATCTTCATAAATTACTGAAGTGTGCTGACCATAAACATCCGCTGTTCTATGTAAGAACGAAAGCGGTGAAAGAGGCATAAAATTTGCAGGATTTTTTTTCATAGCATTAACGGTTAATTTCTAAGCGTAATTCCATTATCTAACATAGATACAATCCTTGCTTGCGTTTCTTGCGTTTGAGCAAGTGTGATGAATGAAGAGCGCTCAGCATCTAAAATATCTTGTTCAGTAAAAATAGTGCCAGAAGCACAATTTCCACCAGTCATAATTCTTCCAATCTCAGTTCCAACGGTCACATCATGCGGCGTAAGCATGCCATTTTTATTATTTTTTGTAAGCCATTCCAGCATTTCTTCAAAGTGGTCTTTGCCAGAAAGTGCGAGGGGGTTTCTGGCTTTTGCTTTTGAGGTTGTTTCAATAAATGAAAGCGCACTATTAAGTATACGGTCTCTATTCATATGAAAGACATCATCGGCTCTTCTCATTGATAGAGCATCAGCTTCTTGGGGGGAGCTGGCTCGTCTGCCAAGTCCAATGTTCATAAATGATTTCCAAGCGCCTTTGCGATTATCCCCTAGATTTTCAGACCACCTATAAAGCGTTTCTTTGCACCCACCACCCGCTGGAACAACCCCCATAAAGGACTCAACAAGACCCATCACTGAGTTTGCATGACCCACAACATGATCAGCATGAAGAACAACCTCAAAGCCACCACCAATTGACATACCTACTGGCGCTGCAATTACAGGTAATTTTGAGTTTCTCATTTGCAGCATTGTATTTTGAAAGTAGACAAGAAAAGCATCAAGTGCATCAAAGTCATTTTTTTCAAAGCAATTTCTAACACTCCAAAGACTAACCCCACAGGAAAAATGCTGGAAGTCATTATGAATTACAACGCCACGTAAGCCCTTTTTTTCAGACTCAGTTATTGCATCAGAAATCATATCCAAAGAACCACTATCCAGCGCATTAGCTTTTGAGTGAAACTCAACAATTGCTGCGCCTTCATACTCAAACCAGCTAGCAGATTCATTTGAATTTATTGCTTTGAGGGTTTGACGAACTTCAGAAAATCTAAGTACACCATCTGGTCTCATAATTGGTTTTAGATTTCCATCAGGTGAAAGAGAGCTTAATCCAGATTCTGAATTGTTATAAAATTTATTATTAATACCCTTAAGAAGAAACTCTGGAACGTCTCGACCATCAACTTTAAGTCGGTCAACAAAGTACTCAATTCCAATTTCATCTAACAGCTCAAATGGCCCCTGTACCCAGTTATACCCAAGCTTCATAGCATCATCTATTTGCGTTAAATCATCAGTGACCTCTGGAACAAGAGATGCAGCATAGCAGAGTGTTTCTGAAATAACATCCCATATATAAAGACCATATGTACTTGTATCTTTAATAATAAAAGAAATCCCGATTTTTTCTGCCTCTTCAAGAAGGGGGGTTTTTAAGCGCTCATGAACCCCATAATTCCCAGACGATAAATCAATTACTTGTCTTTCGTCACCAACTTGTTTATAAAAACCTTTTTCGTTTTTATTTCCAGTTTGACCATTTGCAATCATATCGGTCATAATCTCAATTGGGGATGAGTATTTATGAAACACATCATTTTCTGGAAGTATGCTTACGAGGCTTTTGACAACATCCGCCATCAGATCAATGCCGATTAAATCATATAGACCAAATACACCAGTCTTTGGAAGCCCTAGAGGCCTACCAAAAAAAGCATCCGCTTCTGTCGGCGATAGTTTGTATTCAAATGCCTTATGAAGCGCACATTGGATAGCAAAAACCCCAACTCTATTGGCAAGAAAGCCCGGGGTATCTGAGCATGAAACAACGCCTTTTCCAAGCATCGTCTCACTAAATAAATCAAGTGTATTAATAACGTCATCTCTAGTAAATTCACCACGTACTAATTCAAGCAACCTCATAAATCTAACTGGGTTAAAAAAATGAGTTATTGCAAAGCGCTCACAAAACTTTTTTGGCATTCCTTTTGTCAGAAGGCTAATTGGAATCGTAGAAGTATTAGAGGTTATGA
>Ga0302134_10001058_pt1 | contig 12716 bp, 9 predicted proteins | sample CB9_SCM_MG_FD_203123 | JGI IMG/M metagenome (GOLD analysis project Ga0302134, IMG submission 203123) | Marine microbial communities from Western Arctic Ocean, Canada - CB9_SCM | ecosystem: Environmental > Aquatic > Marine > Oceanic | place: Canada: Western Arctic Ocean | collected 2017-09-19
GTCCCAGAATCTCAGGATGAGTTGGGCAGATGTCGTCTTACCGGCGCCGGATGGTCCAACGATCGCCACGCTTGTACCTACCGCCGCATTGAAAGTCACGCCTGATAGGGCCTCGGTCTTAGTACCTGGATAGCTAAACACGACATTCTCAAAGGTGACCGCGTTGGTGGCTTTAGCTGAGTCGAGAGGCACCGGCGTTACAGACGAGACTACGGGCACATCTTCGTTGTGCACTTGGTGTAGACGTCGCGCGGCACCGAGCGTGTCTGCGAGTTGTCGCCCAACGTGAGCGATTTCAGCAACTGGCAAGAAGCAAGCTAAAGCGAGCAACGTCAACAACGGGAGGGTGGTCGGAGCTAGATCTCCAGCCGAGACAAGCCCCGCTCCGGTTATGACCACAGCGAGCCCCCCGAGCCCGGTAACGACCTCAAGCACCGCTGTTTGGCGAGAGAGGTCCCGGTAGAAGGGCAAGCGGGTGTCGACGTGACGCTGCACTCGTTTCAAAAAGGCTTCTGATCGCGCTCCGGACTGCTGAAATGCCAGAACTTCGCCGAGTCCTTGAACGGTGTCCACCACAAAGGCATTCAGATCACCAAGCGCTTCACGGTCCTCGGAGCCGAGGGTGTCGAGCCGGCGGCGCAATAAGAAGGGGCTGATGACTACAACAGCTAAGAATGGCGCCAGAGCGACGGCCATTGGCCAACCCAAGACACCTAACGTGATCAGCACTGAGGCAGGCACAAGCACAGCAACGAAAGCAGGCGCCACGGTGTGAGCGAAGAAGTACTCCACCATCTCCACGTCGTGTGTTGCCATAGCGACCATGTCGCCTGTACGTCTGCGCACCAGATATGCGGGCGCGAGTTGATCCAACTTCGAGTAGAGCGCTACTCGCATTTCGGCCAACATGCGGAACGCCATATCGTGAGCGATCCAAGACTCCAACCAATGCAAGATGCCCGCCAGCGGCGCGACTACACCAAGAGCGACGAGTAACCCTCCGAAGGGTTCATTTCGTTTGACGGCGGCAACTACCAATGCGCTCAGTACTCCGACGCTAATAAGCGCGGCAACCCGCGTGACCCCGAAGAAGAAGGTGGCTACTAGCTTTCCGCGCCATGGACGGATCTCGCTAAAAAGCCAACGTACTGCGCCAACCCAACCAAGGCCGGTTGCGGGAACAATCTCCGAGTTGTTGGGGTCCCCACCATCAAGAGGTAAATCCTCAGATGCATCTGAGACATTGTTGGTGTGATCCGCCACATTCGGGTTGGAAAAGTTTGGTTGGGACAACTGGTCAGCCATCAAAGCGTAGTAGCGCCCTCGATTTTCCATTAGCGCGCCATGTGTCCCGGATTCTACGATATTGCCTTCGTCAAGCACGAGAATCCGGTCGGCGCTGATCACACTGGAAAGTCGATGGGCGAAGATAAGCGTGGTTCGCCCAGCCATAAGACGATCCAACGCTTCTTGGATAATCGCCTCGTTCTCAGCATCGACTGAGGACAGAGCTTCGTCAAGTATCAGAATCGGCGCGTCTCTTAGCAACGCGCGAGCAATCGCTATGCGTTGTCGTTGGCCACCCGACAGACGGATACCCCGCTCACCAATGACGGTGTCGTAACCATTTGGCAAATTCATCACGAAATCGTGTGCGTTGGCATCACGAGCTGCCTGACCCACAGCGTCCATGCTCGCATCTGGAGCCCCAAACCGAATATTTTCGAGCACTGTGCCGTGGAACAGAAAAGTGTCTTGGGACACTACGGCGATCGCTCCATAGTGGTCCTGACTCGACAAATTTCTGAGGTCGTGACCGCCGAGCATGACTCGACCACTGTCGGGATCGTGGAATCTCAATAACAACTTGACCATGGTGCTCTTACCGGCGCCACTTGACCCGACCACTCCGACTCGTTCACCGGGGGCAACCTCAACATCAAGACCAGTAAGCGTTGCTTCGGCGGCGCCAGGGTAGTTGAATACCACTTTCTCAAAGGACAGTCGGGGGTTAACGGGGCCAGTTAGTTTCACAGGTGTTGTCGGTTGCTGAATTTGGGGTTCAACGTCGAAGACCTTGAAGATGCCTTGTGCAGCCGAGAGGCCCATCATGCCGTTGTGCAGCATCGCACGCAGGTCGCGTTGGGGTCGGAACACTTCGATGCCAGCCATCAACACGATGAGCAGTGTCACTATTTCCATTTCGCCGGCCTGCACTCGGTATGCACCTAACGCCAACGCTGCGGCTGCTCCTAGCGCTAACCCAGTATCGGTGATGCCGCGAGTTAAAGAGTTAGTGGCAAGTACCCACATGGTGCTCTTGAATACGTCGTGGGCACGTTCTGCCAGTGTGCGGCCTCGTTCTTCGCTTTGGCCGAAAGCTTTTAGTGTCGCTAGACCCTGTAGAGAGTCCAAAAAGTCAGCAGCAAAAAGACTGTATGCCTGTTGACGTTGCAAGCTTCGAGCAGCGTCCCAACGGTGAAACGCGGAGGGCGCTACCAAAGTCACCAGTGCGAAACCAATCAGGATGGCAGCGACTGGCAAGTCGAGAGGGGCCAACATGGCGAAAATCACCAGAGGAGTGATCGAGGCAACAAATAGCTGCGGGAGATATTCACCAAACCAAACTTCTAACTGTTCAACACCTTCTACCAGTGACAGTAAAACTTCACCCGTACGTACGTCCCCAAATTGAGCTGGGCCCAACCGCAAAACGTGTTCATGGAGTTGGCTACGAAGTACCAGTTGCACTCTGGCAGCGGTGCGATGTGCAAGCATTTTGCGCCAATGTTCAAGCACGCCGCGCGCGATCATGACAAGCGCCACAGCCATCGCGGGGCCCGCTAACTCGTTGGGATTCGCTCCACTAAATACTTTGGCTAGCAACCACCCAAGCAAACCAAGTCGAACTATGCCTGTGACCGAAGCCACGACACCAATGACTACGGCTTGCGCGACAGCGCCTCGTGCCCCCTTAGTTAGTGCCCAAAGTCTGGAATCAAAGAACATCCGCCGGTCATCCGCTCAGTAAGCCCGGGTGAGAACAGCCGTCTCGACGCCAATCGAAGCGCCAGTGTAGGACCCATTTCGACACCAACTTAAGCTGACACAGCTCTAATGAGCGGTGACTCAAAGCGTCGTGCAGCGAGCGCCATATTTCACCGGGTACCCACCTGGCGTTCGAAATGTCAGTTTTGTCTAATGATCCGTTGACGATGAGCAGAACAAATCCTCCAACGAACAGGGCCGGAACAACCCAATCTGGTACTGGCTGGTATTGCCCACTCAGTGCGACTAACAGAACGAAAGACGCAATCATCATGCCGTTACCAATATTTTTCAGGTTGATCATGGTGTTGCCGTCGTTGTCTTGCATGAACAGATAGTAGTTCTGCAATCTGAACACCTGGCGATTGTTTAGGGAAATAAACAGTAGAGCAACTATTCCCCCAAAAACGGGGGTGGGTCGTGGCGGCAGCTTGCCTCAATATTGGAGCGGCCCCCATCTCCTGTTAACCCTATGAAAGTTAATTACATTGTTTTTACCTAGACCCTGCCTTGATTGCCAAGCGCTAACACAACCGGGCCACACTCGATGCCCGAGGCATGAAAGTATGCGCAGAAAAGTTTAGGACAAAGGCAGTGTGGCAATTCGCACAGCGAAGATCAAAGGTGGTGGCGCTGCTGCTCGTGTCAGGCGGAAGCTCAACCGAGAAAGTGGTGCAAGCTGTAACCATTGCAGGGTCTTCTACCCCGCTGCTGGCTTACACATAGACCACAGGCTTGCATTGCAAAACGGTGGAACAGACACAGACACAAACCTGCAAATACTATGCAAGCCTTGCCACGGTAATAAAACAATTGAAGAGAATCAGGCCCGCCGGATAGAGACCTTGCCACAGCGTAGGTAGGTGTAGCGGGGGTGGGTCAAAACTAGAAGGCCCCCTTATTGGTAGAGAACGGGCTACAGAGAAGGCTGTGTGCACAGCCCAGTCCAAAAGTACTGCCTTTGAAATTTTGTTTATTATGAGTAGACCCAAATCCCCAGGACTTAGGACTGGCCACAGTGAACCGGACAGCAAGTAGCCAAAAGGGCTACTTGTAATCATCGGACAACTAACGCTTCAACAACGGGCCTCCCTTCGGGCTGAACGAAACTGGTAATGAGATCCAGTTTTCAGGAATCGGTGTGGGCGCTACAGAACAAACCTGTTGACAGAAGCTGCACGTGCCCGGCAATGAGACGTCGGCTTCATGAACCAGCAAGAAAACCAAGGCCCTTGGCCGTAAACCCGGCACGGCTTCGTTTTCCTGTGATATTTTTATGGGCACACGAACGGCCGTTTTGTACTCGCACCGAACCTGAAGAACTCGAAACAAGACTTGACGATGATACCAGTTGGCAAATTGGTGATTTGTTCTACCGCACCGACAAACTGACAGACGCTTTACGCACCCAGCAATGGGGTGCTGACTTTATTGCCCAACACGGTAACCAAGGACCTTGGCCATAAACCCTTACACACCTAGAAAACAGGCAGGACAAATGGGCGGAGTAATCGAAACCGGTCAAGCCATCGACGACTGCGCAGGGGTCTGCCCTATTCGCTAACCGTTCCACCAATCATCGAACCACTCGCTGACCTCACCAGAGAACACTGCATAGCCATTCTCTCGCTCTGCTCCGCAGGTCACGCAATCCAGTCCGATGTCGAAACCGAACATCGCCACACCTCGCTCCTCTGGGGCTTCATCTCGGCGGATGCTCATGGTGTGGCCAACATGCTCAGCCACGATCTGGTCGTAGGTCCATTCGCCAAACAGTTTGGGTTCCTTGGAATGCTTCGACGGATCATGGTCCACCTGCTGACACCCGTCGTCGCAGGTTTCACAGTGGAGATTGACGACATCGTTCTCGGTGAGAAGCGACTCAAACCGCATAACGAGAACATGCTCGTGATGCATCGCCCACCTGTCCGATGGCGTCAACTTGTCGCCACCGGTTAAAAGGTGCTCGAAGTACCTGGTCCTCCAGTCATAGGCATGTTGAAGGCGCGCCATCAAAGTTTCATTCCTTCGACGAATCAAGTGATCGGTGTCCTCGTCAAAGCCCAACGCCTTCTGGCCAAACAGTTCGAGGCCTTCACGGATCACTTCGAGGGTATGAGCTAAGTCATCCATCGCTTGCTTGTCGGCTTTCATCGTTCAATCCTTACACACCTTGGCTTTTGGTGTGATATTTTTATGGCTACACGAACGGCCGTTTTATACTGTCACCGATCCTGAAGAACTGAATACAATGCAGGGCGAATTTTAGCTGGCGCCTCATTCATCATCATGTGACCTATTGGACCTAAATGAATTAGTTCCACGTCCTCGATCTCTGCAGCTAAAAGCAAGGAGGCTTTCGGCGGCGTCATTTTGTCTTCGTCACCAACAAAAATCGTAACAGGGCATGTTATTAGCGATGGGCTAATACCAGCCTGATAGGAATTACATGCTGCCAAGTCGTTGTATATAACCCCATCTGCAGCTCGACTCAATAATGCTTGGCTACCCCCGCGCATCCAAAAACCTGGCGCTGGATTCATGGCAATGTGCGCTCTCGCTCCAAGCGACCAAGAGGTAATTAGGTCTGGTGCTAGAGCTTCATTCTTTTTTGCTGCTTGCAGTAAATCTGGATGAACGGGCATAGATAACGCTGTGCCCATCAGAACCAGCCGGTCGACTTTCAGCGGCGACTTCGCGGCGAGCTCAATTCCGATTAAAGACCCCATCGAATGTCCGATGACTCGGGCTGGCCCCATATCTAGGTGTTCTATAATTTCGCTTAACCAGTTAGCCATTTGCTCAATAGATGGAATTAGCTCACCAGTTGAGGCTCCATGACCTGGAAGATCAACTGCTAATGCCGTATATCCGTGATGCGCAAGGTAGCGGGTTTGGAGATTCCATACCGTTCGATCCATTCCGGCACCATGAACGAGAAGCACAATAGGGTGCTTTCCATCAACTTCGACTCCGCCCGTTGCGAAATTAACGATGTTTCCTTGAAACTTTATTTGCACCCTCTTTAACCCTTCTGCGAAGCTCTTAGAGCTTGTTTAAGATCGGCGATAATATCCTTGGGGTCTTCCAAACCGACAGAAAGTCGGATCAGATCCTCGCTTACACCGGCAGCAGAAAGCGCTTCTGCGCTTAGTTGCTGGTGGGTGGTGCTCGCAGGATGAATTACTAATGTTTTCGCATCGCCGACGTTCGCTAGATGAGAAGCAAGTTTTACATTCTCGATAAATTTCTTCCCTCGATCTCGGCCGCCGGAAATCCCAAAGCTAAGGATCGCACCAGACCCTTTCGGGAATAATTTCTTCGCTAACTCATAATCCGGGTGCGTTTCAACCGTGGGATGGCTCACCCACTCTACGGAGTCGTTTGCTAATAGAAAATCAATAACTGCGGCAGTGTTCGCTACATGTTTATCCATACGAAGCGGCAAGGTCTCTATTCCTTGCAGCAGATGGAAGGCATTCATAGGACTCATGGCGGCACCAAAGTCCCTAAGACCTTCGGCGCGAGCTCTAACAGACATAGCCTGGTGGCCAAATTCTTGAGTAAAAGAAATTCCGTGGTATCCATCATAGGGCTCAGAAAGAGTTGGAAACTTGCCGTTTTCGGCCCAATCGAAACGTCCACCATCTACTACGACGCCGCCGAGCGCAATGCCATGGCCTCCCATAAACTTTGTGACACTATGCATTACTATGTCTGCACCCAAATCGATCGGCTTTAGGAGATAGGGAGTGCTAAAAGTAGAATCAACCATTAGCGGAATACCGTTTTTGTGAGCAATGGCCGCCACCATTTCAACATCTAGGACCTCAATTCCAGGGTTTCCCAACGTCTCAGCAAAAAGAACCTTCGTCTCCGGCCGGATGGCATTGTTCCAAGCCGTTGGATCTCGAGGGTCAACAAACGTTGTGTTGATTCCAAATCTAGGCATAGTAAGACTGAGCATGTTGTGTGTCCCACCGTAAATGTTTCGGCTCGCCACCACATGATCACCAGCACTCATTATCGTTGCGCAAGCTAAATGGAATGCAGCCATTCCACTAGCTGTGCAGACGGCGCCGACTCCACCTTCAAGAGCCGCTATTCGTTCTTCGAGAACTGTCACTGTCGGGTTTGAGATACGACTATAAATATGACCTGGCTCTTCTAGATTGAACAAGCCAGCTGCCTGTTCACTATCCACGAAACTGTATGAAGTTGTTTGATAAATAGGAACTGCTCGCGCTCCAGTCGTTGGATCTGGCTCTTGCCCGGCATGTAAACTCAACGTGTCAAAACCCATAAATTCAGGCTGAACCATAAAGAATCTCCTTTTGCGTAATTCCAATCGTACGGCTGAAATCTTCATCTCATACTTCGAAGAGACGATGTCATTGCAATAGCGTCAAATGCTAAGTCTTAGCAGACGCAACGAAGTCTTAGAATACTCATAAATTTGTGGTTGCTACCCACAACTTCTCGTTAGTCGGTCTATTGCAACTAGATTTGTTCAATGCAGCTAATTAGACCGATCTTCGTCACCGGGGCCTGTTCAGGAATAGGACTAGCTCTCTGCCAACGGCTGGAATCTGCTGGGCATCACGTTGTATCAATCGACATAAATGAACGCTCGAGTAAATTGCATTCTTTAGATCATTGGAGATGCGATCTAAGCAATCCAACCAGTGTCAACGCGCTAATCACTAATCTAGAATCCTCGTACGACTTGACGCTAGCTGGTTCCTTGATCAATGTCGCTGGCGTCCCAGGGACCATTGCTTCTGCTTCAGTTATAGAGGTCAATACATTGGCCGTCCGCAAGCTCAGCAAAGCATTCGCTTCATGGCTCCAACCTGGATCATCGATTGTAAACGTGGGTTCAATTTCTGGGAATGGGTGGCAACAGCGAATCGAAGTCCACAAGGAATTCCTGGCGTTAAGTGATGAGGATGCCCGGTCTTGGTGGTTTGATCGAGAAAGTTCTATCGGTATCGATTCGTACTCTTTTAGCAAAGAAGCTGTAATCGTTTGGACTATGAGACAAGCCGGAGAACTGCTTGGTAGTGGTATAAGGTGCAACGTCGTAAGCCCAGGCCCGGTAGAAACGCCCCTTTTGCCTACGTTTCGAAAGCAAATTGGAGATGAACGTTTGGATTGGGTAATCAGCCACGCTGGCCGCCCTGCGTTCTCTGACGAAATTGCACAGGCCATCGAATGGCTCTCAACAGGAGAATCTAGCTGGGTTAACGGGCATAACTTAGTAGTCGATGGCGGTTATACCTCAGCCTTGCTTTCCGGTTGGTTAGACACAACAAATGCCCCGGCTATAAAAACCGGATAAACCGCACTTAATAAATCCTTTTATAAACGACGTAAAGCAAATCCCTACATCGAAAGAACAGTATCTTGGTGTTCACCGAGTCCCGGAGCGCGAAATGGATGATCGCCCGCACCTTTAATAAGCTGTCCCACCTGCGAAAGTGGGCCCCAGCCCGCAGTTTCTGCATGCTCAACTACTAGCCCATTGGCGCGTGCAATTGAAGAACCAACAAAACCTTTCAACTCGACAGGCAAATCTGTACCGTTTTCGCGCCAAAACCAATCACCGTCAAGCTCTATATATGTTTTGAGATCCGACTCTCCTTTGTGATCAAAACCGCCAGTTTCAATAAGGTCTCGACCTTCGTAGCTAACAAACTCTGCTATCTGAACTGCCGTCGTGGTTTGTGTCAACGAGGTATGCACGGTTAAGATTTCTCCCGTTCTAGACCGATGAAACCAAGCAGCGACGACCCCAAACGCTGCTATGAGTGGTGTCGCCGCGTCATGCACTGGAACGGATAGAAACACAGGGTCCCCAGCTCCTCCCTGCGCTGCCATTACGCCACCCAATGCTTGCAACAAAGGGTCGAAAGCAGGGACTTTCGCCATTTCTTCGTCGGCACCATAACCTGGGCTTTTAACCAAAACTAAATTTGGCTGTTCGTGACGCAGTTTCGCTGCGGAGCATCCTAATTTTTCGGCAACGCCTGGTCGGAAATTTTCTACTACTAAATCGGCTTTATTGACTAAACGGTGCAGCTGTTTCTGGTCTTTATCTGTCTTCAAATCAAGAATAATTCCTTTTTTGGACTGATTCCAACCATTGAACATCGGCCCGAAAGTTCGAAACGAATCACCGCTTGGTGGTTCTACTTTTATAATTTCTGCCCCCAACATTCCAAGATGTCTCGTTATTACTGGGCCTGCTATGAAAGAACTGAGGTCTATAGCACGCAGTCCTGAAAGCGGCGCTCCTCCTTGACCTACTCCCGCGCCTGGAACATGGGTTTCGTTTGCTACGAGTGACGTATGCTCACCAAGAAGTGGTGCTGGTAGAGCTTCTGAGCGGGGACACTTATCAAGGATGAGGGGCTGAGAGGGCATCTGGATAGGACCCACTTTGGAATCCAGAACTTCAATAAATAGGTCATTGCTACCAGCTAGAGTGCTCGCCAAAAACTCCTTGCGCGTTTGGACTGGCTGGCATGGGACATCGTGTGTCCTGAGCAATTCGATCCACACTGATATGTCAGCTGATGCGAAAGCAGACTCCAAAATCGGAGTAATGAAGCCAAGGGGTTCATCTTCTATGAGACCCCAGGGTGGCGAAGGCAATCTCGGATCTCCATCCAGATCTTGACGTCCGATTGCTTTTAATAAGCTCTTAAAGAACACCGCTGTGCCGCATGCAACAAATAACCACTTTTTGTCCTTGGTCTCAAATAAGCGGTAGGCCGGCAACCGGCCCGTAGCTCCAAGGGGTGAAGCTCCATCTCGTTCTTGCGGCATGGAAGGAGACCAACAGTCACCAATTTGCATTGCCCCGGAACCCGCTACGTCAGACACTTCATAAGTCGGGGCCGAACCGTGCGCTTCTCTGGCATATAGGCCTGCCGCTATCGCAAGCGCACCTAACATTCCTGCCCCGTATGCGGCAACTGGCATCACTACGTGAACTGGCCCCTCAGAATAACTCAACTGGTTCCATCCAATACCGGTCATCGCAGCAACTTGAGATGGGGTCCCTGGATGTGTCGTTATCGAACCGGCGCTTCCCCAAACTGGAAAGGAAACGATTACGGCACCTGGAGCTATCAGCCTAAAGCGATCAGCTTCTGTTTTGTCTCGGACTACCAGCACGTCTGCAGACGCAATCAAAGATTCTGCATTGTCGGTGACCACTGATCTCTTATTCCGATTTATCGCGTGAAATCCTGGTTCTGTTCGATAAGGGTCACCTGCTTCAGACTCAAGTTTTATTACGTCAGCACCTTGATCTGCTAGGAACCTGGTCGCGTATGGCCCTGCTATTCCCACGGCAGTCTCAACAACACGAATTCCAGAAAAAACACCCTCGTTCGACATGTAACCTCCCAAATAACAAGCATCGCTCTACGAACCTAGAAACATCAAGAAAATAGTTTTAGTCGACAGAGACGACTTTATACGTTCTACAATTAAGATCTATGACGGATACAGCACAATCTGAGATTCTTAGAATTCCCACGGCTCCAGTTTTTGACTCTGTTGAGGCTGAGCGTAACCATAGGAAACAGCGACTCGCTTCAGTCTTTCGCGTATTCGCAAAGTTTGGGTTCGAGGAAGGATTAGCCGGGCATGTAACTGCTAGGGATCCTGAGTTAACCGACCATTTTTGGGTCAATCCTTTTGGCGTTCCGTTCGGAAAGATTAAGGCTTCTGACCTTCTTCTCGTAAATCATCATGGGGAAATCGTCGAGGGCGAATACCCACTGAACCAAGCTGCCTTTGCGATACATAGTCGGGTTCATATGGCTCGGCCGGATGTGGTTGCTGCAGCACATACCCACTCGCTATATGGTAAAAGTTGGTCTTCGCTGGGACGAAAGCTCGATCCTTTGACTCAAGACTCATGCGCGTTCTACGAAGATCATGCTTTGTTTGATGATTTCACAGGTGTCGTGCTTGACGTGAATGAGGGTGATCGGATTGGCGACGCTTTGGGAGATAACAAAGCTGTGATTTTACAGAATCATGGGCTCTTAACGGTGGGTCATTCTGTCGATGAGGCCGCCTGGTGGTTTATCACGATGGAAAGGTCATGCCAGTCTCAGCTCTTAGCTGAGGCAGCAGGAAACCCGATTCTGATTCGTGAGGAAGTAGCGAGACACACCGCTGATCAAGTTGGCAGTCATGCTGCTGGATGGTATAGCTATCAGCCGATCTATGAGAAGACTTTCGACGAAAATCCAGATTTTCTCAATTAATTTTAAGCCCGAATGAGGCTAGCTCGACGCTTCATTAAGTAAATTTTTTGCCATGTCTCTAAGATCTGTTTTAAGTACCTTGTTAGAGGGATTAAGCGGCAATGAGTCAACTACCCAGCAATACCGAGGGGCTTTGTAGTTCGCCATCTGCTCACGGCACCACCCAAGAATTTGCTCGACATTTGGATTACTAGTCGGCGTCGGAACAACGAAAGCAGCTCCGACCTCTCCTAAACGCTCATCGGGTACTCCTATGACGGCTACTTGACCAATATCTGAGTGGTCTAACATCATCTGTTCGATTTCCGCTGGGTACGCGTTGAATCCTCCGTTAATGAACATGTCTTTTTTTCGGTCGGTTATGTCGATGTACCCGTTTGCGTCCATGACACAAATATCACCTGTCTTCAGCCATCCATCTTCATCTATCGCCTCCTTTGTCTGTTCAGGGTCATCCAGATAACCACCCATTACACAGAAGCCTCGAACCAGTAGTTCCCCTGGAGTCCCGAGTTCAACGTCTACGCCATTATCATCTACCAGACGAATTTCGATTCCTGGCAGAGCCTTGCCGCTGGTAGTGGCAACTAACTCGGGAGGATCATCAGCAGAACAAATAGTTACAAGACCGTGAGTTTCAGTCATTCCGTATGCAGTTATGACCACCTCGAATCCGAGCTGCTCACGCATTGCGACTACGGTTTCTACCGGGATGCTAGCTGCACCTGTTAAGGCTGAACGCAAACTTGTTGTATCGAATTCGGCAAGTCTTCCGGAATTTATTAAACTTTGAAAGATGGCTGGTGGTCCTGGTAGAACAGTAATTCGATCGTCTTGTATACGTTGCAATACGTCTGCTACGTCAAAAACAGGGTTTGGCAACATGGTGGCACCATGCATCAAGCAAGGCGTTATCGCCCCATTGAAGCCAAAAGCATGAAAAAAAGGATTGATTATCAGCATCCGGTCACCTGTTCGAATACTAAGTTCACGTGCATAGTAAGCAAACCCGCGCAGTATCGGTCCCTGCTGCACCAATACGCCTTTCGGTAAGCCAGTTGTCCCCGAAGTGAACATGATCAGACCCAAATCATCACCTTTTACCTGTTTGCTTTGGGTTCGGACTTGGCTCAGGTAGTTCTCATCAGATCGTTCCAAAAAGGCTTGAAATGGCACTGTCCCTTCGGTGTGTTCGCCTCTGAGAACAATAATCTCCTGGAGACTTTCAATGTTCTCGCCTGATTTGCGTAAATCAGCGACGTAATCATTTCCAAGGAAACCCACTACGGTGAATAGTAATTTCACTTCGGCTTTGCGTAATACGTAGGCTGCCTCCTTACCTTTGAAGCGAGTATTGATCGGAACCATTACTGCACCAGC
>Ga0302134_10001059_pt1 | contig 12714 bp, 10 predicted proteins | sample CB9_SCM_MG_FD_203123 | JGI IMG/M metagenome (GOLD analysis project Ga0302134, IMG submission 203123) | Marine microbial communities from Western Arctic Ocean, Canada - CB9_SCM | ecosystem: Environmental > Aquatic > Marine > Oceanic | place: Canada: Western Arctic Ocean | collected 2017-09-19
TATTACAGAGATTAGAGATTATTGCCGGTATCGCAGCTATCAAAAACTGCAGGCAAGCATGGCTTATATAGGCGCTTTTATAACAAGGCAGCCCAACGGCCGCAACTGTAGATGCGGGATTTTCATTAAGCCAAATTTATGATCTACTATTTTCCTCCCCATTTTGATTAATGTGCGGAAGGGGTAGAAATTTTATTTAACACTAAGAGAGCAAATCATGAATAATCTTTTCGTCGATACCAGCAAAAATCTAACTCGCCAAAACCTGCCCATCACGTTATCTCTTTTTGTGTCTGCATTATTCTTTGCAGGTGATTTAGGCGCACAAGCTCAGGATGACGAACGCTGGGTTACATCATGGGCTGCGAGTCCAAGCACCATGGCACCGACGGAACAAAATTCAGAGGCACTGGCGGACCAAACGATCAGGCTAATAACTCACACCAGTGTTGGCGGTAGCAGCCTGCGTATTCGCTTGGCTAATTATCATGGTGAACAAGCTATTGATATCGGACGCGCTGCCATCGCCTTGCAATCTGAGGGGAGTTCTATTCAAAGTGGGACTTCAACAACAATAACGTTTGGCGGCGAGAATTCAGTCCGTGTTCCAAGAGGCGGGGTCGTTATTAGTGATCCAATCAGTTACTCGGTACCTGCATTAAGCAATTTAAGTATAAGTCTCTATCTTCCCAAAGATACGGGTTTCATCACTGCTCACTCGCTGTCTAATCAAACTAACTATACATCTAGAATTGGCGACTATACGACAAGCATTGAACTGAGCAATCCCGAGGAAACTCCGGCCTGGAGTTTACTTACAGCAATTGATGTAATCGATAACACTGGTATTTCTGCCATCGCCACCGTTGGTGATTCTATTACTGATGGGTGGGGCTCAAGCCTTTCAGGCAATCAAAGATGGCCAAATCATTTTGCTAGACGCCTCTTCGCAGACAACTCAATAGATAACTATGCTGTGGTTAATGGCGGTATCAGTGGTAACCGAGTCACCTCTGAGGGTAATGTAATATTCGGCCAGAATCTGCAGGCAAGATTTGAACGTGATGTGTTGGCACTTAGTGATGTTACCCACATTGTGCTAATGGAAGGCATCAATGATATCGGAATGCCCACGATGGAAGGCAGGGCTCCTACCCCTGCCACAGATATCATCGCCGGGTACAGACAAATTATTAATAGAGCTCACATGAATGGAATAAAGATTATCGGGGCTACACTGACCCCTTTTCAAGGAGCTGTGTATTTCACACCAGAAGGCGAGATAATCCGGCAGGCTGTTAATCAATTTATTCGAAGTAGCGGGGAATTTGACGGTGTTATCGATTTTGACAAATTTATGCAAGACCCCAACAACCCAATCCATTTGCTACCTGCATTCACAGAGGACAACTTACACCCTAACGATGCCGGTTATGCTGTGATGGCAGACGCTATCGATTTGAATTTGTTTCGATAGATTACTATCACGCACGACTAGTTTATTAACTGTTAATACTGCACCCCAACTTTTCGCTGAGGATAAGGAATCGTGATACCCCTCTCGCCGGGAACTTCGGGGATGGTCGAATTACATTAACAAAAGACCTCATGAAACTCTTCCTTTTTAACTCAAACTCTAATCCCACTTTTCTTTTATATATCCTCTGTTTAATGCTCTGCTGCCTGCTAACATCTAAATTACTGATAACTTGGTATTAATGGTTCTCTGAGATTGCTTGCACTCCCGCGGGCAGCTGAATTAATATCTAGCTCATGTTAAGAGCCCTTTCAACCATACTTATATTGGCGTTAATTGCCGCCAACTCTGCAGCTCAGCAAAAGATGCAACCCTCTTTTGTCGGTGCGTGGGAAGGCCCATTAGTAATTGGACGCGATGACATGACAATGTCTTTCACTTTTTCTGAGACGGACGGCGCTTACTCAGCGACCTTGATTAATGGAGCAAAAGGAATCTACGGCATGCCAGCCGATTCGGTAAGAATAGACGGCTTGAACATCCTGATCCGAATTCCCCGCATAGATCTGGAATTTACAGGTACATTGAGATTGGACGAGAATGAAGAAAATTATATACGTATTGACGGCGACTGGTTCCAACAAAGCGAAATGATACCAGTGGTCTTGTACCCTGTGGAAACTGCTAGTTTCTGACACTCTGTTAGAAAACTGCTTTAACTTATAAAAATATCTGACTCTAGAAATTCCTCCTTCTAAATATAGCGGCTCCGGAATTATTAGTACCCATATCACGCTTTTGATTGTCGATGATTGGAAAGGCGATTACAGCACCAATTCTATTAAGCCTAAATTCTTGAGCACCGTATTTATTGGAAAAATTGTTAAGGTTAGCAGTATCGCAATTTCAGAGGGTAACGAGGAAGGAATATATTCTGTTAAATCAACGAGCAACATTCTCACCGATGCTTTGTTAAGCTAATCAAAGAGACACTTTCTAGCTCTGGAAGATGATGATAGAGGTATAGAAAGGAACTCAAAAATTGAACAAACTTTGCCTCAGGGCAAGTATTGGATGAAAGTCTCTTCCTTCACCGCTAGCAAAACCGGTAACTACAATATTGCTGTATTAATCATTATTTCTTGGCTGTTTCTAAACTCACTCGAAACTAATCCAGACGCTGGATTGTACCCACCGGAGGCAGAGAATCTGCAAATATTTTTAAGTAAGCTCGGTTTTCATTAATAGCCATACGTAATTGTGGGCTCATGAAAACTTCACCCGTCGCTGAATCCATATTGGGACCGAGGAAGTTCGCAATAATAGGGTCAGTTAGGTCAAAGGCATCGGGGTCATCTATTATGAGTGTGATAGCATATATTTCGGCAGATCCAGCAGGGTCGATTTGAATTTGATAAGCAAGGGTATTGGATAGCACGCTTATTTGAAAGCTTGCAGAAAATTGAGCTCCTGTATCATTAAATACTATTTCTAGCTCGCGCGCGGGTGGTGCCTCTCCATTCTCTAATGGTGGTGTAACGGAAGGTGGCTGTCGACTCTGCTTCGACTCCTCCAGAGCATGAGCGATCGAAACTAATCGCACATCACTAAGATAAACTCCTAGCAACTCCATTCCCACTGGCAGACCCGTGTCCGAGAAACCAGCTGGAAGTGATATTGCTGGGAGACCAGAATTTGCACTGAGACTGCAGTTATTCCCCGGCTGTGATTCTCCTATTATTACTGGTAACTCAGCTATTGGTGGATAGACCAATACATCCAATTGGTTTTCTATCAGCACCGATTCCACTAACTCACGGAGTTCATTACGAACCGCAACAGCTTGAGAGTATTCTGTTTCATTGAAAACCGAAGCACTGCTGCGAGAAAGCGCTCCTTCTACTGCTTTATGAAACAATCCCCGATCCACGATGTAGTCCAGGTTCATTACTTCTTCACTGGCAAACAACGCCAGATATTGGTTGAGATCGTTCTTAAATTCGTGACCGATAAGTGCCGACTGATCAATTAAACTGTCAGCTTCGGGAATTTCAATTTCTACAACTTCAGCGCCTTGTTGTTCCAGGTGCTCCAGCATAGACTCGATCGTCCGCCTGGTGGCTACATCGGCTCGATCAAAATAACTTTGCAACTTGCCGATGCGCAGCCCTTCCAAATTAACGCTATCCAAATTCCGGACAAATTCCGGTGATTCCTGATATAACATAATACCTGTTGCCTCATCTTTCTCGTCATAGCCCACAACGACGTCCAATAAGATCGCCAAGTCTTTTGAGTTTCTTGCCAATGGACCGGCCACATCCTGAGTGTGAGACAGAGGCATAACTCCATAAATACTGGATAAACCTTTGCTTGGTCGCAGCCCAACTAAGTTGTTAAAGGACGAAGGGATACGGATAGAACCGCAAGTGTCTGAACCCAAGCCGATCGCCCCAAAACTAGCCGCAACCGCAGCCCCCGTTCCCCCACTGGAGCCACCTGGCACTCTCCTTATATCGTAGGGGTTGCGCGTTTGGCCAACCAGTGAACCGACACTGGTAATACCATAGGCGTATTCATGTAAATTAGTTTTCGCCAGAATGATGGCTCCGGCTTCGATCAAGTTATTAATTTGAGTAGAATTTTCACTGGGAATAAAGTCTGCCAAAGCAACAGAACCACCGGTGGTAGGCATGGATGTAGTGTTGTAATTATCTTTTACCAGTATGGGGATACCATGAAGAGGGCTTCTGATCTCAGAGATTTCTCGTTCCGCATCAAGTTGTGCTGCAATACCCCGCGCTTCTGGATTAATTCGTATTATGCTATTCAATGCCGGTCCTTGCTTATCGTAGGCTGCTATTCGCTCGAGATAACTATCCACTAACTCTACTGAGCTGACTCTTCCTTCTGACAAAGCATCCTGCAACTCTGAAATACTAACCTCCATTACCTCGAATGAAGACTGAGCTGAAACAAGACCAGAAAATATAATCAGACATTGCAAAAATGAAGTAAGAAAAATTGCTCTCATAATTTAGCTCCTCAATCGTCGCCAGAGAAAGTAGTTTTGATAAGTGCTGTGTTGGTTAAACTTAGTACCGAAAAACATATTGTTGATTGAGAGAAGCAACAGGCTCTCCATTTTCAAATCTAGGCGCAAAGCGAAATTGTTGTATTGCTGAGAGGAAAACTTGAGAAAGAACATCACTATCGATAGTGCTCATTAATATTGGGTTTACCACATAGCCATTCGAATCAATAGTGTAGCCAACTCGCACACCATATTGTTCGGCGGGAGTACCAACTACCTGCTCACTGTCTGGGATGACAGAATACAAAGGTCGCAAGCTGCCTTCGTTACCAACCCTTCTTATCGCACCGATGGCCAAACAATGAACTGTAGCCTCTTCGCTTCTGCCTAGTTTTTCATAAACTTCTATCAATGCAATTCTATTTCGTAGAGTGACATCGGCATGAGGGTAGGCAGAAAGAGTTTCCAAAGCACGCAATAAAGTTGACAAGGCTTCTTCATAGTTTTCTGTTCGGAGATAATAGTCTCCAAGCAAGAGATCTGTTCGCGCGAGGTTAGATACTGAGCCGGCATCATCATATTCGCTGAGAGTTTCAAGAGCACTGCTTAGCAATGGAAATGCATTTCCTATATTATTCTGAGTTAATGCTATTGATCCAAGTTCCAATTTTATGGCACCACTTTTACTAGAATCTACACCAAAATGATCTTCACTTAAGACTAATGCCCTTCGATAGTAGACATTAGCCAAAGAATATTTGTTCGTATCTGATAGCGATCGAGCAAGGCGCATGAGCGGATTAATCATCGCTTCGCTTCCAAATCCAAAAACTGCTTGATATATCGTTACTGCTTCGTCAAAAAGATTCTGTGACTGAGCCTCGTTCTGCAATAGATTGGCATAATTGATGGCTAGCATGGCAGTGCGTTCATTTTCATCGCCAAATATTTTTTTGCCTAGATCGAAAGCCCTTCTAGCTGACTCTCTCGCCAAACCAGGATTAGAATGCAAATTATTGCCGTACTGTAAATAGGCAGCATTGAATTCCTGAAGTTCGAGAGTAGATTGCGCTTGCGCTGTGACAGACAACAGTAGAAGAAAAATGAATTGCAGACACCAGAGTCTCATGAGCCATCCTGGAAAAAGCCAAGCAGTACTAATGAGCCAACCAGGCTATGATTGTTAATCTCAGACCTGTTCATGCGAAAAAATTCATCTCGCAGATGGTGTTTAACGATATTCATCTGGGAATTCTTTTTGATAGCTTTTAAAGGGCATACTGCTGTAACAGTACCACCAGAAAAATCTCCAAAAGCGATTACCTTGTCTATGAAAGCCTGCTGCTCATAAGACAATAGATTTTCTTCTCGTATAAACATTTTCTGATCGCCTCTGTCTTAGAAAACTCTTATTAGATATCAAAAAAGGCCGGTCACGATTTAACTAAATTATCGTGATTCCGACCTTTTCCAGGGCAGCTACAATTGATTTATTCTTTGCTATCTTTTTTTACGACCCATTATTTAGTCTGGAACACGAGCAGCGCGAATTTCTATCTCGATCAACCAGCCATCGACAACCAAACCTGCAATTTGCACAAATGATCTTACTGGTTTCATTGGGTTCTCATCTGTTCCGAAAAACTGCTGGTAACCAGCATTAAATCCAGCGAAATCTAGCTCACCGTCTGGTCCAGAAACCGCAAAAGCTCTCACTTGTACAATATCTTCTAAAGACCAACCTTGGGATTCCAAAGTTTCTTGGAACTTACTGAACGTATTAATAGTTTGTTGCTCCATATCGCCCCAACTGCCATCTGCCTGTTGGCTGGCACCCGAACCACTTAGATAGAGCGTTTCCGACCCTGCTGGAATAAAAATATTATTATAAAAATTGCGTCCTTCGCCGGTCCGAACAATTTCTGCGGCACTGACAGATGCGGCAATACCGAGGACTGACAATAAACCTATAATAGCAGCTGTCTTTGAAATCTTGTTCATAATTCTCTATCCTTTTTTCCTATAACTATTGTTGTAATTAATTTTCTTGTAAATTCTGATTTACCAAGTCAGGAGTAGTCTGCTCAACTTGATCACCCAAAAATCTTGTCGTAATCATACCGGTGGTGATAGCACCATTAACATTTAAAGCTGTTCGCGCCATGTCTATTAATGGCTCAATCGAAATCAACAGCGCTGCCACCGTCACTGGAAATCCCATTACCGGCAGTACAGCAAGTGCAGCATTAGTGGCACCGCCGCCTACTCCAGCAATTCCAAATGAGCTAATCGCGATGATTAAGACAAGGCTTAATATAAATCCCAGGTCAATATCAACGCCCATCGTTGGCGCTACCATAACTGCAAGCATGGCGGGATAGATTCCGGCACAGCCATTTTGCCCTATCGTGGCTCCAAATGAAGCGGCAATGTTTGCAATAGGAGCTGGGATATTTAGCTCCTCGATTTGTGCTCGAATTGTTAACGGGATAGTAGCTGCGGAACTCCGGGTCACAAAGGCAAAAGTCAGTACCGGCCAAACCTTTTGGAAATAGGTTTTGATGTTTGCGCCGAGCAAACCTATGAGCAAGGCATGGACAGCGAACATGATCGCTATTGCGATATAAGAGGCAATCACAAAGCTAATTAACGTAACGATGGCGCTTCCATCAGATGTTGCAATCACTCTGGTCATCAGAGCCAAAACTCCATATGGAGTAAGGTTCATAACAATTTTCACTAGTTTCATGATGATTGCTTGAGCCGTATCGATGAAGCCTGAAATTCTCTGACTATGAGCTGAGTCATCTTCACTCACGAGCAAGGAAGCAATGCCGAACAATAAACCAAAAACGACTACAGCAATTATTGAAGTGGCCCTGGCGTCGGTTAAATCAGCAAAAATGTTTCTTGGAATAAAGCTTTGCAGCAATTGCGGAATACTTTGACTCGCCGCTCCACTTTGTCGAGCTTCAAGGACTTCAGCTCTCGCCAGCTCTTCCGCACCTCTGGCAAGATCCCCTGCATTCAAACCAAAAATACTCGCGATAAAAATACCGACTAGAGCGGCGATCATAGTCGTGGCAATTAGTATGCCTATAACCGATCCACCAATTTTTCCAAGGGACCTGATTTCTCCAACGCGCAATACAGCGGCAATCATAGTTACCAGAATTAAGGGCATGATTAACATGCGCAAAAGGTTCACATAGGAATTAGCAATAACATTAGTCCATTCCAATGTTTGCGCGGTAATAGGAGATACTAAGCCGTACACTGCCTGCAAATAAAAACCAAAAAGACTACCCGCCACTAAGCCAATTAATACTCTTTTTGATAGTCCAATTTCTTTACCTGCCAGCTGATAGAGCAAACTAATAAGAGCCGTAAATAAAACTAAGTTGACGATGGCAAAAGTTGTCATTATTGTTTCCTCAGGGGGCAGGCAAAAGCAGCTGCTATTAGACTATTTTTGAACTCTTATTTTGAACTCTATGGCAAATTTTTATTTAAGCCTCTGAATGAGTTTCTGTGCAGACAATGGCTGCGTTTCCCATAGTTTGTGACCATGGCAGGAAGTGTAGACTGTGTAAAGCCCTCCTATCTCAGTAGATTACCATGAGCCGTTTTAAAAGCGAGTATCTGATCGGTCTAATTTTCGATTTATTAGTTATGTTTCTTGTCTAATCCTCGGCTAGCTTTATTCTCCGAAGTATCCGAACCTTAAAGCAAATAGTAATGGAACGCCCGCTCAGTGTGGCCAAATCTGTAATTATGGGCCAATTTATGATGGAGAATTTTTACTACTGGATTTGATGTAATGGTTAGGGCTGGGCTAATAATTCGTTTTAGTATTATTTTCGCCACTAACTTAAGCATGACGGCAATGGCCCAGTAAAGCGCCACATTGGGAATGGTGGTTCTACTTCTAATTGGTCAAATATCAGTATTAGCCACTCTAGGCGCTGCGATTATCGAGCCCGCCAACGCAATACGCACAATGTAATTTTTTCTGGCAACTGCCTTAGGAGTGAATAATCTGAAAATTAACGGAGACCTTAAACCCGCATTCTATTTCTGCTAGTCTAGGTTCATCGGGTAAGAGCCGAACAATAAACTTTGGAGATACTTGCAATGATCGCTGCTAATACCTTAATTCGCAGAACCTTCCTTTTACTAGTCTCGCTTATCTTACCTTTCTCCAGTCCCGCAGCAAGAGCAGACGAACTCACTGAGTTAGGTAATCGTCTAGCTATTGCCGAAATGCTAACTCAATACTCATACCGCTGGGATGGAAAAGCATCCAAGTCCTTCTCGGAATTATTCACTGAAGATGGCAGCATGGAGCGCTGGACCAATGAATCTTTAGTACCGGGCTCAGAAGTTATGGGAAGGGCCGCTATTTACGAATATGCAATGCAGGCACATAGGGGAAGGCTGGCAGACCGACAAAGCCGTCACCATTTTTCGGGGCTATTTTTCCTGCAACTCACTGAAGATTTAGCCATTACAGAGAATATGGCCTTGATTACTCATCAGACAGCAGATGACCTTGTACCGATTATTCGTAGTTCTGGTATCTATCGGAATACTTGGGTTAAAACCACAGTAGGCTGGCGTATAAAAAAGAGAATTTTGATCATTGATCGAGGTCCCAGTAACTGACTCACTGCGCTGCGGGTGTAGGAGAATATTTCATGTCAAGCCGAAAAATAACAAGTAGTCTCTGGCCTAAGATTATAAACTGAGAGAAATTTCTTAACATTAGGAATTCACAAACCAACTCTAAATCATAATAGATAAGTTCTAAATCCTAATTTTACTTACTCTTTCCTTCCAAGTTTATTTCATAAAAACCGGCTGATCTCGAGAATGAAACTGACAGGTCTAGCTTCTTCATAACTGCAAGTGGTAATTTAGCCAATCTTTTAAAGCAAAGACTAATTGCTGAAGGAACTATTGATGTCTAATCTAATGTCCAGGTTTTACCGTTTTGCTCTCAGGATCTTCGCCTGCTCACAGACTTTAGTGTTTATCTTTTCCCTCAGTTTGAGTTTTGCTGCCGAAGACCCTGCTGGAAAAATAGAGCCTTTGCTAAATGCCGATGAGCTAGCTTTAACCAGTTGGCTAGATTCTCAAGAAGAGAATATGCTCAGCTTACTTCAGCGGATTACCAATATTAATTCTGGCACTCTCAATAAAAAAGGTGTAGACGAAGTCGGCAACATTCTTAGTCAGGAGCTTCATTCATTAGGTTTTGAAATGTCCCGACTTCCGGGGGGTCTTATCGAAATGCCAAGCTGCCCTGGCAGTAATTATAATATAAATGTTACCGATCATTTATTAGCTCAAAAAAAAGGTGCAGGAAAACGATTGCTCTTAATGGGACATCTGGATACGGTATTCCCTCTCAATAGCCCCTTTCAAGAATTTCGCCGTGACGGAGATATAATGTATGGTCCCGGCGTCGCCGACATGCAAGGTGGCCTAGTCGTAATGCTTTATACACTCAAAGCTTTAGCGCAAGCGGGAGAATTGGAAGATAAAGCCCTGACAGTTTTATTGAATAGCGATGAGGAAATTGGCTCACTCTCATCACGAAAATACTTGGAAGAGCAAGCTAGAATTCACGACTATGGCCTCGTTTATGAATCTAGCGGTGCCAACAATCTAGTGCGACAGCGCAAAGGCCTCGGGCAAGCAAGGATAGTGGTTAACGGCGTTGCCTCTCATGCTGGTGGTGCACATCAACTGGGTAGATCTGCAATAAAGGAACTCGCTTACAAAATTGTCGAAATCGAAAAAATGACTGATTACGAATCTGGAGTAACTGTTAACGTCGGTGTGATCAGCGGTGGTGAAGCGCGTAACACCATAGCACCTTGTGCAGAAGCGATGATTGATTTGCGCTATCCCCAACCACAACAGGGAGAGGCTGCAGTTGCTCAGTTCGAAGAAATATTTGGCTCTATCATGAGTTACCCTATCGACTCGGGCGAAATCAATACTGAAAGCTGGACCAATCTTCATCGACCCCCAAAAGTACCTACAGAAGAATCAGAATACTTACTTGAAAGGACCCTGGCGATTGGACGCCTCTTAGGGCAAGAGCTTGGCGTAGTAAACTCAGGGGGAGGAACTGATGGTTCTCTCACTCAAGCTGCCGGACTTCCAACTCTTGATTCTTTAGGTGTTGCCGGAACAGGAGCACACTCTAATAAAGAAGAAGCGAGAGTTAGCTCACTCGTCGATAGAGCCAAATTGAACACAATACTTATACGTAGACTGGCTGCGGAATAAATGTTTTCATGCGTCACAAGCTAAATGTCAATACTATAAAAAATACAAATAATAAGAATAACCGGAGTTCACTGATGACCGATAACACAGAAGTTTCTGGCGCAGCTGAATCGACTGTAGTCTCGAAAGAAGACTCCGAACGTGCATCAATCATTCAAGCCTATAAAAACCCCTACTATCGCTATCTAGTCTTAGGTATTTTAACAGCGGTTTACGTCTCAAACTTTGTCGATCGCCAAGTTATCAATGTTCTCGCGCAGTACATCATCGATGACCTGCAAATATCTGACGGTCAATTCGGTATGTTATCGGGCGCTGCCTTTGCAATTATATATACAACGCTCGGAATACCGATCGCACGCTTGGCTGATATAAGTAATCGCCGTAACATCATCGCAATCTCCGCGGTTATATGGAGCGCTATGACAGCACTCTGTGGTTATGCTCAGAATTTCACTCAACTTTTTATGGCTCGTTTCGGTGTAGGTGTAGGTGAAGCAGGTGGCTCTCCGCCGTCGCATTCCATTGTCTCGGATATCTTTCCTGCAGAACAGCGGGCCACGGCGTTGTCTACTTATTCGCTTGGAGTATATGGCGGAGTACTAGTTGGAACCGTCGGAGGGGCCTACCTAGTGCAGTATTTCGACTGGCGTATTGCCTTCATAGTAGTGGGTTTACCTGGCTTACTGCTAGCACTAATTGTTCGCCTAGTCATCAAAGAACCCCCACGAGGAATGGCCGAAGCAAAGAGCGACGTGGCGCCACCGGGGTTCTGGCGTGTGTTGGCGTTCCTTTGGGAACGCAAATCTTTTCGACACCTCTCTTTCGCCTGCGCACTGCATGCTTTCGTGACCTATGGCATGGGAAATTTTATGCCTTTGTTCCTGGGGCGTACACATGGCATGTCAATTCTTGACGTGGGATGGTACTACGGCATGATTGCTGGCATAGGAGGACTGGCAGGTACCTATTTCGGCGGCTGGGCTTCCGATCGAATGAACCGCAAAACCGGGGATAAAACATGGTATGTATGGATTCCTTTTATATCCACCATTGCAGCAGTGCCTCTGGCCCTGAATACTTTCCTGATCATGCCAGATGGATACCTCGCCGTTTATTCCTATTTTTTACCAGTATTTTTTGGTGGCTGGTATCTTGGGCCATGCATAGCCTCCACTCACTTTCTCGTCGGTATACGAATGCGTGCGATGGGTTCGGCTATCTTGTTATTCGTACTTAACTTGATTGGTTTGGGCTTGGGTCCAATGGTAACTGGATTTATGAGTGACTATTTAGAGCCCAGATATGGAGATGACAGCCTGCGTTTTGCCATGTCTATAACTGTCTTAGTAAACCTTTGGTGTGCAGTTCATTATTATTTGGCAACGAAAACCATAAGAGCAGATTTTGAGCGAGCACCAGATTAGAGAGCATCTAAAGCCTGATCTATTTTAGTTACACCAATCACCTCAAGGCCATTGATCTTTGTTTGAGGCGCATTTGCTTTTGGAACAATGGCTCTGGTAAACCCGTGCTTTGCAGCTTCTTGCAAGCGCTCCTGGCCGCCAGGCACAGGTCTGATTTCTCCTGCCAATCCTACTTCACCAAAAACCACCAAATTTTTTGGTAAGGATCGGTCCTTAAAACTAGAAACTATAGCCAGCAAAAGAGCAAGATCAGCGCTGGTTTCAGTTACCTTTACCCCTCCAACTACGTTAACGAAAACATCTTGATCCGCCATATAAAGTCCACCATGCCGGTGGAGTATTGCCAACAACATAGCCAGACGATTTTGCTCCAAGCCTACGGCCACTCGCCGAGGATTACCCAGCTGACTGCTGTCCACTAAAGCTTGAATCTCAACCAATAAAGGCCGAGTTCCTTCGCATAAAACCATAACAAT
>Ga0302134_10001060_pt1 | contig 12704 bp, 7 predicted proteins | sample CB9_SCM_MG_FD_203123 | JGI IMG/M metagenome (GOLD analysis project Ga0302134, IMG submission 203123) | Marine microbial communities from Western Arctic Ocean, Canada - CB9_SCM | ecosystem: Environmental > Aquatic > Marine > Oceanic | place: Canada: Western Arctic Ocean | collected 2017-09-19
AACGATAACCCTCGCTGAAAAGCATCCAGAGATCGTTTTCGAATTGAAACAAATGATGGGGAAAATCATGAAGTTAAAATGAAGGGAATTACATAATGAAGAAAGTGATCCTTACTCTATTCATAATGACATTTGCTCAGGTGGTTTCAGCGGTTGACGCAACCAAGCAGCCGAACATTGTCCTGATAATGGCCGACGACATGGGTTTTTCGGACATCGGTTGCTACGGGAGCGAGATCAAGACACCGACGCTTGATCGGCTGGCGACAAATGGGATTCGGTTTACGCAGTTTTACAACACGTCGCGCTGTTGCCCCACGCGAGCTTCGTTGCTCACAGGCATGTACCCGCATCAGGCTGGTATCGGCTTGATGACGGGGGACAATAAACTGCCCGGCTACCGTGGAGAACTGGGCCAGGATGTGGTGACAATTGCCGAGGCACTAAGCGTGGCTGGTTACCGCCGGTACATGAGCGGTAAGTGGCATGTCACCAAGCATACGCGGCCGCAGGGTCCCAAGAACAACTGGCCGTTGCAGCGTGGCTTTGAAAAGTTTTACGGCACAATCATTGGTGCTGGTAGTTTCTTTGATCCGGCCACCTTGTGCCGCGCAAACAGCTTTATCACCCCGGTGAATGATGAGAAGTATCAGCCCAAGACCTACTATTACACCGACGCCATCAGCGACAACGCGGTAATGTTTCTTCAGGAACACGCGAAGGAGTCGCCGGATAAGCCAGTGTTTCTCTATGTGGCCTACACCACTGCGCACTGGCCGATGCATGCGTTGCCCAAGGATATTGCGAAGTACAAGGGCGTGTATGACGGCGGCTTTGCCAAGGTGCGGACCGCGCGGTTTGAGCGGTTGAAGAAGCAGGGGTTGATCGACAAGAATTTAAAAATTTCCGCACGCTCTGATGAATGGGAAAAGGCGCCCAACAAGGAATGGGATATTCGTAACATGGAGGTCTACGCGGCGATGATCGATAACATGGATCAGGGCATCGGCCGTATTGTGGCGGAACTTGAGAGGCAGGGCAGCTTGGACAACACGCTGATTATTTATCTGCAGGACAACGGCGCGTGCGCGGAGGGTTTTGGCCGCTACAAACCGAATCGACCGTATCGCACGGATTATAAGGCACTGGGCCGAGATGGGCTTCAAACCAAGATCTGGCCACCGATGCAGACGCGCGATGGTCGCCCAGTGAAAAACGGGCCCGACGCCATGGCAGGGGCAGAGGATACCTTCACAGGTGTGGGCCGAGGCTGGGCGAATGTGTCCAATACACCATTCCGCGAATACAAACACTTTGCGCACGAAGGCGGCATCTCCACGCCTTTGATTGCTCATTGGCCCAAGGGCCTCAACGCCAAGCGCAACGGCAAGCTTGAGAGCCAGCCCGGACACCTCATCGATCTCATGGCCACCTGCGTGGATGTTGCGGGTATTAAGCATCCGAAGGAATTTGCAGGAAACAAAATCCAACCGCTGGAAGGCGTTAGCCTGAAGCCAGCTTTTAGCGGTAAGGATCTCAGTCGCACGGACGCGTTGTATTTTGACCATCACCTCAATGGTGCCATCCGTGACGACCAATGGAAATTGGTGCGCTATGGTGATTCAGGAGGGAATGCAAAGCTCCATCCGTGGCAACTCTACGACATGGAGAATGATCGCTCGGAACAAACCGATCTCGCTAATAAATATCCGGACAGGGTGAAGGCTCTTGCCGCCAAATGGGAAAAGTGGGCTGTGCGGGCGCGGGTGAAGCCGTGGCCATGGGAAGTCGAATAACAATAAGGAATAAAATAAATGAAGAAATTAATTCTGAATCTATGCGTGTTGAGCGGACTGCTGCTCGGCGCAACAAGTGAAGCGGCCGATAAGGCTAAGGTTGTATTCATTTCCGGCAAACCGAGCCATGGCCGACTGGCACACGAACATCGTGCTGGGAACATGGTTTTGGCTAAGGGTCTGAATGAATCTGGCCTGCCAATCGAGGCGGTCGTGGTGCCGCATTACGGATACCCTAAGGACGAATCGATCTTAAACGGCGCGGACACAATTGTGATTTTCTGCACCGGCCACGGCGGGCATGTGCTTAATTCGAAGCTAAAGCAGTTCGATGCGCTAATGAAAAAGGGCATCGGCGTGGTGATGATCCACTGGGCCACCGAAGCGATCAAGGGCGACCCGGGCAACAAGTTCCTCGAGTGGATGGGCGGTTTCTGTGATCTCAATTGGTCGGTGAACCCTCACTGGACCCCAAACTTTAAGGCACAGAAGCATCCAATATGGAATGGTGTGAAGCCCTTCAGCATCAACGACGAGTGGTACTATCACATGCGTTTCGTGAAGGATCTCAAGGGTGTGACACCTATCCTCACCGACGTGCCGCTGGCCAAGACACTGAAGCGTCCTGACGGCGCGCGTAGCGGCAATCCCGCCGTTCGCAAGGCGGTGGCCAACGGTGAGAGCCAGCATGTGGCATGGGCCTACGAACGCCCTGGCGGCGCTCGTGGGTTTGGCTTTACCGGCGGACACGTGCACATGAACTGGCAGCAGGATGACAATCGCAAGCTGATGCTTAATGCCATTCTCTGGACTGCAAATGTGGAGATCCCGAAGGGTGGAGTGCTATCCAAGACACCAAGCAAGGAGGAAATGCACTCAAACTTGGACTAGGCCGGCACCCGAAATAAAGATTCGAAGGAAAAGTCGTCGAGTTGTAAGAAACTCAGCTAAAGCTTAATCCTGTTTTTGGGGGGAGTTTTTTGTAAAGGGTTACATTCTAAAAAGAATGAGAACTGAAAGACTCTAGCCTAGACTTGAAAAGATCGAAGCCGGGTAGGATATAAATGAAAGAGTAAACCTTGCGGGCACAATCAAAACACACGAATCAGGAATCCCGGTTTGGTGTAATTTTTAATGTACAATAAGATGATGATTTATTTTCGTTTGAGTCTGGTCATTTGCTTCGCGTTGGCATTCAAGAGTTCGCTTTGCGGATCAACTGTGTCGGTGGGAGTTGCGAAGGTGGATGTGACTCCGAAAGGGCCGGTTTTGCTTGCGGGATATGGAGGGCGGACGACGGAGCATCAAGGTGTCGATACACTTTTATGGGCTCGTGCGTTGGTGATAGGTGACGAGAAACGGGTAGCGGTTGTGGCACTGGATAATTGCGGGGTGCCGCAGGCGGTTACGGACCGCTTGGCCAAGCGCTTGGCCAAGCATGGGATTTCGTCCGAGCGCTTGGTGGTCGCCGCAACGCATACTCACAATGCCCCGACGTTGGTCGGCTATGCCCCGGTGGTTTGGGCGGGGCGCACAACGCCGGATCAGGATCAGAGGGTGGCAGAATACACTGAATTCGTGATCGATAAAATGGAGGAGGCTGTTCTCGCCGCCTTAGCCAGGCGTAAACAGATGCAGCTAGAATGGGGCCAGGGACGTGCGACGTTTGGTGGAAACCGCCGGGTAATTCGTGATGGCAAGTGGGCAGGGTTCGGTTTTCAACGGAACGCACCAGTTGATCACAGTATGCCGGTTCTCGCGGCACGTGACAGTAGCGGTAAGGTGCGCGCTGTCTGGGCGAATTATGCCTGCCATTGTACGACAGTGGGTTCGCGAAATCGTGTTGGCGGAGATTGGGCCGGTTTTGCAAATGAGTGGCTAGAGAAAGAGTTTAGCGGTGCTGTTTCGCTGATGACAATTGGTTGTGGAGCGGACGTCGGGCCGCAACCAAGTGGGAGTCTGCAGGCAGCCGAAGAGCACGGGCGCTCGATTGCCACGGAAGTCAAACGGCTGCTTACGGATGGAACGATTTCACTGGGCGGGGTGCCCAGCGTTGTATCAAGGCGGATACAATTACCCTTGGCCAAGCCGAAGCCACGCGAGCATTGGCAGGCACAATTGAAGTCTGGTGGGTTCGATCATCAATTAGCCAAAGCGATGCTGATGAAACTCGACGTACAGGGATCGATTCCGACGGAGGTAAGTTATCCGCTGTCGGTCTGGAGATTTGGGGATGATTTGGCAATGGTGTTTCTTGCGGGCGAGGTGGTGGTTGATTATGCCGTTCGCCTTAAGCGGGAACTCGACTGGTCGCGCTTGTGGGTTAACGCATGGGCAAATGACATGCCAGGCTACATTCCGTCGCGGCGTGTGTTGGCGGAGGGAGGCTACGAAGCCGATTTTTCCCAAGTCTACTATGAGCAGCCCGGGCGATACGATCCGGGTGTGGAAGATAAACTAATTCAAGCCGTTCATGAATTGGTTGGTGAATCATTCAAAGCCAGAGCGGATCAGAAACCTTCGCCCTATCATAAACTGCCCAGTGGTGAAGCATTGACGTTCAAACGATTGGCAGACTGGGTGACTGGCGAAATAACGAAACAAGAAATTCGTATGCTGCAAAAGCTGCGAGATTATGTGCAAGTGGCTCAACCGGCGGTCGGGGTTATATCGCAAGAAGGGAGTGAGGAGACTGAGTGGTCTAACTATGCTGGAGACCATGGTCATCGAAGATTTATTCGTCAGTTGAAAACCGGAACAGAATTGGAATGGTTTACGCTGCCGGCAAAAAAAACTGCAGGGAGCAATTTGGTTTATTATTTTTCCGGTGGTGTCGGATGGGAAACGGATACGAAAACAGATGGCTTCGCGCTGGTTCTCAACGGGGAGGAAAAGCTCCGGTTCGACGTGACGCGTCAGTTGACACAATGGGTTTCCGAAGACGGCACAGTGGAACTGACATATCTGCCGACATGGACTTCCACTGTCGATTCTGGAGGGTTCTTTTTTGTAGTGCTGACAGGTAGAATTCCGGTGAACATAAACGGAGTAGTGCCGTTTGCTGTGCGATCGCTCGGTGAAGGTTCAAAGCGCTGGTTTGCTCTCGACACCCAACAACCCGATTCCAGCAAACTACTGAACCTTGCCAAAGCGCTTGACTAACGTTGTGGATGTCGTGGTTCTTTTGTAGGTTTCCTGCCAAAAATTATGAGGAACTTTATAAGGGTTTTCGTTTCAGCACTGGCTTGTTTTGTGTCTGTTGATGCCGCCAAGAGGCCAAACATTGTCCTAATTATGGCCGATGACTTGGGCTTTGCCGATCTGGGTTGCTACGGGTCGGAAATTCAAACACCAAACCTCGATACCCTGGCAGCTAAGGGATTGAGGTTTTCGCAGTTTTACAACACGGCTAAGTGTCACTCGTCGCGCGTATCGTTATTGACCGGCCTTTACTGTGACCAGGCGGGTGGGGCGAAGCTCGATCGTGGGGCAACAATCGCCGAGGTGCTTGGCCAGGCTGACTACTTCACGGCAATGGTCGGCAAGTGGCATCTGAACAAGGAACCAACTGACTTTGGTTTTCAACGTTATTGTGGGCACCTATCCGGGGCGACGAGTTTCTTCAAAGGAGACAACACATTTCGTTACAACGGGGAAAAGTATGAGGTGCCGGAGAGACTCAATGGTCGGCCGTTTTACACCACACATGCCAATGGCGATTTCGCTTTGAAGTTTCTCGATGAAGCGACGCAGCAAAAGAATCCGTTCCTGCTCTATGTGGCGTTCAACGCGCCACATTATCCGCTGCATGCGCCGGAGGCGGATGTAAAGAAGTACAACGGCATGTATGACGGTGGCTGGGACAAGTTGCGCAAGACGCGTTATGCGAAGCAGTTGAAGAGCGGGCTTATCTCAAAAAAATTCAAGCTCAGTCCGCGACCGACGTATGTTCCGGCGTGGGACAGTCTCAACGCTAAGGAACGTGAGTGGGAGGCAGACCGTATGGAGGTGTTTGCCGCGATGGTGGATGTGCTGGACCAAAACGTCGGCCGTATCGTGGCCAAGCTGAAGGAGAAGGGTGTTTGGGATAACACGTTATTTCTTTTCTGCTCGGACAACGGAGCGTGTCCATTTGAGCGCACGCGCGGTCGATACCTCAAGCCGTGGGATCCCAAGTCATACTGGACTTATGATGCCAGTTGGGCGCACGCGGGAAACACGCCGTTTAGGTTCTACAAACAAAACCAGCACGAAGGCGGCATTAGTTCGCCACTCATTGCGCATTGGCCGAAGGGGTTGAAGACCGGACCAGGCAGTATAACGAGGCAACCGGGTCATCTTATAGATTTTATGGGCACGTTCATTGATGTGGCCAGCGCGAAATACCCCAAGCAAATCGGCGATCGCAAGATCGACCCCCTGATGGGCAAGTCGTTGCTGCCGATTCTTGAGGGTAATGAGCGTGAGCCGCATGAGAATCTATATTTCCACTTCGGGACTGACCGCGCTCTTCGGCAGGGTTCTTGGAAGCTAGTTTCGGCTAAGCTGGGCCGCTGGGAGTTGTACAACCTTGGGGAGGACCGGACGGAAACTCACGATTTGGCAGCGAATAATCCAAAACGAGTCGAAGCGATGGCCAAGGAGTGGTTCCGCCTGGCCAAGGATGTGGATCGACTGAAAGGACGGCAATTGAACCCCGTGAAAGACAAATTAGCCAAATTCAATTTTCGAAAGAACACCAGTAGCGGTCGTGCCCAGAAATAACGCGGGATTTATGCTCGGCTGAGTAGTTGCTGCGTGGAGTCTCGCGTTTTGGAGAGGTTGCTAAATATTAACGCGAGTTGTTTAATGAATAATTGAAAATGATTGAGAAATTTTTAATGGTTTTTGTTGCTGTGTGGTGTCTTGCGGGAAGCTTAATTGCTGGGCAAAACGCGGCTCCTTCGTCGCATTTGGTTTTCGATGATAATTTTGAGGGTGACATTTTGATCAACGAAGTTCGTGTGCCGAAGCCAGGTGTGGCGATGTATACCTACTATGAAACGCTCGGTTGGCGGGGTGGAGCTTCGGGGTATGCGGGTATTCAGGTGCACCCGCGCGGGAATAATTTCATTTTTTCAATTTGGGATCACAAGGAACACGCCGCGCCGATTAAGGCAGTTCATCGTGGGCCTGGAACAATAACCCAAAAATTTGGAGGTGAAGGCACGGGGCTTAAGTCGTGGAACTTCGAATTGGGTTGGGAGCACAACACTTGGTATACGCTGGTCTCGCGAAGTTGGGCGGTTGGGGGTCACACATTTTACGGTTTTTGGGCGCAATCGGGTAAAACTAAAAAATGGACGCATTTGGTGACAATGGATGTTGCTGTGAAGAAGGCGTTTTTCAAAGGAGGTACGGATGCCTTTATCGAGGACTGGCTCGAGACCGGCAAGACTGTTCGGACGACGAATCTGCGAGGTGGCTGGAAACGAAAGTTGAACGGAGATTGGCATGCGTTTAAGAGCGGTCGCTATTCTGTAAACTACTGGGATCTGGAGCCGGGAAAGCGTTCATTTAATTTTAAGACGAATTGGAACGGCGGCGTTAGCAAGGACAAGACCGGATCGTTTTATTTCATGACGGCTGGAGGGGAGGGTACCAAGCCAAGCGTGGCCAATCCTTCACGGCATAAGATAGAGCGAAAGGACACCAAGCCGAAGTACGAGGCGATCGAACTAAAATCGGCGAAGCTGAGCCTGGCTGAGCAGGATAAACTTGTCCTCACTTGGGAAACGGATTCACAAACATTGCCACAGTTTGGCTATAAAATAACTGGCCACAATAATCCATCCGGTCAGGGAGAGTCGCTGTTTCAACTAGAGGTTGTGGAACCGCATGCGCGGCGTGCGGCATTGCCAATACAAGATGCGCTTGGCGGGTCGAAGGTTTTTGTTCGGATTCGTTGTTCGGATATTCTTGGTAATGAATCTCAAATTCTCTCTCTAAATCTGGACGATTGAAAATCTACAGGTCATCGTTCTCCGGGATTTCAAATTCGCAAAACGGGCCCTGAACGAGAATATTAGGTACAAGTGAAAAGACTCATTGCAACCATTTCACTAGCAGCGCTTGGGTTACAAACAGCCGTGGTTGCCGAGAAAGTGGAGGCTGATATGCTCTTTGCGCGGAAAGTGCTACCGCTCTTTAAGGCCAAGTGTCTGGGCTGTCACGGTGAGGATCCAAAGAAAAAGCTGAAGGGTGACTTCGACATGCGTAGCCGCGCCGGTCTGCTCAAAGGCGGTGAAAGCAAGGATCCCTCGATCGTCCACGGCAAGCCACTTCAAAGTCCGTTGTATCTAGCTGTCACGCGCGAACATGAGGATGACTGGGAGCCGATGCCGCCCAAGGAGAATGACAAGCTAAGCAAGGTGCAAGTGGCATACATAAAGGATTGGATTGCCGGTGGTGCTCCCTGGCCGGATGTGAAGCGGATTGCAGAACTGCTGAAGCAGAAGGATCCGTGGGCGCTCGAGGGCGGCTTGCGGGTTAAGACCAGCGGTGGCTTAAGCGATGATTGGACCAATCGAAAATATGATACAAAGAATCTATGGGCGTATCAACCGGTGAAACGTCCTCCGATACCGATGGATGTCATTAATCCAATCGATGCCTTTATCAACGTTCGTATACCTAACGGACTGAAATCGGCTCCTGTGGCGGATCGTTTGACACTAATTCGTCGGGCGACTTTTGACCTCACTGGTTTGCCCCCTAAACCGGAAGAGATTGAATCTTTCGAAAACGATATCAAACCGGATGCTTATAAGCGTCTCATTGATAGGTTGTTGGAAGCCTCGCATTACGGAGAGCAGTGGGGAAGGCATTGGTTGGATGTGGTGCGCTATGCGGACAGTGGCGGCTTTGCCAATGACTTCGAGCGGCCGAATGCCTGGCGCTATCGAGACTACGTTATTCGTTCGTTCAATGAAGACAAGCCGTACGACCAGTTTATTCGTGAGCAGATTTCGGGCGATGAGATTGATCCAGATAGCACGGAAAACAAAATAGCGGTTGGTTTTCTAAGGATGGGGCCCTGGGAGCAGACGGGCATGGCGGTGGCTCGTGTGACGCGACAGTTTTTCTTGGATGATGTGACCGATTCTGTTGGGCAGGTTTTTCTTGGCCATGCTTTGCAATGTGCGCGTTGTCATGATCACAAATTTGACCCTATACCTACACGTGACTATTACTCGATGCAGGCAGTGTTTGCGAACACACAATTCGCCGAGGTGAATGCGGCATTCCAGCCGAGTGAGAATAAGGATGGCTTCGGGACTCACAAAAAGTATCACCAACTTCGTAATGACGAAAACAAGCGTATGCTGGGTGTTTTGCCAAAGGAGCGGGTGAGCCCAAATGATTTTGGGCGTGAACGACTCGGGCGCAAGTGGAGCAAGCTGTTCAGTTGGGGGTATGACCGTTACCGACCCATTGCATTTACTGTTTACAACGGAAAAACGCGCTTTCAGAAAAACGTCACTACTCGACAGCAAATGCCGGCGAGCGATCTAGGTACTAAAACGACTCCGGAAAAGACAGCCATCCTGACCGGTGGCGACTTGTTTTCGCCTGCTGATCCAGTCGATCCGGGTGTATTGAGTGTTGTTGGCCTTAAAGCTGACATTCCCAGGGAAGTGAATGGGCGCCGCACAGCCTTGGCGAAGTGGATAACACATAAGGACAATCCATTAACGGCGCGGGTGATTGTGAATCGTGTTTGGCAGTATCACTTTGGGCGCGGCTTGGTAGGCAACCCAAATAATTTCGGCGCCACCGGGAAGAAGCCGACGCATCCGGAGTTGCTCGATTGGTTGGCGTCGGAATTTATGGCCAAAGGCTGGTCAGTAAAACAGCTGCATCGGCTCATTATGACATCCGATACGTATCGTCGAGTGAGCACATATCCAACGCCGGAGCGCTTGGCTAAGCTGGATTCTGAAGGCAATAGCTATGCCGTATTCCGACCGCGCCGCCTGGCTGCTGAGGAATTGAGAGATGCGATGCTGGCAGTGACGGGCGAGTTAAACCGAAAACCAGGCGGCATTCCGGCACGACCGGATATGAATCTGGAAGCAGCGCTTCAGCCGCGGATGATCATGGGCACCTTCGCCCCGAGCTATGTTCCGGATACAAAACCGGCGCAGCGTAATCGTCGGTCGGTTTACGCTCTCAAGCTACGAGGCCAACGGGATCCGTTCATGACAACCTTCAATCAGCCCGGCCCGGACAAATCCTGTGAATTGCGAGACAGCTCGAATGTTACACCGCAGGTGTTCACGTTGTTCAACAGCGAGGAGTCTGCCGACCGCGCCTTGGCCTTTGCGGCGCGGGTTCTCAAGGGAACCAAGGGCGATGGCGAAGCGGTGCGTCGGGCGTTCCGGCTTGCGTTTGGTCGTGTGCCGAACAAATCCGAGGCTGGTGATGCCCTTCAACTTTGGAAGGAAACAACGAAAGAGCAAGCCAAGCGCAATCCTAAACCCCGCACGTATCCGACCGAGGTGATCCGTTCGGCAAATGAGGAGAATACCGGCCAGACATTTACCTTTGTGGAGAAACTTTTTGAATATCAGGATTACCAACCGGACCTTCAACCGCATCAAGTCGATGCGCGAACACGCGGTTTCGCTGACCTGTGCTTGGCTTTGCTCAATGCAAATGAATTTTTGTACGTCTACTAGGAAATTGAAAACCCTACTCACAGTCTTATTTTGTTTGAGTGTGTCCCTGATGGGGGCCGACAAGAGAAAGCCAAATATCATCTTCATCTTTATCGATGATCAGGGTTATTACGATTTGGGTTGTTATGGGGCAACAGAGATCAAGACACCACGGATTGATGCAATGGCAAAGGCAGGAACGCGCTTTACCGACTACTATGCCGCAGCTCCGATTTGCAGCCCGTCACGAGCAGGTTTACTCACCGGGTGTTACCCGCGCCGAGTGGGGAACCATATTTGGGTGCATCGCGCTGATTCCCCCTCGGGCATTCATCCAGGTGAATTAACCATTGCTGAGTTGTTGAAGGATAATGGCTACGCCACTGCTTGCATTGGTAAATGGCATCTTGGATTTAAGGAGCCATTCCTGCCTCGCAATCAGGGGTTCGATCACTATTTCGGACTGCTACATAATCTTGATCCGGTTGAGATCGTCTATTTCAAGGACAAGGGAGGTGTGCCCCTGTTGCGAAATGACAAGGTTATCAAGCGGACGCCTGATCCGGCCGAATTGACGAAGCTCTACACTGACGAGGCCATTGGGTTTATTGAGAAGAACAAAAAAGGACCATTCTTTCTCTACCTGCCCCACACCATGCTACACAACCCGCTTGGTGTGAGTGAAAAATTCATGGGAAGCTCAAACTGGGGCGAATACGGCGATGCCATTCAGGAACTCGATTACAACGTTGGCCGCATCTTTGATACGCTCAAGCGTCTGAGTGTTGATGATAACACGATCGTCGTCTACGCCTCGGACAACGGGCGCGGGCCGGGTCGCACGCCGCAACAGAAGATTCGCGGACGCAAGCTCTCGACCTACGAAGGGGGCATTCGCGTGCCCGCAATCGCGTGGGGGCCGGGACTGGGATTGCAGGCGGGCAAGGAATCACCGGCGGTCGTGCGCGCGATGGACTGGTATCCCACGCTCGCCACCTTCGCGGGCATCAAGGTTCCCGAGGGTCGGGTCATTGACGGGCGCGACATCAGTCCGCTCTTAAAAGGGGGAACCAAGGTTGTGCCGCCTGCCGGAATGAGGAAATCGCTTAACGCATCGGTTCCACTTCGGCGTCGATGGGATCCTCCCGGTGAGTGGAAGCCCTTGATTAGTCGCAACGAATATAACGACGCATTTTTCTATCACGGCAGCCAGGGCGCACTAGCCGCGGTGCGCTGGCGCAATTGGAAACTGTATTTGAATCCGAGTCTTCAGCTCTATGATCTTGGCAAAGACCCCGGGGAGTCGAAGCTCGCGCGCAATCGAGAAATTATCCGCAAGCTGCGCGGCATGGCGATTCTGTTTCAGGAGGAAATGCGGCTCGACGCTCGTTCAGCAGGAGAAGTGCCATCGCAACCTCGCATCGACGGGTAAAACTAAATGCAGCGCCACCAAGTAAAAAACCAATGAATCGCCGTAATTTTCTATATGGGCTCAATGCCAGTCTTGGTAGTGTTGCTTTCACTTCGATGTTGGCTCAGTCCGCTCGAGCGGCGAGCGGGAAGCAACCCCATTTTCCGTTGGCCAAGGCCAAGCATTGCATCTTTCTTTACATGGAAGGCGGCCCTTCCCATATCGACACCTTTGACCCGAAGGACAAGCTTGAGGAGTTACATCTCAAGGAGTTTAACCGCTCGGGCGAAGAGCAAAGTGCAATGAGTTCGGGCAAGCGGTACTATGTGAAGAGTCCGTTTGAGTTCCGCAAAGCCGGGCAGAGCGGGGCGGACATGAATAAGCTCTGGAAAAACCTGGCTGAGGTGGCTGATGACTTGTGTTTTTATCGTGGGCTGCAGGTGGAGTCGGTGAATCATCCCACCGCAAATTACCATGTGAACACCGGTAACCGTTTTGGCGGCGACCCGGCCATTGGCTCCTGGGTAAATTACGGTTTGGGAACAGAGAATACTGACTTGCCCGGGTTTGTGGTGTTGCCAGAGCTATCCCATCCTCAGGGAGGTCCCTCAAATTGGGCGAACGGATTTTTGCCGACAAGTTATCAGGCCACGGCGTTGCGGCCCAAAGGATCGCCATTGCTAGACATCCATCCCCCGGCCGGGGTGACTAGGGCCCAGCAACGTCGCAATCTGGATTTCTTGGCCAAACTCAATGAACGACATGCCAAGCGGCACCCGGAGCACGAAGAATTATCCG
>Ga0302134_10001063_pt1 | contig 12683 bp, 6 predicted proteins | sample CB9_SCM_MG_FD_203123 | JGI IMG/M metagenome (GOLD analysis project Ga0302134, IMG submission 203123) | Marine microbial communities from Western Arctic Ocean, Canada - CB9_SCM | ecosystem: Environmental > Aquatic > Marine > Oceanic | place: Canada: Western Arctic Ocean | collected 2017-09-19
GACCTGAGAAACAGCCTCCATGTCGAGCGGCGGCAGCACACCGTGTTTGTGTCCGTGGTTGGCTGCCCATGCGGAACCACCCAGGTGAGACGATGGCTCGCCGAGCAGCATAAGACGGTCGCCATCGTTCCAGGTCATGCCGGGAGGCACGGCGAGGAGTTGATCGACCAGGCCAAGCAAACCAATAACGGGCGTAGGATCAATATTGGATCCACGACTCTCGTTATAGAGACTTACATTTCCGCCGACCACTGGCACGCCGAAGGCATTGCACGCATCAGTCATGCCATCGACCGCTTCAGAAAGTTGCCACATGACCTCGGGGTGTTCGGGGTTGCCGAAATTGAGGCAGTTCACTAGCGCAATCGGGTAGGTGCCGACGCAGGCCAGATTCAGCACAGACTCCGAAACAACCATCGCTGTACCGTGCTTCGGGTCGACCGCACACCAGCGATGGTTTCCGTCGGTCGTGAGACCTAGACCTTTGCCCGTCGCGGCGCCGGTGCTCGGGTTCTTGAGACGTAGCAAGGAAGCATCGGCACCAGGGCCAACCACGGTATTGAGAAATAGCTGGTGGTCGTACTGGGACCAGACCCATGAAGTATCCATCATCATGTCGAGCAAATCGGCATTGGCATCGACACATTCGATGGTGGAAGGGTCGGCCATTACACGATCGTCCCAATCGGTCGGCTTAGCCATCGCACGGTTGTACAGCGGAGCGGCATCGTGCAGCGACGAAGCGGGAATATCGGCGAGGACCTCGCCTTCGAACCCATCGAGAATACGCAACTGGGTGCCTTCGGTGACTTTGCCAACCACGGTCGCCTGGACGTCCCACTTGCCACAAATGGCCATTACCTCATCAAGGCCTTCGGGCTCGACGATGGCCAACATGCGCTCTTGAGATTCGCTGATCATTACCTCGAACGGTTCGAGATCGGCCTCGCGCAACGGCACTGCGGAAACGTCGACATCCATGCCGACGCCGCCTCGGGACGCAGTTTCGCTGGTTGCACAAACAAACCCTGCACCGCCCAGATCCTGAATGCCGACAACCAACTTGGCATCGAGCAATGCCAGGCAAGCTTCGATAAGACGCTTCTCTTCGAATGGATCGCCTACCTGCACGCTGGGTCGTTTGGCAGCATCGGATTCTTCGTCAGCGAATCCAGCAGATGCCAGCACACTCACGCCACCAATACCGTCGCGACCCGTCTTATTTCCGAGCATTACGGCCAAATTGCCAACGCCTGAAGCCTGGCCCAATACCAGACGATCGACAGGCAACGTTCCTAAACACAGCACGTTTACCAGCGGATTGTCGGCATAAGTTTCATCGAACACAACTTCGCCACCAACGGTCGGAACGCCCACTGCATTCCCGTAGGACGAAATTCCGTCGACAACGCCTTCGGCTATCCAGCGGCTACGAGCATCATCGAGTGGGCCAAATCGCAACGGATCCATGAGCGCAATCGGACGGGCACCCATAGTGAAAATATCGCGAAGGATGCCACCGGCCCCCGTAGCCGCACCCTGGGCGGGCTCTATTGCTGAAGGATGATTATGACTCTCGATACGGATGGCAACGGCCAATCCATCGCCAACATCGAGAACGCCAGCATTCTCGCCGGGGCCAACCAACACGCGTTCGCCCTCGACAGGCAAACGTTTGAGGTGAATTCGAGAGGACTTATAGGAGCAGTGCTCGGACCACATGACCGAGTACATCGCGAGTTCTAAGTGATTTGGCTGGCGGCCCAGAATGGTCGCTATTTCTTCGAACTCTTCATCGGTTAGGCCAAGGACAATGTGCACCGGTTCAGTCACCCTCCGAACCTACCTTGTCTCCCCCCATCGGCGTAGGGTGAACAAGACAAATTCTCAAACAAACCGAGTAATCAGTCCGATGCTGAATGAAAAAATGCTCCGCCGAGTGCGCAGTCTCATTGCAAAGGCCGAAGCGACCACATTCGAGGCTGAAGCGGCAGCGTTTATGACCAAGGCCCAGGAACTGATCACCACTCACTCGTTGCAAGATGCATTACATGCTCACGGCAACCAAGAACCTTCGACGGTTCAAATGGTTGACCTCGTTGTCGACAACCCGTACCGCGGCCGCAAGGCCGAACTTCTTGGAGCCGTTGGCCAAGCCAACAGATGCCGGGTTGTTATTGGCCAGTCGCACTGCACCCTCATCGGTTATCCGATCGATATTCAAGCAACTGATCTGATTTTCAGCTCGCTACTTTTCCAAGCCTCTGCCGCCATGCTCCGCGAGGGAAAGCAAATAGATGCCCGCGGCGTCAACCGCACGAAGTCGTTTCGGAACGCGTTCATTGCTGGATTCGCTAGTCGGATCGGTCAACGGCTAGTCGATGCCGACCAACGGGTCACCCACGAAGCCGAGGTCCAAGGCTCCCAAAGTCTGGTGCCTGTTCTTCGCGAACGGTCCCGTGAAATCGACAGGGTCCTGCACGACGCTTTTCCTTCTTTGCGAACAACACGAACCCGTATTAGTAACGCAAATGGCTGGCATGCCGGGCAAACCGCTGGCAACTCAGCCAACCTCGCCGGCTCTCTCACCCCACTTCCGTAAAACTACGGAGCTAGAGGTTGACTATTAGCGCAGCACTCGCGCTCGCGACCAGTAATCCGTTAGACCGTTGCGCCGGCAGTTGCCAAGAGTGACCTAAATAACGGCTGCCCATCGGTACTACCGAGCAATGGGTTGCAGGCTCGTTCGGGGTGCGGCATCATGCCGACCACATTGCCCGCGGCATTACAAATCCCGGCGATGTCTGCCATCGAGCCATTGGGGTTATCGGCGTAGCGAAACACAATACGATCGTTGTCTTGCAACTCGGCCAGCGTGTCGGCATCGCAGGTGTAATTGCCTTCGAAGTGGTTAATCGGTATTGCTAGCTGCGTACCAACCTCTACGCCCGTGGTGAAGGAGGACCAACTGTTGCCCGATACCAGTGTGCACTGGCCACTCTTAAATTTTAGACCGGCATTCTTTTGCAGCGCTCCGGGTAACAATCCAGCCTCGGTCAGCACCTGGAAGCCGTTGCAAATGCCCACAACGGGACCACCGTCATTGGCGAACTGGGTGACCGCTTCCATCATGGGTGAGAACCGAGCGATTGCGCCGGGCCGCAGGTAGTCGCCATGCGCGAATCCGCCCGGAACGACCACTGCGTCTACAGAGCCGACAGTTGTATCGCCATGCCACAAGAGCGTGGCCTCTCCCCCGACCTCACCGATGGCTTCGACCACGTCGAATTCGCAGTTCGTACCGGGGAAGACAACAACACCAACCGTGGTACCCATACCGGTCTACGCCGCCTCGACCGAGATGGTTGAATCCTCAATGACCGGGTTCGCAAGGAACCGATCGCACATGTCTCGGACTTCGGTTTCGGCTGCCGCTGCATCGACCGCATCGACCGTGAACGTCAGCATTTTACCGACACGTACATTGGTAACGCCGTTGAATCCCAGTGCGGGAAGAGAGCGCTCAATAGTTGCCCCCTGGGGGTCAGAAATCCCCGGACGAAGTTCGACATGAACAGTGACGGAAAAGACCATGGCGTCATCTTGTCACGTGACACAGCAACTGCAACCCAAGAAGGCAGGAAAATGCCCGACCTATCCCAAAAAGTGCTAATTGTCCCCCCGCCAAACGGGGCAACAATTTTCTCAACAAAAAGGCCTCCAGATTTTAGGCAGTTTCGCCATCGCTGCACTACCATCTGAGTCTGGAATCTTTGGGCCGGGTTCGATACCAAGCATCCACGACCTGTAACCGTAAATCGGAGCTTTTACCACCAAATGTTGCACCTTGTGGACGAGAGTATCGAAGCCTTTCTTCGAGCCGTGGTGCCTTTAGGTTCACAAGAAATCGATGTCGCGTTCAACGCGCCTAATCGGGAGTGGTCAGCCCAACTGAATCGACCGACGGTCAACATTTTCCTGTGGGATATCGCTCGTAGCACCAACCGAATGGAATCTGGCTTCCAGCGCGGCATGGTCAACGGTGTCGCCTCAGAGTCCTGGGTCCCAACACCTGTCGAATTTCGCTACCTGGTCACCGCTTGGACCGCCGATCACTCCGATGAGCATCAGTTGCTCGGGCAACTTCTTCGCACCCTTCTTGGGGCCTACGTCCTTCCCACGGAGTACATGGCGGGCGAACTCAGCGAACTACCCGAACCAACCATCACCACTCCCACCACCAAAGACCGTGTTCAGACCGACCTTTGGAAAGCCCTCGACGGACAACTCAAACCCGGTATCGAAATTACCCTCACGCTCGATATACCGACCGGGACGCCTCGCCCATTGGCTGCCCCAACCGAAGAATTCGGCATCGGCGTCGACAACCTTGCCTCCACCGACGACCTTTCCAGAACTCGAATGGTCGCCGGCGAGGTCCGAGATCCGGCCGCCCCCGGCATCACGGTCATCGGCCCCAGGGGAACAACTCGAATCAACGAAGCAGGTAACTTCCTCATCAAGGCCAGCGCTGGCGATCAACTGACCATCGAACTCGATTCGCCCATCACCGTAACTGTCCCCGAATCTGGTGGCATTCGGATCACGCCTTAGCTTCTGTGCGTACCGAACTTCTTACTCCTTTCGTGGAGATTTCGCGCGGCGGCCAAGCCACCGTTCAGGTTGAGGTCTACAACACGGGATCGATCATCGATGGCGTCACTGTTCGCGTGGCCGGACTCGATCCATCCTGGGTACATCTCCCAATCGCCGTTACCTCACTGTTCCCGGATACGTCCGAGACCATCGACATCGAACTTCATCTACCCAAGACCTACCCTGCTGGCCGCCACACCATTGCGTTTGAGGTTCGATCCACCGTCGACTCAACCGACGGCGCAATTCATCACGTGGTGCTCGATGTGGCCCCAGCCGAAGATGCCCAACTCGAGGTAAACCCCCGACGGGTTGTAGGTAAGTCAAAGACCACCGTGCGGGCCGAAGTCGAAAACCGCGGCAACCGGCCCATCGAACTGACGGTTACCGCCGCAGACAGCGCCCGCGAACTGAGTGCCACAGTCGAGCCACCGACCCTTACTGTCCAACCGGGACAGACCAGCACTGCGCTGGTCCAACTCAAAGGTAAGCGACCTTTCTATGGCACACCGGCTATGCGCCAGATCAGCATCCAGGCCGTGGGCGGCGAACACCACCTCGAGGCCACCACCAACTTCACCCAAAAACCCCGGGTCGGTCGCGGCATAATTACTATCTTGACCCTCGTCGGCATCGTCGCACTTTGGGCCGTCGTATTCACCGTCGCCATCAATAAATTCACTGATGATGGGCAGCAATACAAAACCCTCGCAACAAGCTTCGACACCGGAGCCGTCGATATCGATAATGACGGCATTATCGATGCGCTCGGCACTGACGACAAAGCCGACATAGACGTGGCTTCCGTCGCTGGCACGATTGGCGGCGCACTCATCGCTGAGACAACCAAGGTCGGGATCCCGCGCCTCACGATCGAGGCATACCGAGATACGCGAGAGGGTCCTCGTCTTGTCGCCTCGATTGCAACCGACGACAGTGGCGCGTATGAACTTGCTGGACTGCTGCCTGGCGTCTACCGACTGCGATTTACCGGTCCGGGCTTCGAGGAACGCTGGTTCCCAGCAGCCTCTAGCCAAGGCGGGGCCGAACCCATAACTCTTGAACCAACAGCCGAGCTAGAACTTGCTGCTTCGATTGTGGGTAACCCAGGTTCGATGGTCGGCACCGTTCTTACCGATGCACTCGAAGGTGCGACAGCCGCGTCCGTCACTATTACGGTGCGCGAGAACGAATTGGCGTTCGAGACCTCGACTACCGCCAACCCCGATGGCACTTTTGTGGTTACTGACCTTCCCACACCCGGGAACTTCGAAATCACTTACTCTTCGCCCGAATTTCGATCTCGTAATGTCATAGAGCCACTCGATGGGGGCCAGAACAAAACCCTGAACACCATCAAACTAGTAGCCGCCGACGGCTCAATAAGTGGCATCGTCCGAGACGAAAACATCAACCTCGGTGGGGTGACGGTCACCCTGTCGCGCGGCGACACCATCATTCAAACCACAACCCCTACATCGGGGGCCCAACTCGGTAGCTACCTCTTCGCCGAACTCGAGACGCCCGGAACCTACGTCATTACCTTCGAACTCGACGGTTACGCCACCGAAACCCAGGCCGTTGATCTTGCTCCCGGCGAAAGCGAGACCAATTTTGATGCGCTCCTTATTGGTGGCGCAGGGCAAATCTCAGGACGGGCTCTCGACACCGGTGGCAACCCAATTTCAGGGGTCACTGTCACCGTCTCCGGTGGTGGGTTCTTTGGAACAGCCGCCACGTTGTCGGCGGGACTCCCAGGCAGCTATACCGTCGGTGAAATACCAACACCAGGTGATTACACCGTCACGTTCGTGCTACCTGGCTATCGAACGGAAACCCGCTTCATAAGCCTGACCAGCGGTGGTCCCGCCGAGGGTGTTGACATCATCTTGCAGCGATCATTTAGCTCGGTCGAAGGTGTTGTAACGGTCGCGGCTCTTCCGACCGGTGGGTTAGAGGTAACGCTAAGTAACGGTACTATCTCACTGTCCACCACTACGGAATCGGGCACCGGCCGATACCGCTTCGCCGACCTGACCTCTGGCTCATACACCGTGTCCGTTCAGCCCAGCGACCCCAACGACAGTCCGTTCGTTCGCCTAGTGCAAGTTGCCGCTGGCATTCTCGTTCCCGTCAACGTGGATCTGTAGAGCGAACGCTGATGCACGTTGATATTTCACCCCCGAACATTCTGGGTAGTCCCGGCTCTAAGGTCACCTTCGGCGTAACCGTCCACAACGACACCAAACTCATAGCGGCGTACCGGATTTCCGTGCTCGGCGTGGACCCCTCTTGGATTACCACCGAGCACGACGCTCTGTCATTGTTTCCCGACCAGACCCGAACCCTCAACGTCACCTTGGCAATCCCGCGCGACTTTCCAGCGGGGCGGCGCGATCTTGCCATTCAAGTCAACTCACTGAGCGATATCGAAGAATTCGGCCTGACCCAGCTAACACTGGAGGTAGAACCGGTAGTAACGGTCGACTTTGCCATCGAGCCATCCATGGTGATGGGCACCAAACGCTCCAAATTCACCATCATTGTGGCCAACGCAGGAAATACTGCGATCACCGTCCAACCCACCATGTTCGACGACGAAGAAATCACCAGCGTCAAGTTCGACCACGGCGAGATCGTTCTCGAACCTAAACAACAGCGGATCATCGAAGCAAACGTCACCGGCAAAAGGCCATGGTTCGCAAGTCCGGCGATGCGAACACTGCACTTCCAACTGGACGGCATCGAACCAAAGCCCGAAAAAGTCGCATCGTTTATGCAGCGCCCCCGAATCGGTCGCGGCCTGCTGTCGTTGATGGGCTTGCTTGCTGCTGCGGCGGTGTTCGCAACGGTGCTCAGCACGGCATTCTCTAGTGTCGTGAAGGAAGCCAAAATCGATCCCAGTATTATCGAATCAGCTCTCGCCGATGACCCACTCGATGCCGCCGGAGGAGCCGGCACAAGTTCCAGCGGCGACGTACTGGTTGCGCCCGCGATTGGCGGCACGGTCACGGTACGGGGCACTCCCAATGGCGTCGCGGGAGCCACCATCGAGCTTTTTGCAGCCGACAGCGCCCTCATTCCGGTGGCCACCGCCGCCACCGACGACACCGGCGCGTTCTTACTGCCCGGTCTTAAAGACGGACCCTACAAAGCCCGCATTACCGCGGCTGGCTTCGGGGTTTCTTGGTTCGCGCGAGCCACATCATTTGAAGCAGCAACCGAAGTCGAAGTTGCCCAAGGCGATCCCAATCCCGTCCTGAGCATCGAAGTCGGCGGCGAACCCGGAACTATTCGCGGCCTGATAATTGGCGACGACCCGTCGGGAGCCACGGTCCGGCTCAATGTGCTGGGCGAGCTAGCCAACAATGACATCCTCGATCCCGAGGTCGCGATTGTCGAGGTTACCGCCACCGGGCAATTCGAATTTGCCAAGATTCCCGCTCCAGCGACCTATGAAATCGTTGTCACCAAACCGGGTTTTGCCATCGAACGGCAACAGATCAGTGTCGGCGCCGGCGAGGTCCGGACGCGTGTCGAAATCCTCCTTCAGGCGGGCGATGGCATCATTTCAGGTTCAGTCACCGGAGGCAGCCCAGCCGAAGCACTGGGCGGGGTCACCATTACCGCCACCGATGGCCTCAACACCTTCCAGACGGTGTCGCTCACCACCGACGGCGAGGTCGGCAGCTATGTTCTGCGCGAGCTTTCCACGCCCGGCACCTACACCGTCACGTTCGAGAAACCCGGATTTACGCCATCGTCGCAAACCATTTCGCTAGGCGAAGGCGCCCAACAAGAAGGCGTCGCTGTGGTGTTGGGGCAATCGCAGGGGGCGATCCGCGGGAGCGTGAGCGCTGTGCCGATTGGTGGGGGCGGAGCACTCGCTACCGGCGGTATCACCGTTTCCGCAACCAACGGCACCATTACCTTCACGACCACTACCTTGAGTATTGCCGGGTCAGAGCCCGATGAAGCCATTGGCACCTACCGCTTCACCAACCTGCCAGCACCCAACGTATACACCCTGACCTACTCGGGTCCCGGTCTCATTAGCCAAACGCAGTCGGTGTCAGTTGACGGCCTGCAGGCCAACATCAACGCCACGTTGGGGCGTTCCACAGCGATATTAAGCGGGGTCGTGTCCGAAATTACTTCGCCACTTGCTAGTGAGGTTGAGACATTCGCTCCGACCGGAGGAGTCGTCATCACGGTCTCCAACGGCGCCAGCAGTTTCGTCACGATCGCCGCCGACGAACCAGCCGGCGCCTACGAAATCGGCAACCTTCCGGCGGGGACCTACACGGTCTCCTTCGCCCGCTCCGGATCGACCACCGTGTCCGAACTCGTCACGCTCGCCAACGGCGAACTCCGCCAACTCAATACCATCATTGGACGTCAAGCGTTCATCGGTGGCCTTGTCCAGGACGAAAACCTGGACCCACTTGTTGGTGCTGAGGTCCGATTGTTCTTAGTTACTGAATTCCCCGCCGGCATCCCCATTGCCAAGTTCATCACTGGACCAGACGGAAGGTTCGACTTCCCACTCCTCGAGGCTCCGCAAACCTACGTAGTCGAGTACGCAACTTCCCCGGGCGGACCCGGACTGGCGTCGTCCACTGTTACGTTGGACCCTGGTGAGCAAGATGACTCATTGGTTGGAACAATATGAGTCGGAATCCTCGTTATCCTGGTGTTCTCGATACACCTGAGTCCGGTGTCTATTGTCCGGGGCAAAGCTGATGCACGCACATCTCGAACAGGAAAAGTATGCTGCGGCACCGGGTGACAAACTCACGTTCCGAGTTCTTCTCACGAATGACTCTTCCGCCACCCGCACCTACCAAATGCGTGTCGTTGGTCTCGACCCGGCCATTGTCTCGTTACCTCCAGCCGTTGCTCCACTAGCGGCGGGCGAGTCGATCGCTGTCCCCATCCTTGCTCAACTTCCGTTGGCCTTTGCGGGCGGCGATCATCGCATTGCTGTCGAGATTACAAGTTCGGATCCAGCCGAACGGCCCAGCCTGGTTGAGATGACCCTGTCGATTGGCTCGATCAGTGATCTTCTTATGTCGCTGGGTCCGCGCAACGTTCGCGGAAGCTGGCGAGGGAAATTTCAGACCAACCTTGCGAACAAGGGCCACGACCCAATCGTGGTCGACCTCGAAGGCGACGGCGAACACCTCAAATTTAAGTTCCGACAAAACCCGGTCACCGTTCGCGGCGGGGAGTCCGTTCGGATTCGGACGTATGTACGCGGCCCCCGACCCATCGGCGGCCAAGGCGTCAATCGACCCTTTACCATTTCCGCTTCGAGTGGATCAGCCCCATCGCATGTCGTCGGCACCTTCGTGCGACGCTCAATTATTCCGGTGGGCCTGCAGCGTAGTTTCGCATTTGCCGCCATATTGCTCCTGTGGGCAGGCGGTTTGTTCTTAGCTTGGCAACGATGGGGCGACGTAGGAGAAGACGCTAACAATAGCGACCAGATCGCGGCCGACGACTCCGACGGAGACCTCGGCGATGGATCTGGTGATGGATCGGCATCTGGCGATGGCTCTGGATCCGGTGACGCAGCTGATGGCTCCGGAGATGGCGCCAGCGACGAAGCCGACGCTGATGACCCCGATGCCGAGTTCCGATCAACCCTTGGTGGATTCGTAAAGTCCGGCGAATCTGGAGTTGATGGTGGTGTCACCATCATCCTTGAACCTGTTGCACTCGACACCGTCGAGTCATCAGGGATCACGCTCGTTGGCTTCAAGGATTCCGACAATTCAGGATCAAAGGTGTTCGGTGGTCGCGCCGGACTCGCCCGTGGCCTCCCTGATGACAGTCCCGAGATCAGCACCACCCAAAGCGATGATGACGGCGAATGGGGATTCGCCGGAATAGATCGTAGGGGTACCTACCGCCTCGACTTTGCGAAGCCCGGTTATACCAATCAGTCATTCGTTGTAACTTTCCCAGAAGAGGGTCCGTTCGAACTCGACGTCGAAATGGAGCCTGGTGACGGAGCAGTATCCGGCACGATTTCTGGACCGCGCGAGGACGGCACCATAGGTATTATTGGCAGTGCTGACATCGAAATTTCCGATGGCACTATTGCCTTCAAGACCACCAGTTCCTCTGTGGCGCCGGTTGGTTCCTATCAAGTTGAAGGGCTAAGCACGCCAGGCCGATATCTGCTGACAGTATCGGTTCCGGGAGCAGCCAACAGCGTTGTAGCGGTCGATTTGACCGAAGGTCTAAGCATTGTCCAAAACGTCACCTTGCTGCCCGGAGTCATAGATCTTCAGGGCGTCGTGTCTAGTGGGGGGGACGGCATTGGCGGCATAACGGTCACCGCTACCGACGGAGATTTTGTAGCCACAACCACCACATTTACCGACGAACTCGCCGGGACGTACATCCTGCCCAAATTGCCGCTGGGTCGAACGTACCTCGTTACTTTCGAGGGCGACGGCTTCTTACCGGAACAACTGAGTTACCTGGCTGCCACCGACGACACCAAAGTCAACATCACGATGACGCCCTCGACCTTTACGATCGTGGGCAACGTCAGTGCAGTCGATCCAAGCGACGGATCACCGCTAGGAAACCTGAGTGGAGCGGGCATCATCGTGGCACGCGATGGAGCCGACGTCGTACTCAAAGCAACATCGGACGACGACGGCGGATTTGATCTCGCTGGTCTCGACACCGGCACTTACGTCCTGACGTTTACTAAGTTCCAACATATGTCAGCCTCGGTTCTTGTCGAGTTGGTCGACCCCACTTCCCCACCAGACCCCTTAGCGATTGTCCTCGACTTCGATCCCACCCAAGGCACGGTGGAGTCAACAGGAGTTTTGGTCGGCACGGTTCGTAGCGCCAATGACAACTCGACCCTTGCCGACGTGGTAGTCATAATTCGGCCGACAGGAAGCGACCCGCTTTGTAACATCGCACCAACGCCGGCCAACAGCACGCCTTGCGATATCGATTTCGGTGATGTTGTTACGGCGGGTCCCGGAATCGGCGGAACAACCACCGAGGGGCTCTATTCCATAGGTGAAGTACCCGTTGGTATCCATCAAGTAACCGTCATGCACTACAGCCATCAGCCCATTACCGAGCTTCGATCTTTCGGTCTTGGTACCCGCGACACGCTCAACGCAGTGTTGTTTGAATTGGGGTCTATCAATGGCACCGTGACGGAGACCGACGGCACCGCGATTGCTGGACCATTCGGCATCGTGTCAATTACCGCCAACCCCGCATATGCCGTCACCGACGGCACCTGTAGCAGCGGTGGTTCACAGTCTTTTGTCAATGGTGACAACGATGGTTCCTACGACTACGACGTCGTCGACTTGGTGCCGTGTCACTACATCGCGCTTTTTCGGGCGAACACCTATATCGAGGTCGGGGTTGCGTTTGAGATTGTATTTGGCCAACCCGGCGAGGTCATCGTTGACGCCGTCCTTGCAAAGAAACCCCAGGCTGTTGTCTCGGTTTACGTTCCAACCACCGGAACCGACGTCGATCTTTCCAGCGGCACCGATTTCCAACTCACCGTTCAGCCGACCCATGTCACCGGTATTACGGTTACCTCAAGCCCACTCGGAACGGGTGCGAGCGCAGGGATCGACGCGGTAATCGATTCTGGCAACGAGGTCTTTGAGTTCCAGGTAAGCGGAGCCGCCGATCCCACATATTTGCCACCCGGTACCTACCGATTCGACGTAGTTGCCGCGTCTGGCTACCGAACCAACAATGCCACAATGGTGCTATCAGCCGGCGACACCACCAACCTCAGCATTCCGCTTTCGCCGATTCAGCCTGACTTTGGTGGGTCCGTCTTCTACCGCACTCCTGATGGCGTTAGCCGGTCGATCCCGGGATCTAACGTTCAAATCTCCGCTAACCAGGTAATCACCGAATTCGAAGAGGGTGGCTTCCCAGCATCGCCTTTCAACACCTTGCGCGACAACGTCTTTCAGGTGTCCTCAACCGCTGGCGGTGCGGCCACGGAGTCCACCTGG
>Ga0302134_10001066_pt1 | contig 12679 bp, 10 predicted proteins | sample CB9_SCM_MG_FD_203123 | JGI IMG/M metagenome (GOLD analysis project Ga0302134, IMG submission 203123) | Marine microbial communities from Western Arctic Ocean, Canada - CB9_SCM | ecosystem: Environmental > Aquatic > Marine > Oceanic | place: Canada: Western Arctic Ocean | collected 2017-09-19
GACGGCAGATTGTTGTGTCATGGATGCCAAAAGTGCGATCCGCTGGATGCGCTCGTCTGCTGGAAAACTGGGGGTTGATCCGAACCGTATTGTCGCAGCTGGGGGATCCGCCGGCGGACATATTGCTGCCTGTACAGGTGTTGTATCGGGATGGGAAGAAAAGGGTGAGGATTTGAAGGTGAGTTCACAACCAAACGCAATGGTGTTGTTTAACCCGGCGTTAGTTTTGGCTGATATCACTGGCGAATACGCGATGGGCGATAAAATAAAAAACTTAGAAACTCGTATGAATACGAATCCAGTGAATCTTTCGCCTTATCATCAGGTTAATCGTGAATCACCTCCGACTATCATTTTTCACGGTAAGGCGGATGATGTAGTGCATTATAAAACGGCTGAATTGTATGCAGCTAAGGCTGGAGCCTTGGGCCGGGTTGAATTACATGGATATGCAGACCAGAGTCACGGGTTTTTTAATTTCAAGAAGAACAATGGTGAGTTTTACAAAAAAACGGTAGCCAAAATGGATGCATTTCTTGTTTCGTTGCAGTATTTGGATTCAGTGAACCACTGACCGACAGTGGATACAGGTAACGCAAAAATATTGAATCGGGCGAAAGGGAATCTCACCATGCGTCATTTGAAATGGTTTTTATGTGGGCTGTGTTTCAGTGGTTGTTTACTGGAAATAGTTCAAACGGTTGATGCTGTGGAGCCGATGACGATTCAGCAGACGATACGTCGTCAATTATCGAACGTGGAATTGTCGCAGGTCTTCTCTGGGGAAACCCACGATCAAGTGAAAGAGTGGCACTCCAATTTTGGTGCGAATTTACAGCAACTGCTGGGCCCGACCGAACCGCCAAAACAGTGGGAAACGGTTGTTGAGAATGGCAAACGATTTGATGACCACATTCGATATCAAATTACGCTGAAAGCGGAGGGTGCCCCAGCATTGCCGCTGTATTTATTAATTCCAAGCAATGGAAACTTGAAACCAAAGCCAGCCGTTGTAGCTGTGCATGGACACGGACCGTATGGACATCATACTGTCGCTGGGTGCGATGATTTACCAGGCGTCGCTGCAGCTATTTCAAAAGCAAACTATGATTACGGTCGTCAATTTGTTCGTCGCGGTTATGTTGTAGCCGTGCCATGCATGATTCCTTTTGGTGATCGCGTGGACGCTCAAAAGTATAGCTCTGATCCGTGTGCCGTTTCACTTGTTCGTTTACTAGCTCTGGGGAAACTGCCGATTGCTGAAAACGTACGCGATTTAAGGTGGGCCGTCAGTTTTTTGCAAAGTCGCTCAGAAGTAGATGCAAAATTGATTGGCTGTGCAGGATTGTCATATGGCGGGCGGATGACGATGCTCGTGACGGCTGTCGACAAACGCATCAAAGTGGCGGCAGTCAGTGGGGCGTTGAATTTGATGCAGGAAAGGTTGTCACGGCGTTATAGTTGTGGTGCACAAATAATCCCGGGGCTATTGCAATACGGTGACTACAGTGAAATCGGAGGTCTGATTGCGCCGCGCCCCTGTGTATGGCAAATGGGTTCGGAAGATGCATTGGTTGTCAAAAATGGCTGGGATACGAAGTTTAAACAGAGATTGCAGCGAGTGTACAAGGCGGCGGGAGTATCAACCAATCTGCACTTTGATCATTTCCAAGGTGGTCACCGCTGGAATGGTGACGTTTCATTTAAAGTCTTTGATGCAGTCCTGCAGAAGTAGCCATATGCAGATGATCAATTTTCCTGCGCAGCATTATTAGTTTCTTTGCGTTGATAATACACTAACGTTCGTGGCAATCCAGAAACTCCACGGAATTGTACTTTTCGGAGTTGGTAGCGTTTATGGAACTCGTCAGTTTCTGCTAATTCTTGGTCGGACAGAAACCAAACGACGCGTTGTGAATCCACGAATTCAGGATTAGCGGGTAGACCTTGAGCAGGTCCTAAAATGATGTAATCTGGCTTGCGTTGAAGTATATACTGGCCATCTCCTTTCCCATGACCAGGGAATTGTTGCATCCAAGTCCGTCGCTCCTTTATTTGCCGATGTGCAATGTGTTTGTCGTTGAGACCCAGCATGTCGATAAAGCGATGTTGTGGGGCAAAGAACGGAGTTGACCCCGCGGTGTTCAATGCAATGGTGCTGTGTGTAGGCAGGTTGTGCTGAATCCACATGCCGACGTCGCGCCCAACGCTGGCAGCAGGGTCGATGTGTTTAGCATCGCGCATCTTTTGATTGCTCCATACGGATTGCATACAAATCAAACCCATACAACAAACATACAGAAATCTAGCGTGACGATTAACGAGTGCGGGGGTGACAATGGGCAGTGATTGGGCGAGTAGCCACCCGTAGATTGGAATCAAGGGAACGAAGAATCGATATGCTGGCATATGGTCACCACCGGTATAGCAGACATACAGTGTTCCCACAGCAGCAACGGACAGCATATAGAAAAGCGATTGGGTCTGGTGATGTTGAGAATGATCCTTGGCTCGAATCTGTATCAACGCTAGCAACCCAGTCATGATTCCTAGAGGCAATATAAACGGTGCAATTCTCGAATAAGTATGCAAGTAATGGAAACCATTACGCAAACGCGTCATGAAATCTGTGTCCATTTTGACGTAATAGGTGTTGGGCAACAGGTCACCGTAGTAATTCCAACGCCAGAGGAAGTAGGGCAACCAAACTGCTAGAAAACTAAGAGCCAGAATGGATAACGGTTTCCAACGGGGCGACTTGAATCCATGTGGCAGCAGCAAGAATAGACCCGTGATACCTACAAACAGTATTGCCTCTGGTCGAGTCATGGTGATGATTGCCAAAAGAATCCCCAGACGAATTATTTTCTTAGTTGTTAGACATGAGGGATTCGCTGTGTTGCTGAATTGATAGGTCAGCAGCATCAGCAGCGCCGTATAGAGAGTCGTTTCGAGCCCACCGAGAGACCAAGCAATCAACGCGAGGTTTGTTGGCACGAGCAACAATAACAGGATTCGCGGTGAGTCGTTCGATTGGTTGGTTGTTGGTTTGAACACAAATGCGATGATTGCACAGATTCCACCGAAGGCAGTAATGCCTATTCCCTGAGCGATGAGTGGCAGATTATCGACTCCGCCGACAAGTTTTGCGGTACCAGTGACTAGGGCCAGATGAAAAAAACTAGTGTAACCTTCGACACGTTCTGTTGTGTTAAAAACAATCCCGTCACCGCGTAACCAATGCTGAGCATACCGTAGTGTGATATAGGCGTCATCGTGGAAGAATTGAAAATGCATCATGAAACCAAAGATTGTTAGCACGGCAGTGAAAACACCACAGATGACAAACCAGCGGGATTGATTTGTTGGTGGTTTTTTTTCCGTGGTTACATGTTGATCAGTGGCTGGCATTATATTGTTCATTGATTTTTGGCGGGATACGATCATGCGGTTCCCCGTCGACGTAGTTGGGTAATCGATATGCTTTTGGTGTTGGATTAAAGTAGACGCCTAATGTCTCGGATTTCCCATCAAAGTTGATCGTGGTTTCGTCGACAACGATCAATGCATCGGCTTCTTGCTGTAATTGATAACGCGTGCGATGATGTCTGGGCGTAAGTGTGATTATGTAATCAGAGCTATAAAGTAATCCGGTTTGCAGCATGTCAACGTGTACTTTTTTACGATAGGACACTAATCCCCAGTCGACAATCTTTGCGCGCGGTAATTTGTAGGGCAATATACCAGCGGCATAGACATGAATCTGCGGTTGGCCTGATTTTCCAGAGTCGCGCCAGTGCTGCGAAATCTTGGCGGCTTGGTCATCGAGTGTCTGCATGAACGTTATGTAGGATTGTCGTGAGAGATTTGTGTATTCACCGTAACGCCCAGGGTTAACCGAAACTTGATCGATATAATAAAACAGAGTTGATTGAACAGCGATTGCTAGCACGATAACGATTGGCCAACTCTTGCTGCCAAATCGCCCGCCGTGCCAAACAGTTATGCTGCTGGGGTTAATACGCGTTAAGAAGTTAATGAGTAGCAAAGTAGCTGCGGGTAGGTAGGGTAGGAGCATCCGGTTGCTAAACATCATGTGTGCCAAGCAGGTCACACTGGCATAGCATCCGAAAATAGATAATCCGATAAACACACCGAGGTGTGTTTCAGCGGTGTTGATCGCGGTAGAGAGTAATTTGGATTTATTGCGGCTGAATTGGTCGACAGCAAACCAGCCGAGTGTAGGCAGGATGCCACAAAACAGACCAAATTGAATCATATAACCAACAGCAGCTCTTTGCGTGTCCCACTGCAGAGGTTTGTGGTAGACAGAGGTGGGAAAGACGTCGTGATAATAGTTAAAACTGAAAATGAGCCAACTGCAGGCAATAAATAGCCCTGGCAGCAGCAGTGTTGCGAGTGAGCGCCTGAATTGTTTGGGGAAATACTGATATTGTTTAATCGTCACGTGAAACCAGATGGGTAGCGTAACTAAACAGCTGTCATAACGTGTCAGAAACGCGAGGCCGAGACAGATCGAGAAAATCCACTGGTGTTTGGTTGAATGATGTTTAAGGCATTTGACAGCCGCGGCAAATGCAATCGTGATGAAAGTTGATAGGTAGATTGTTTCTAATCCACCGGCGGTCCAGAAAATAACAAATGGTGAACACCAAACGATTAAACCGAATAGAATTTTTCCGTGTAGATCTTTAACGGCTTGTAACGCGTAGCAAGTGGCTGAAAAATGTAGGACAAGAACAAACAGTCGGTTGGCCCATAGGGATGAATTGGTAATGCCATACAGCACGCTGACTATCAAAGCATGCAGTGGCGAGGTAAGAGCGGAGACGAATTCACCCGAGTTAAAGACGAGGCCGTTACCATGAATGAGGTTTTCGCTGTATCGATAAACGATAAAGGCATCTTCAGCTGTATAGCTACTAAACCATGCAAATAAACAGCAATGGACTACGGCAAAACCAGCGATTAGGAGAGTAGATTGTTTCTGAGGCACGTCGCAACTCGGAAGAGTGATGGTGTGATGATAATTTGTACAAAGCAACAGTTGTTATGCTATCGAATAGAGAGGGTTTAGCTCAAGACCGCCCCCGAGATTGTCAGCTTTACAGTTTCAACCACAAACTGACACAAACGTGAAAATCGGGTAATACAATCATCACTGTCATGTTCGATAATTTCACACGCGGGTTTGGGTTTGCTTAGTCGCAGAGTCTTGTAGGCCTAAAGGTTTAGTCCCGCTAGGAATCCTGTGCTAAAGGCGGCTTGGAAATTATAACCGCCGATAGGTCCATCAAGATCGAGAATCTCACCAGCGAAGAACAGACCGGGTTGAAGCTTACTTTGCATGGTTGATGAATTGACTTCGTCGAGGGCAACGCCGCCAGCAGTAACTTCCGCTTTTTTGTATCCGAGTGTCCGCTCAATGATGACTGAAAGCTGATGTAAAGAATTGGCGATTATGAATGTTTGCTGTTTTGATACTTCTCCCGACTTTTGGTCGTGCGTGATGTTTGATTGATCAAGGAGCACTTCTGCAACTCGTTGAGGTAGAAGTTGGCACATAACGGTGATCGCTTGTTTCTTGGGCGTCCGCCGAAACAGCGTTGCGAGTTGTTGTTGTTTCTGAACTAATGATAATTCGGGGAGGAAGTTAATTTCTAGTTGGAGTTTTTCGGTATCAGAGGCCGCAGTGAAAATGCCACTGATATTCATCGCTGTCGGTCCGGAGATGCCAAAGTGGGTAAACAGAGTTGAGCCTCGTTGTGCGCCTAGTTGTTTACCATTGGAATTGCGAACGATTAATTCAATGTCGGGTAAGGTGATACCTTGCAGCTGAGTGGGCCAAGCGTTGTTAGTGGTTACCAATGGTACTAATGCTGGTCGAGTGGGAACAATTCGATGACCGAAATGTGTTGACCAGAGATATCCGTCACCGGTTGTACCACATCCTGGAAAGGATTTACCGCCGGTGGTGATAACTACTTGCGCGGCGGAAAAGGTCCCGTTATTAGTAGTGAGACTGAATCCGGAAGAGTCTGCTTTAATACTTGTTACAGCATGTTTCAATTTCAAATCAATTCGAGTTTGGTCGAGGCTATCGAGTAGTGCGTGCAATACATCCTGTGCTCGATCTGATTGCGGGAAGACTTTACCGGAAGGTTCACATTTTGTGGGGACTCCGCGTTCGTTGAAAAAATCGATGAGTTGCTCAGGTCCGAGCGTTGCTAACGCTGAATGCAAGAAACGTCCAGGTTTACCGTAGGCTGAAATGATTCCGTGGATATCGGTGTTTTGAGTTAGGTTACAGCGAGTGCCTCCGGACATGAGGATTTTAGCGCCAGGTTTTGAGTTTTTTTCGAGTAGTAGGACATTACGGCTTTGTGTAGCAGCGCTGATGGCGGTCATTAGCCCAGCGGCTCCAGCACCTATTACAATCGCATCGTATTGTTGGGAGTGCCCCGGCATGATCTATTGTCCTTGTAACCGAGTGGAACGTTTTTTGCGATGATTGGCAAATGCTAAGCCAATTGCAATTATGAAAATGGTCAATGTGATTGGCGGTAGATATCCAGGCCACTGTGACCATTGGGTCCAAGTGCGAAATCCAATCAATGCGACATGTGCTGCGGCGAGTAGTAATAAGATTCGGCCGAGGCCGTTGATTAGACTAGGGGCGGAATTCGGCGCTGTGTTCAGCGAGCGACGCCAGAGGACAGCTTGTCCGAGTATGCCTAATGCTCCGCACAACAGAGCGAAACTACCGATGGCGGTAAAGGTATTGTCAGTAGCTTGGAAAAATTTGTCACCAAAATGAGAGGATGACAGCAGCATTAAGGACAGTAAGCAGTGCAGGCCGAGGCAGGCGGATGCAAACAGGCCGAGTTGATGACGTTTTTCAACAGAATCGTTGAGGCCTGCGAGGCCTAGTAGAATGACTCCGCTACAGGCTGTTGCTTTATTGACAAGAAAAAGGGGGAACTGGCTCCAAGGAACATCGCCGGCAATGTTGTAGCGGATGACAGCATAGAGCAGTGAAAGAATGATAGTTCCAAGTGCAGCGCGAGTAGGTCTCATGGGGGATTGTTTGCAAGGGAGATAATGACAGGACTAGTTATCTTGGCACAGTTGGTTCGATGATTCAACTAGCATAGATAATGTAAAGCGAAACGTGTGGTAAGATACGGCGTGCGTCAAAATAGTTCACATGTTGTTGTAGATTGATGTAGATTGTTGTGGGCATTTACGGTGTACGCCGTATAGTGAGTTGAAAGAGATCAATGACAGAGCCAGTTCGAATAGCAATTTCTTCTTGTTTGCTTGGTGAGCGCGTGCGGTACGACGGTGAAAGTAAACTTCAGAGTTGGTTAGTTGATTGTGGCGAGGTGGAGTGGGTACCGGTTTGCCCCGAGGTCGAAATTGGCATGTCTATTCCTCGCGAGGCTATTCAGATTGAAGAATCGTGTGATGGTCTTAAGTTGTTTGGAGTTGAATCGCGGCAAGATTGGACCGAGCAAATGAACGATTTTACGAGGCAACGCGTGCTGCAATTACAAGCTGCGGGCATCGTAGGTTATGTCTTTAAGGCGAGGTCTCCAAGTTGTGGAATCGGTGACGTTCCGCTGATGGGTGTATTAGGGCAATCCATGGTTGGAAAAACAAACGGCAGATTTTGCGATGTGTTAATGGAGATGTGGCCTGAGCTACCAATTACGAATGAGGCTATGATGTTGGATACTAAACAGCGAGCGGAATTTTTTCAACGGGTACAGAAAGCAAGGTGATGTAATATCGTTTATGCTCGTCCTCGGGTTGGGCAACTTCACGCCCCACCGTTTTTCATCTGGAAAAACAAGTGGCAAAGGGATATAGTTACAATAGGTTTGGAAATAATATCATTGCTGTATTAAGGCGTAATAGTGAAAAGTCGATGAGAAATTCCGCCATTTATGGATGTTTTGCAGTGTAATGTGAAAGAAAACTGCGTAGGATAGAATTCAAGTCCTGATTGACGCCTATTTGAGTCGAAAAAGATAAGAGAAGCGAAAACGAGAGATGTTTGTATTAGGCAAGCATATTTGATTTAAACAGCTCATAAAACAAAGGGGACAGTCGTGCTGTTTCGAAGTTTTTTATTGAATAGAATTTCAGGTATCGTTGGAAGTTTGACAACTTTGGCGATGGTGATGCTTTTTACAATCAGCCTCGCTGCTCAGCAACCAGCACCTGAGCCAGCGCCTGAGCTACCGGTTTTCAAAAAAATTGACGTGGCACAAATCTTTGACGCCACTACTGAAGCAGTCTTGGCCCTTCCGGAGACGAAAAGAAAACGTCGGGAGTCAATCATACGCCGAAATTTGAGTTTTGCGAAAGCGCGCGTGTACGAAATATTGCGTGGCGGAAGTGGCTTGAATGATATTTATGTAATCGAAGAAGAAACAGATGAAGGAGAACCTAAAGAAACTCCAATCACCAATCAACAACTTCTCAATGGATGGTATAGAAATTATCATTTTGCCTTAATGACGCAAACCGACAATATGGGAGATATTGATCAGCAGCGATTAGAATTTATCAAAGAGCTAACAACTGTTTGCTCAGCTAACAATATTCACAGCCATATTGTCGACCAAATTGTAATCCCGCAAATGAAAGCGTTTCTACAGGAAAACTATCATCCAGCGGTTAAATACAATGCAATGTTGATTATCGGTCAACTCAATGGCCAAGTCGTTATTACCAATGCAGGGCGCAGCGTTCCAGTACCATTACCCGCGGCTTTGACACTTATGGTTGACGCAATCCAATCCGGTACGGAAACCGATGCGATATTGCTAGCAAGTTGGATCGGCGTGTTACGGCACGTGCGGTTGAATCGGATAAACCAACAGATTGCTGTAAACGATATAGTCACGATTGCCGGCGAAGCCATGAAGCTGTTAAATCAAGTGGCTCCACCTGCCACCCGCAGTGCCGGAGGCCAAGTCTGGTTGCAACGCCGTGCGATTGATGTCTTGGCAATGATTGGCGAAGACGATAAAAAAATTCTGCCTAAGATTTTAAGCATCATACAAGATGAACAAGCAGCGATGTCGTTAAGGCTAACAGCAGCTAGAGCCTTGAAGTATTTCAACTATAGTCCCTCGACCCAAGTTCCTGTCGAATTAACCTCAAATGCATTAGGTGTTTTGATCGTTCGTATTTGCCGTAATGAAATAGATCGCGTTGATCAAGAAAAAGCATTAGCGGTACTACAAGCCGCATCCGGCGTAAGTAGTGGTGAAGGTGGCATGGAAGGTGGCATGGAAGGTGGCATGGAAGGTGGCATGGAAGGTGGCATGGAAGGCGGCATGGGTGGCGGCATGGGTGGCGCCATGGGTGGCATGGGGGGCATGGATGGAGGCAGCGAAGTTGCATCGATGTTAGAGCCGAAAGAAAAAAGGCTAGTTGATTATACGAGACGAATTTTGGTTTATCAGCTATTCCATGTTTACGAAGCTATTGGTGAAAAACAGGTGCGTACAACCTCACCGCCCCCTATCGGTATGTACGCCGCAGTCGTTCAAGATGCTGCCGGACAAGAAGCTTTAGAACGTATTGACAAGGCCATGAAGAAATTGATTGTTATCTTACGTATTCCAGAGTCGGATGATGAGCCGGCGAAACCTGTCGCCGAACCAAACCGAGATACACTGTTGGAAAGCATTGCCAAGGAGATTCGCCAGCTTGAGAGCTTTGTGGTTCCCGTTGAAACGACCCCGGAAACCGTAACTACTGATGCTCCAGCGGCAGGTGCTGTAGACGCGCTGCCAGGGTCCTAAGCCTTTTCTGAATTTATAGACAACCACAATCAACACTTAAAGATAACGATGACTAGCAAATTGACCTACCGTGATGCGTTCCTATTTTTTTTATTGGTCATCGGTGGTGTTTTGCTGCGATTGTGGCTGCGAGACTATCCGAACGTATCGCCCGTTGCTGCCTTGGCTCTGTTGAGCGGCTGTTTGTTCAGGAAGCGGTCAATCGCAATCGCTGTGCCCTTGTCGATAATGGTAATCAGTGATCTCAAATTTGGCGGGTACGATTTTTTTATCACGATGAGCGTATACATTTGCTTGATACTGCCAGCCTTAGCGGGACCATGGTTGAAGTCGCGGTTGCAGACGTCTCAGAAAGTTTTCAAATCCGGTCTGGCGATTGGAACGAGCGGCCTGCTCTGTTCAATAGCTTTTTTTGTCGTTACTAATTTTACCGTGTGGTGGTGTGGGTCTATGTATCCACATAGCATGAGTGGACTAATGCTGTGTTATAGTCAAGCGATACCTTTCTTTCGTCATACTCTACAGGGTAATCTGGTTTTCGCCTTCGCTTTTCTAGGAAGCTACGCAGTGGCGCTGCAGTGGATATCACATCGCAGGAGCCAACTGGCGGGAGTTTTGACTACCAGCGAAGTCAAATCCAGTTAGCGATTTTCTACTGGTACGCTTCGAACTTCCAGCGGACGATGTCTCGAGCACGGAGAGCTTTTGTGCCAATGCCCTCAGTCGCTCGTTTTCCATTCACATAATAGATCCAGTTATTTGCCGCTCCCTGGTTGGCAACAGAATCTAATTCATAAAGAAACGTTAACGCTCGGGATCCGCGCACTTTAAATGGTGTGGCTTGTGGATGTTTTTGCATTTGTTGCATCATTTGTAGTACAGTCATGCCGCTGTGATATTTGATTTGCGTATAGTGTTTCTCAAATCCATTTTCATGCTCGATGACCAGACGCACTTGGGCGATGGCCGCCGCTTTATTCTCAAAAGCGTGCAACGAATTGGGCGTGAACTTCCATGCTAGTGTGCTGACCATAGCGAACAGCACAAACAATAAAAAGTATGCTGGTAAACGCTTCATTGAGTTCGGTTTGTAACTTATATTCATGCGTGTATAAACCATCAAAAAATACATTGGTTAAATGGGTTGCACGTTATTATAGATGGGCATTGGATTGCTGCGTTAGGTTTTTAGGGTTTTTCTGTTTATGTTGCTAATCAATAAATTATTAGAACACGTAAAACAACGTGGCGATTGTCCAGCGCTGCAAGTATTTCAATATGAGCAGTGGACGTGGTTTACATGGCAAGAACTGTGGCAACACGTCATCCAATTGGCGGATGGCCTGCAAAATCTCGGTGTTTGTGAGGGCAATCGGGTGGGGATATGTGCGGAAAATTGTTGGCAATGGATCATCTCAGACTTAGCGTGTCATTACCTGCGAGCAGTGAGTGTTCCCCTGAGCACGCATTTAAGTTCACAACAACTGCAATCACAAATACGACATTCGGGCATGAGTTTATTGATGGTCGATAATCGTGAACGTCTGGGTACTGTGCCAGTTACAATTGATGTCTTGACCATGTTTGCTGAACCGCGAATTACGGATGACGATGACTACTGTACCGTGCTGGGATCGTGGGACGAGATCATTAGCTCGGCCCAAATAGCCGCAGGGGAGGAATTGCCGGCAGAATGTGATTCCGCTCGGATAGCTACAATTATCTATACTTCGGGGACCACCGGGGCGGCAAAAGGTGTCATGTTGAGTGCAGGCAATTTGGCTTTCGATGCTGAGCAGACTTTACATCGATACGGGTTTGACCAAGCGGATCATCAATATTGCTTTTTACCGTTGTTCCATACATTTGCGCGTACATGTGACTTGTATACGTGGATTGTTGGTGGGCATCGCTTAACACTTGCCTCAGATAAGAAAAACGCGATCTCGGACTTAATACATGTCCAGCCGACACACATCAATGGAGTGCCGTTGTACTTTCAGCGGTTGCGTGAGGCAGTCGGTTTAGCGGACACTGTAAACTCGAGCGTATGGGGTGTTCGGCTAAATCAAGTAAATTCTGGTGGAGCGGCATTGGACGATGCAACGTTTCATTTTTTTCAGCAACGTGATATCACAATGCTCGAAGGATATGGCTTGACGGAAACCTCGCCAGTGGCAACGCTAAATAGCCGCACCGCACAACGAATTGGGTCTGTTGGGAAGCCACTGACAGAGACGGATGTGCGGATCAGCGAAGTAGGTGAAATTCAAATTACGGGTCCGCACGTTTTTTCAGGATATTTTCGAGATGCTGCTCTAACCTCAGCTGCTTTCGAAGATGGTTGGTTCAAAACTGGGGATTTAGGTCGAATTGACGATGATGGGTTTTTGTTCGTTACCGGACGGCTCGACGAGATGATAGTGACAACCAGCGGAGAGAATATTTGGCCAGGGTTATTGGAAATGCAACTACAGCAGCATGCGGCCATAGAGCAAGTGATGGTGTTTGGTCACGGGTATGATTATTTAGTGGCATTGGTCCACCCAAATTGGGAACAATTCGTAAATCGATTAGACTTGTCGGGAGATCCGGCTGTTTGGGTAGATAGCCCCAACGTTGAGCAATGGTTCTATAAAATTATTGAGCAGCAAATGCACGATTTCGCTCCCCACGAACAAATTAGAAAAGTGGCATTGGTGCTGTCACCCTGGACGACGGAAAATGATATGCTAACTCCTAAAGGGACATTGCGACGCTCTCAGATTGCCGCAAAATTTGATTCAATATTACAAGCGATGTACGAAAGAACTGATTGAGATGGAACAACAGAAATT
>Ga0302134_10001068_pt1 | contig 12662 bp, 4 predicted proteins | sample CB9_SCM_MG_FD_203123 | JGI IMG/M metagenome (GOLD analysis project Ga0302134, IMG submission 203123) | Marine microbial communities from Western Arctic Ocean, Canada - CB9_SCM | ecosystem: Environmental > Aquatic > Marine > Oceanic | place: Canada: Western Arctic Ocean | collected 2017-09-19
CAAACCAGAGACGTAAAAAAATCATAGTTTCGGAGCGCGAAAATGAAGTGTTGGTAGTGGTGGGCAGTTTACCTGTAACAGTTGTCCCATCATCAGATAATCACCCGGCTGGTGAGCATGCCGGACTTGCGATCGATAACGATACTTCAACTAAGTATCTTAATAATGATGGAGCAAATGACAGCCCGTCTGGTTTGACCATAAGCACCGGAGGTGGGGTGGTGACCAGTTTGGGGCTGACTTCGGCAAATGATGGGCCTGATCGAGACCCAGCGACTTTTGTTTTGTCGGGTTCCAATGACGATGGTGTAACATTTACCGAGATAGCCTCAGGAGATGTTCCCGCTTTTGGTGAGCGTTTCGAGCGCCAGGAGGTTTCATTCTCAAATGATGTGGCCTACACGACCTACGAGTTGATCTTCCCGACAACAGCTGGAGCTAGTACTTGCTGTATGCAGATCGCAGAAGTTGAGTTGATTGATAACAGTATTTCTGAAGAGCCAAGAGATGTCACGAATCCCTCAGATACAACTCTAGCTGACTATGCTCTTGGAGCGTTACTTGAGTCGCAAGGTCACAATGTATTATATCAAGGCCCCAATTATGAAATGAATGGTATTGACCCAAGGCACTATTCTTTTGTTGTGATTTCTTCAAGTTTGAAGGATGACACATGGGCTGAAAAATATGCTGGTACCACAGCTCCTGTCATTAACTTAGACGGTTCAGCTCAGTATGCCTTAGGTTTTATTGGTACACGAGATGAACTTGCGGGAACCATTAGTACCGCTAGCCAGATTGTAATTGTTGACGCTGATCATCCACTAGCCGGCGGAGTTGCTGCCGGGGCACAGACGATTCTCAGTTCAGCAGGTACACTTAATTGGGGCACTCCCAGCGCATCAGCAGTAATAATTGCCACAGCGGGTAGTGCATCACATCAGGCTGGGGTTTACGGATACGACACAGGTTCTTCAATGGCTGGTGGGATTGAAGCAGCGGGCAGAAGAGTGAATCTTGCTATCCAGACAGCTGATCTAGGCAATATGACGGCTGAAGGTGGCGCCTTGTTGGTTGCTGCGGTTAATTGGGTTAGTAGTTTTTCGATCATCGATGTTGGAGGTGATGTTGAAGCTACGGTTGGTGATTCTACAGTACTTAACGGTAGAGTGTCAGGTGAGAACATCACGATTCAGTGGTACAAAAACGACGCTGCTATTGAAGGGGCTACATCCGTTTCCTTGGACTTGGGGTCTGTGCAAGCAGGTAATTCAGGAACCTATAAGATGGTTGCAACTGATGCGACTGCCTTAGCGAAGGATCGTTACAAGGAAATCAGCTACGTGGTTAAGGTGAGTGCCCGAGGTGATGAGGTTGTACTGGTCACCGGAGTGGACGCCTTGTCTGCCAGCGATTCGGCAATTAAGGGTATACTTTCATCCAAGGGTTACGATGTGGTGACAGCCACCGCCGCCAGTACTAGTTCAGCGACACTTGATGGTAGGCTCATGGTTGTTGTTTCGCCTAGTGTTACCACCGCCGGTGCAACGATTTACGAGAACACCGCCACAGTTGGTGCCTATTTTGCTAGCGTCAAGGAGTTCGGTGACGAGGTGAAATTGGGGTTAAATAACCGCTTGCTCGACAGTTTGTCCTTTGAGTATTTCGGTGACTTTACAGCTGAAGGTGATGAGAAAGCCGTTGTCCGGATTTATGCCAACGACGGAGGGAATACCACTTCTGTCAGTAAGCAACCAGGAACGATGCTTTATGAGAGTGATCCATTTGCAATAGCGGCAGGCTTCAATAGTGTGAATGTGAGTGACCTTCTAATAGAAGTGCCTGACACGATCACTTGGACTGTTCAATTTTCGGGTGTGGCCAATACAGAAGGCGATCGCGCTGGTTTGGTCTATAATAATCCTGTCACGACTGGTTCCAGTTTCGACGATTTCTGGATCAATAGTGGGGATGTAATTTACAACTCTACACAAGGGGTTTATGAGGCTTATTACAACACTGGAACTGAGTTTGGCGATGAAATCAATCTAGCTGGGAGCGGTCGTTCGCTGAATGAGATTGAATTCGAGGCCTACGCAGAGATCACTTCATCACCTGCTCCACGTGCAGCAGTGACAGCAGTGACAGCAGTGGCAGCAGTGACAGCAGTAGAAGCTGTGGTAGGAGTAACAGCAGTGGCAGCGTCTGCAGCTGTCGAAGCAACTTATTATTTAAATGCTGCTACTTTGCCGGTGGGTAAGAATGTTGGTGACTTAAAATCGCCAGCAAAAGCAGCGGTGGATGAGGTTGTGGCAGTAGTGGAAGTGGATGCAGTGGATGCAGTAGAAGCTGTTGTAGGCGTGGAAGCTGTCACAGCGTTGCCGCCTCCTTTCGCGACATTGCGTGTTTATGCCAATGATGGAGAGAATGCTACGGCAAACTATGATTCAAAGACTCCAGGAACACTCTTATTTACGAGTAGCCCGATTACTTTGTCAGCGGGCTTGAACACCTACCGGGTATCCGGGATCAAGGTGGATTTGCCAGACACGGTGACTTGGACTGTTGAGTTCACCGGTGTGAGCGGAAATGAGCTCAACGTTGGTAACAGGGCCGCTCTTGTTCTGGGTGGTATCGATGTCGTCGGTAGCAGTCTAGATGATTTCTGGCAAAAGGATGAAGCCGGTTGGGCGACTTACCAGACTACCAGTGTTAATGAGGGTTCAGATTTCAACGCTAGACTGGTTGCTCAAGCTTGGAGAACTTACAGAGATACTGATTCGGAGTTGATCGATAATTTCGGTGCCAAGGTTACTGCGGGTGTTGACGTTAACTTCCTCGAGTCAGCGAGTCTTCCGGTTGTGGTAGTCAACACAGGCCTCCAGACAGACTGGGGTGTTGCTGATGGATCTACATTCTTAGAAGGATCGTCACTGCCAAGCGGTACGACTGTTCCGGATCGGAGGGCTTTTCTCTCCTCTTCAGCTGATGCTGCTAAAGTTGAGCAGGCGATTGACTGGGTGATGGAATCCGGATTTACGACCACCCCGAACAGTTCGGAACTTGAAGCAGGCGAGTCATTCACTCTCAGTGCTGTTGGCTATGGTCCTGGGGATATTACTTATCAGTGGAAGAAAGACGGAGCCAACATTGACGGCAAGACTGGTGCAAACTACGTGTTGAGCAATGTTAAAAAAGATACAGCGGGTAGTTACTCCGTTGTTATAACGGCTTCCAATGGCGCCACTGCGGAGGAATCTGCTGAGGTCAAGGTGTTCGCAATGCCGAGCATTATACTGAAATCCCCCGCCGCGGGCTCGACCACATCAGCCATCACCCACCAAGTCAAAATTTGGTCACTTGGCGGAGGCCTATTGAAGGATGGGTGGGATAAAATTGACCTTGCAACAGCTTCGATACTCATCAATGGAGTAGATGTAACGGCAAATGCTACCAAGAAAACCACTATACGTGGCATACAGGCCATTGTTGATCTAGTTGAAAATGGTGACCAAAACACCATCCCTGGTTTGTTCCTCGGATACGATACATTGGCACCCGGAGCTGACAATGCAATGAACGTGACTTTTAGTTTTGAGCCGGTGGGCGGAGACCGCGTACTGACCAGGAGTTGGACCTACACTCTTTATTCAGCACCTGCGATCGGAGAATCGGATATTGCCAAGATGGCAGTGAACCAGATATTCCAGAGGGGCGAAGACCTTTATGTGATCTGGCCTGGTTCACCCGGCTTGATACTGGAGCGTAATAGCGACTGCAGGGGCGGCGCTTGGGAGTCCATTCCATCCACAGTGGGTAAAGGAATCCACGTTGAGAAGAATTGCGGAACAAAGGCCTTCTTCCGCTTGGTTCGCGTAAAGGAATAAATCTCTAGTAGAAATTAAACGAAGCACCCGGATGATTCATCCGGGTGTTTTTTTTGCCCAGTCTACTTCTGTCCAAGGGGAACACCACCCGATTGAACCTTAGCAGATCCTGTTGCCGTGCAGCTTGAGCCATGCTTCGGCAGCATTGAGATTTGGGCAAGTCTTGGCCAATCGCTCCCAAAACCGTTTAGAATGATCCAAATGATGGAGATGAACCAACTCGTGGAGAATGACATAATCCCGGACAAAAGCTGGCACTTGAATCAACCGCCAGTTTAGAGAGATGGCACCCGTACTGGAGCATGAGCCCCAGCGGGTCTTCTGGCTTCGGATGGTTACTCGCCCAGGATAGAACCCGTGAACCTTGGCCAAGCGGAAAGTGGTCTCGGGGAGTTCCACCTTGGCCAAGCGATGCAGCATTGTCTCCACTGCGTCACGGAGAGAACTCCCTGTTACACTGAAGCTCCTGTCAAGCTGGTTGGCGAAACCGGCCAAGCTCTCATCCTTACTCACACTACGAGCCAGTACCCTCCTTCCTCTGAAGAGCACCGTTTCTACTGCTTGGCTCTTATCGTTCGGCAAAAATGAATCCTGAAGGCGCATGGACAAGAACTGTTTTTCCACCCAGGCAGAGTTTTTTGACACAAAATGGAGCGCCTCCTTTCTGGAGCCACCAAGGGGAATGGTAACCCGGAGCACTCGTTCCGGTAGAAGTCTGATGATGTAGCGCTTTGCCCGTTTATTACGAACGCATAACAACGGCAACTTGGATTGGCCGATCATCACGGCTGTTTCAGAGATGGAATGAATTCCGGTGCTCGGCTTCAGCAAGGCATCTAAAAAATCCAATTGCACGCGGACAAATTAAGGATTTATCTCGTAACTGCAAGATTGCCAATGAACCGGAAGCCATGTGGTAATCCCATATTTGACACTATCCAGATATTTTATAAAAATAATCAGTCAGATCTGCTGGTTGTGGTGTCAGACAATAGAAGGCACAATAAGTTGTGTCCCCACTAGAACGTGATTTTCCAATTGTTGTAGGAGCAGATCTTTTAACTTCTTATTCACAAGAAATTAACAGGTTTTCGACATGAAAACTTTTTTATTGACTGTATTTTGCGTATTTGAACAAAAAAAACCTACTTTTTGTAAAAAAACCAATAAAAACGCTTGCCCCTACTAATTCGCGTCTCTAGTTTTAACCGCAAGTACGCTTTTCTAAGCGTGCGAGGGGTAACCGATTGTAACCCCTCAAGGCATTGGTGAAAGCCGGTGTGGTTTACGTAAACAAAAACAAACTAGTTCTCAGGAGGAACTGAACAAAATGAAAATGAACAAATGGACTATGGGTCTGGCCGCCGCTGGCGTTGTCAGTCTCGCTTCGACTGCTCAGGCAGAGGAAAACAGCGTGTTGACGGCTATGTCGTCAACCGTCATTAGCGGCTCAGTTGAGGCTTCTTATAATGGAAGCCTTAGCTCAGGTAATAAATTGGCTGATAGCCATCATACAGGTGATGAAGGATTCAACGCAAACGGCGCAAGCTTGGCTATCAGTAGCCCGCTTGGTGATGGCGACTACAATGCAGGCTTCAATGTGGAGTTGCTATTGGGTCAACGTGCTGCCGACTTCTCAACTGAGGGAGATGACTTCCACATCAAGAACGCCAATATTGGTTTGAACCTGCCATTTGGCAATGGGGTTGATCTGACCTTAGGTCTGTTTGACACAATTGTTGGCTACGAGGTTGAAGCTAGTGGTTCTAATCCAAATGTTAGCCGTTCTTACGGTTATGATTTGGAGCCGTTCACCCACACTGGTTTATTGGTCTCTACGTCCTTGGTTGAGGGTATAGATGCGTCTATTGGATTGGCTAATGCCTTTGACTCCACTAGTGGTCTTCACAACGGAGACACAACCGACTTCGCGCTACTTGCGGGTCTTTCGATCACTGCACCTGACAGCTTGGGCTTCCTAGCTGGTAGTACAGCTTACGTTGGTTATACAGATGGTACTGGTGACGACGAGGATACACTCTTCTATGTTGGCGCTTCTATGGCTAGTCCAATAGAGGGAGTTTCCTTGGGAGTTTCTTACGACGATCGTGAGTATGCGGGTGAAGCTGGCGATGAAGCTGATGCAGTTGCCCTTTACGCGGTTTGGGATACTAGTGATAGTATTTCATTGGCTCTTCGTTATGACACCCTAGATGGCACCGATGGAGATTCTACCTCTATGTGGACAGCTACCTTGGGATATTCCATATGGGATAATGTTCTAACTCGTTTGGAGCTCAACAATGAAACGGGCGATAGAGACCATGGCTCAAGTAATGGGCTTGGTTTAAATCTGTTCTACCAATTCTAATTTAATCCAACCAAGTTGGATTACAAAGCCCTTCCGTTTTGGAAGGGCTTTTTTTGTGCCTAAGTGGCCTTTGCCTAATTGAAACTTGAAATTTGGCCAAGTGCCACCAATCCTCGCGCTGTTGCTGCTGAATATCGATAATCTGCGCAAGAGCTTCGGGAAACTGAAGGAATCGGTCCAGACAGAGGCGGATGCGCCCTCCTTCTGGCTGGAGACCAAGCAGCAGGTGGTCATGTGTGGTACCAGCGGCAGCGGGCAAGACGGCATTCCTGAACCCCCTTGCGTGCATTTTGAAACCGAACGAGAGCCAGATTGAACTGAATACTTTCCAACAGACCTCCCAGCTAACATCGGCAAGCAGGTCTTTTTTATTTAGCGTTAAGCTTTAAGGCGAAGAATCAATGTTCAATCAGTTATTTTGCATAAACTTGGAGAATTGTTATTAGTTTTCTTCTTCTGTTTTGAAGTTTGGGCTCAAAACGAGGAGGAACTCAGCCCTGTGGTCATTACTGGTTCCAACATTCCGACTGTCGAGTTGGAGGGACCATCGCCGATCGTGCGGATCGACCGCGAGGAGATCAATCGCTCCGGTGCCGAAACAGTGGGTGAGTTATTACGCCGACTGCCACAGAATAACTCTGGGTCGTACGACGAGAAATTCCAGAACTCCTTTGCTCCGGGTACGTCCGGCGTGTCGCTGCGCGGCCTGGGCATGAACTACACGCTCGTGCTGGTCGATGGACGTCGAATGGGCAACTATTCAATGGCCCAGAATATGACCACTGCATTCTCTGATCTGAACGGTATCCCGATGGCGGTCGTGGAGCGTGTCGAGGTACTATTGGATGGGGCTTCTGCCATTTATGGCTCCGATGCCGTCGCCGGCGTGATCAACATCATCACTCGCGACAACTTCGATGGCTTGGAGATTAACGGGGGTTACAGCAATACCACCAAAGATGACATGGGGACGCAACGCTACTCAATAACAGGCGGCACTGTCAGCGAGAACGGCAACGCTTGGATCACTTTTGATTACATGAAGCGAAACTCGGTGCAGATGAATGATCGCGGCTTTTCGTCAAGCGCCGATCAAAGGGCTAGTGGAGGTGTCGACTTCCGATCTGACGTAGCTAATCCCGGTTCGATATTGATCTTGCCTGGATCTGAATTTTTCCCCACCGGTTATTATAAGATACCAACTGAGAGAAGGTCTGAATTTCTGGATATGGAGATAATTGGAAATCCCGGTGTTAATTTATTCGATCAAAACCCGTGGATGAACCTGATTCCTGAAATCCAACGTTCCGGGGCTTCTGGCCGTGTCAATTATATACTGACCGATTATGCCACCGCATTTTTTCATACGACGTATCGGAAACTAAAAACCCATTATGAGATGGCGCCCACTCCCGCTTTTGCTGACAGAAATATTGATACTTGGGGCATTCTCCCCTCGAGTAACCCTTTTAATCCTTTTGGGGATTCAACAGATTGGGCGAAACTATCAAAAACGCAAAAAGGCGAAGCTGTGAGTTTTAAGCACCGGTTCGTTGAGGTTGGCCCTCGTGTTTCAGATATTCAGAGTGACGTGTTCCGTATCCTGCCGGGTGTTAAGTTCGACATTGGCGACAGTTGGCAGGCTGAGACCGCCTTTCTCTACAACAGGGTGGAGTCAACCGACTTCGGCCGGAATTTCGTCTCTGCGGACGCTCTCAAGGAAGCTTTGGCCTCGAGCGATCCGGCCACTGCGTACAACATCTTCGGCGCCGGATTGGGCATCAACAGCCCGTCGGTTCTTGATGGGCTTCGGGTCAACACTCTGCGCCGCGCAGAGTCTGAACTTCGGATGTTCGATATCAAGGCCGCTGGTGAACTGTATGAACTGCCGGGAGGCACCGTGGCTCTTGCCGTTGGTGCTGAGACAGCAAAGACGGAATCGAGCGATATTGGTGACAGTCTCTCCATGGCGAACAAGATCATTGCCTCCGGCGGCACTTCCAACGCGGGCAGTCGTTCTCGCGACGCCGGGTATGCTGAACTTATGATCCCCATCATCGGGGAGGATAACCGGGTCGCGGGAATCCGCTCCCTCGGATTGCAGGCCGCCTGGCGTGTTGAGCACTACAGCGACTTCGGCACCTCCGAAAACCCGAAGTTTGGCCTGAAATACTCGCCCGACGAGCGTGTGCTGTTGCGTGCAACCTACCAGACGGCGTTTCGTGCCCCATCACTGCAACAGTTGTACATGGGGGAGAGTGTCTCGTTTCCGTTCCTCATCGACCCCCCACGCGGCGATGCCGGCATGCAGTACAAGACCATCGCCGGTGGCAATCAGGATCTACAACCTGAAGAAGCCGATAGTATCTCGCTGGGCACAGTATTAGAGATCCCGGTGCCAGACAATATGAGCCTTTCTGTGAGTTTAAACTGGAGCCGTATCGAGTTGGAGGACCAGATCACCAGTATCTCCGCCCAGTACATGCTTAACAACGAGGCTCTATTCAGCAACAACATCATTCGTAATGAGCAGACGGATGCTGACAGGGCTGCCGATAGTCCTGGGCCGGACGGCAAGTTCGGGACCGAGAAACATCCAGAGTGGGCTGCCGATGACATCCCGAACGGCGGTATCACGGGAAGCTTGAAGCAGATCAACAACACCTATCTGAATCTGGCTGAGGTGAATGTTGAAGCGATCGATATATCAATCAACTATGGGATCGATACTTCGGTGGGTTACTTCGTCGTTGACCTTCGTGCCGCCCACATGTCCAAATACGCCTATAAGGCACGACCAACAGATGCGTTTAGTGATGAGGTCGGCTCTTATAGCATGCCAGAATGGCGTGGCAATGTGAGCGCCTGGTGGAGCTATGACAAGTACAGCGCCGGAGTCACATGCAACTACATCGACAGTTTTGACCAGTTATACGGAGCTATTCAGGAAGTGGAGTCACACACTACTCTCGACTTGCAAGCCTCCTATAACGTGACCGATAACTTACGGGTCACATTTGGCGCGCTGAACGTCACTGACGAGGATCCGCCGTGGTCAGACAGTGAATCGGAAGGGTACTCGTACAGCACCGCCGGCCACAGCCCGGTGGGCACCGTTCTTTACGGCCGGGTGGCTGTTCGCTTCTAAGGCGAACAGATCAATCTTGCAAAAAGTAGGGCTGTATAGTCCGCTCCCTGTTGGGAATATCGATTTTCGGCAGATTGTTCTGAGCGAAATGAAAGCAATCAATACCTCCATTATGCGAGCGGCCGCGCTTGGCCTGGTTCTGGTCTGGCTCGCCCCGCTTGGCCAAGCAGAGAAACTGCCCGTCGAAACATTTTTTAAGGATCCGGAGTTCAGCAGGATGCGTCTTTCACCGGACGGCAAATGGCTGGCTGCGATCGCACCGCGCAAGGGCAAAAACAATCTTCTCACAATCCGCCTCTCCGATCGCAAGCTATTCGGCTGTACTGAGGAGAATGAAAACGAGGTGCACAGCTTCAACTGGATCAGCAATGAACGCATGATCTTCCAGATGAAAGATCTCAACAACTTCCCCAACGGCGGCCTCTATGCCGTCAACCGCGACGGCTCCCGGCACAAGGTGCTCAATCCTTCGTTAAAAGCCTACCGGGAATTCGGCAGTCGCGTGTTCAAGGTGATCGAGTTGTTCGCCCCGTTGACAGGCCAAGGCGGAGATATTTTGGTTAAGGTGCGCAAAGGCGGCGGGAAATTCCGTGAGGAACGAGCCTTCTATGGTGACATCGTCCGGCTCAACACTTTCACCGCGAAAGAAAAACGGGTCGTGTTCAACCGGGGCGACATCCTCAAGTTCGTTGCCGACCGTGAGAATGTTGTCCGCATCGGGGTCGCCCAGCATGCCCTCACCCGGACGATCTTGCACCGACGGGACGCCAAGTCGGACTGGGAGGAAATCTACTCCGCCGATTTTCGCATAGCCATCGAGCCGCTTGGTTTCGGTACAAATCCTGACACTCTCTACGTCGCCGCTCCCAATGGAGACAAGAAGGCGCTGTTCCAGTTCGACCTCAAGGCAATGAAACTGGGCCGGATGATCTTTGCGCATCCGAAGTTTGACGTGCCCTCCGGGCCGCCGATCATATCTGGCAAGACCGGCAAGGTGCTGGGGGTGCGTTACGAGGCCGAGCGCCCTCAGACCTACTGGTTTGATAAGGATTACCAGGAATATCAGGCGATGATTGACAACGCGCTGCCCGGCATGGCGAACGACATCAAGAACTGGTCGAAAAAGGAGGAGCGCATCCTTTTCCATTCGCATAGCGATAAGACCATCGGCTCCTACTACCTGCTTGATATCAGCAACAGGAAGAAACCCAAGCTGGAAAAGCTACTCGACCTCGCGGAATGGATTGATCCAGCCAAGATGTCGCCGATGAATTCCATCCAATACACCGCTCGCGATGGGCTGAACATCCACGGTTACCTGACAATCCCCAATGGCAGCGACGGCAAGAACCTTCCGCTCATCGTCCACCCGCACGGCGGGCCGTCTGCCCGCGACTACTGGGGCTGGAACAAGGAAGTGCAGTTCCTGGCCAACCGTGGCTATGCTGTCTTTCAGCCAAACTTCCGTGGCTCGACAGGCTACGGCACTAGGCTTTACACCGCTGGCTTCCGCGAGTGGGGAGGCAAGATGCAAAACGACATCACTGACGGCGTGAAGCACCTTATCGCCGAGGGCATTGTTGATGCCGGGCGCGTCGGCATCTACGGGGCCAGCTACGGAGGCTACGCGACCATGGCGGGCCTCTGCTTTACGCCGGAACTATACCGGTGTGGCATCAACTACGTCGGTGTCACTGACATTGATCTGATCCTCAAGGAATATCCGCTCCCCAAAAAAATCAACGACGCTATCGACGCTGTGATGATAGCTGACCGAAGCAAGGACAAAGACTGGATCAAGTCCCGATCCATTCAGAACAACATCGAGAAGGTTAAGGCCCCTGTCCTGATGGCGTACGGTATGAAAGACTGGCGGGTGCCGCCCAAGCACGGCCGCATCCTCAAGCGGGCGCTGGACCGGAACAACATCCCCAACAAGCTCATTATCAAGGCCAACGAGGGGCACGGCTACCGCAATGAGGATAACGTATTCGAGTTTTACCGTGAGGTTGACGCCTTCCTCGAGCAGCACATGAAATAATTCCACGCGCTTGGCCAAGCCGCGAAAGGTAGGGCGTGCTGTTAGCTCCACGACGGACGGCAGGGACAGCCGTTCCCACCTTGGCCAAGCTACAAGCCCCGAAGGGGTGGCACCCTTGGCAAGCGTTGACACCGGCCAACGGTTTCCCTAGCGTCCCTGCGCTAATGAGGGACGATCCCGGGCTTGGCTTCGGGGGGTTCGTTTCAACAGCCAAAAGACAAATGTTGAACACCATTCTAGTAGGCGCCCAGTGGGGCGACGAGGGCAAGGGCAAGATCATCGATTTCCTGACCGAGCAGGCTGACATCGTCGTGCGCGCCCAGGGCGGCGCCAACGCGGGCCACACGGTCATCGTCGGCCGGACCAAATACATCCTGCACCTCATCCCCTCCGGCATCCTTCGCAGGCGCACCACCTGCGTCATCGGCAACGGCGTCGTCATCGACCCCATCGGCTTGCTCGAGGAAATCGATGGCCTAAAAAAAACCGGCATCGATCCCGCCGGCCGCCTGCACGTCAGCGATGCTGCCCACATGGTCTTCCCTTACCACAAGGCGCTCGACGCCGCCCGCGAAGCCCTCAAGGGCGAGGGCAAAATTGGAACCACCCTGCGCGGCATCGGCCCGGCTTACGGCGACAAGGTTGATCGTACAGGCCTGCGCATGGGCAGCATCCTCAACGCGAAACGTTTCGCTGAACAGTTGCAGGAAGCCATCAGGCGGAACAATGCCCTGCTCAAATCGCTCGGCGCAAAACCGCTCCCCGTCAAGCGCTCGATGGAAAGCGTCCTAAAGGCCACGCGCTGCCTCAAGCCTTACGTGGCCAACACCGTGCAGATGTTGCACAACGCAACCGCGGCAAAAAAACGCATTCTCTTAGAGGGCGCGCAGGGCACGTTTCTCGATATCGATCACGGCACCTACCCGTACGTCACCTCGTCGAACACCACCGCTGGCGGCATGTGCACCGGCTCAGGTATCGCGCCGAATCGCATCGACCGCGTGATTGGTGTGGCCAAGGCGTACACCACCCGCGTCGGCGAAGGCCCGATGCCGTCTGAGGCCCGGGCCGTTGGCGACCTGTTGCATGGCATGGGCCGCGAATACGGCGCGACCACCGGCCGCGAGCGCCGCTGCGGCTGGTTCGATGCCGTTACCGTCCGGCAGGCGGCCATGCTCAACGGCATCACCGACCTCGCAGTCACGAACCTCGATG
>Ga0302134_10001070_pt1 | contig 12657 bp, 9 predicted proteins | sample CB9_SCM_MG_FD_203123 | JGI IMG/M metagenome (GOLD analysis project Ga0302134, IMG submission 203123) | Marine microbial communities from Western Arctic Ocean, Canada - CB9_SCM | ecosystem: Environmental > Aquatic > Marine > Oceanic | place: Canada: Western Arctic Ocean | collected 2017-09-19
GTTGGATTGAAAAGTTCAAGTGACAGCATCCCGCGGCAACCGGAATCATAGATCATTTGTAGAATCTTGCTGACGGGAGCGATTCCATCGCCAACATGAACGCGATCTTTGTCGGCGATCGTGCTCCGCGGTGGGTCGGCTGGATAGTCGTTTACGTGAAAACAATGAATTCGTTTTCCGTTAAGCATTGCGAGGCCGGCGAAATCAGAACCCCCTTTGTAGATGTGATAAATGTCCGGCAGAATACAGGCATCGGGGTGGCCGCTTTCCGTTGCGACAAATGCTAATTCGCCCAAGCGACTCAAGGTCTTGGAGAACCCCCAAAGTTCCAACTGCGGAATGACTCCAGCCTGACGACCAACTTCACATAACGCATGGTAACGCTCGGCGGCGGCGAACAAATCGAAGTCTTCGATATCGACGGCCCCAATAGGAGGTGCAGCTATGTGTGTGCCACCGAGTTGTTTTACTAATGCCATGTCGTGCTTGGCTGTTTCTAACGCTTTTGTTCGTTCCGCTTCATCATCCACAATCCAGCGCGCGAATCCAATCGCGCTAGTCATTTTGACGCCAGCGTCGGCGAGCTTTTTACGGATGTCCTGCAAATTGCCACCAGCGTCAACAAATGCTTGAATGTCACGGATCCAAGGTTCGATGCCGTCATAGCCCGCTTTGATAACAAGGTTGACTTGTTCATCGAGCTTCAGCTTTTGTCCGCGAACCGTACTGGTGTTAAAGCAAAATCCAAAGGGTGATTCAGTGGTCACGTCGGTATCCTCGTCAGCAAAAGTAAATGGTTGCAAAGTGTGTGCCGCAGTAAGTACTGCGGTCGTTTGTAGAATGTGACGTCGGGTGATGGGCATTTGATTGGTTCCTCGAACATAATACGGCGCATGATGGAAACGGGGTAACACTGATATTCTATTTAGTCTTGGCCCAAATTTGTAGAACTTCTTTTTCTGGAATGCCCCACCATAAACGGAAATCAGCAAGTTGACCTTGAAAGCCATTTGTAGCGTTATACTCACCGACAAACGAACCATTATCTTGGCCTAGATTAAAACCATCGGCTGGTGCGCCGTGTAAAAAATCGACTTTGGTATCTGTTTCCGTGGTGACTCCGTTGACGATGAAATCAACAGTCCCCTGGCGATTAAGGATAGCGACGACATTTGACCAAATATCGTTTTGGACAGACGGGCCGATGGCGGTGGTTAGCACGCCACCGTTACGAATGGACAAGGCGATTGTTCCCTCTTGTAATCCAAAGCTATAGCCGATGCTTTCACCGCCGTGAGCAGCAATTACACCGGTAGCCTTGGCGGGGCGAATCCAGGCCCCGATGGTAAAAGGCTTATATTCGGGATTCCATCGGCCAGACGTTTCGGCCGCGAAGACCGCAGTTTTCCCATCGAGCGTGATCGCTGTACCGTGTGGTGAGGGCTGATTGTTGTCAAAATCGCCAAAACGGAACCGGCGGACGAGTTGAGTTTTTACGTTTTTAGCTTGAACGCTGCCGAAATCGATGACTGACCCATCATCTTCATATTGAGCGCGCAACTTCTGTAACTCAGCTTCCATCCGCTTACGAACTTCTTGATATTGTGGATTGTCGTGAACGCTATTGAGCTCGTGCGGGTCTGTTTGTAAATCGAACATTTCCCACTCCTTGTTCTCGTAGAAATTGATGAGCTTATAGCGATCTGTTCGCACACCATAGTGTTTGGCGACCGAGTGTGCGCCGGGAAATTCGTAATAGTGGTAATAGACGCTGGTCCGCCAATCAGCAGGCGTTTGATCTGCAAAGACTGGCTTCAGGCTTTGACCTTGCATATCCGCTGGAATCTTTGCGCCGGCTATATCGAGGAAGGTTTCCGCGAAATCGAGGTTCATGACGAGGTCAGAATTAGTGCTGCCGGGCTTGATGTGTTGAGGCCAACGGACTATCAGGGGAGTGCGAAAGGATTCTTCGTACATCCAACGCTTGTCATACCAACCGTGTTCACCGAGATACCAACCTTGGTCTGAGGTGTAAATGACAATGGTGTTGTCGGCGAGCCCAGATTCATCGAGGTAATCAAGGATACGGCCAACATTGTCGTCAACGCTATCGATACAGCGTAGATAATCCTTTACGTAACGTTGGTATTTCCATTGAATTAATTTTTTTCCCGTGAGGTTCGCTTTTTCAAACGCTTCATTTTTAGAACCATAGGCTTTGTTCCAATATTCTGTTTGTTGTTCAGTAAGACCACGTTGCGGAACCAATTTGAGATCATTGCGTGTTAAATGCGTGGCGACGGTCATTGCTTGTTTGCTTGCTGCCGAACTACGTCCTTGGTAGTCGTCATATAGCGTCGCCGGCTCAGGTATAGTTTGCCCGTCGTATTTAGAGATGTGCGTTTCGCTGGGCTGCCAATTTCGATGAGGAGCCTTATGCTGATACATCAGAAAAAACGGCTGTTTAGGGTCGCGAACGTCCTTGAGATATTTGAGTGCTTCGTCAGTAATGATTTCTGTGGTGTAGCCAACGTGCTTTACATTACCGGTGGGAGTTTTCATGGTTGGGTTATAGTACGGACCTTGACCGATCAAAATATGGTAATGGTCAAATCCAATAGGTGTGCTCTTCAGATGCCACTTGCCAACGACGGCCGTTTGATATCCAGATTGCTGCAGTAACTTGGAGACAGTTTGTTGTTCCCCATTAAACGTATTTCCGTTGCGTACGAAGCCATTGAGGTGACTATATTTGCCGGTCATAATGACCGCACGAGCGGGGCCGCAAATGGAGTTTGTCACAAAAGCCCGGTCAAAACGCATCCCTTCACGAGCGATACGATCGATGTTCGGAGTTTTGTTAACTTTACTACCGTAGGCACCAATCGCTTGATACGCATGATCGTCAGACATGATGAAAAGGATATTCGGACGTTGGGGTGCGGCAGTAACAGCAGTTGTATAAACAGTACTGATAATAGTACCGGCAACGATAAACGTGGCGATATAACGAGTACGTAAATTCATGTTGGCGTGTGGTCCTAATGGGAATTAATCAAAAATAGGAAGATGGATTAAACCACGATTACTCAACCTGTGGAACAACCGTTATTTGAAGGGTTTCTGAATTACTGACAACTTGTATTTCTGCTTTGAGGTCGGATGCAGCGGTGGCCACGAGCTTGATGTTCTTGAGGTCGCCCGGCTTAGCCTCTTTGGAAAATTGTATGGGTAATGTGAATTCATTTACATCCGCAGCGATTTCAATGCTCGGAGCGGTATAGCCCTTGGGCAATCCACGTAGTGTGATGGTCACGGCCTTGTCAAATTTAGCAGCACGAGTGATTGTTCCGCTGACGGATCCAGATTCGCCTTCACCAGCAATCGCTTCAATGTTGGCTGCGGACGTCAGCTTGAGAGTAAGTGCTTGCAGTGGTGTGATGGTTAGTTGTGATGTCGTTGTTGTTGCTAAAACGGTTTTATTATCTTCCGCAAGCAGTTCCGCAATGATTGCGACGTTCCAGGGAGTTGTTACTAGATCGTGTGGCACCCAAACATTGACGGCATGGTTATTTTTATTTGCCTCAATAAGTGGCTCCTCGACGAGTCGTAAGGTGCGATCTAAGTCGTCAACTTCGACGTCTTTACCATTTTTTTTAACTTTCTTACGAGGTTGCATTTGTGTGGAGATGAGTCGCAGTCGGATGTTGCCGCTCGTGTTTTCTACTCGCTCGAGGTTGACCGTTAAGGGTAGAAACTTCCCTTGAGCGACTTGTAGTTCACTGGTGGTTGTAGCCAGGTTCGCTGTAATGGGACTGGTTGCTATACGAGCGAGTGCTAGCTGCGATTTTAAATAAGGTTGTACGCGGTAGTGTTTACTATCGCCGCCGAGGGAGGCGATAGCTTGAACGCTCGAGTGGTCGCCGGTACCTGTGGCTAAGAGATGAGTGATCACAGGCAATACGTCACCGGCTGCGGCAGAGATTGAGAGTAGTGCCCGTGTTGAGCCCGCAGGGATATGGGTGCCTGAAAGCGAGATGCAGTCGGGTAGATTTGGCAGACTCAAGTTGATGGGGCCGTTATATCCTTGCCGTGTAATATTTACGACCAATATTTGTGTTGATCCGCCAGGTACTTGAATTCGACTAGTCGAATTCAAAATTGAAAAATGTGGGGCACTCAGGTTCTGAATATCAATGTGGTAGATATAATCCTCACCGCCGCGATTTTGTAGATCACTTAAAATTACAGTGATTGATTCGTTGTCTTTGGGGATGGTGATGTCGAGGCCTGGGTCGGAATTGCCAGGGCGGTCGTCGTTGCGGCCGAGTTGCTTGCCTTGGGCATCTTTGATGGTGAGCACGGCATCGAGTGGCGATCCGGCTTGTCGCGCAAGAACGTTGATTCGCAGTTTGGTTCCGGGCGTGGTAGTGACGATGAATGCGTCTTGTTCACCTTTGGCACTCAGACGGCCATTGATGCCGACCGGCACGGCCCCAACCATATTGGCTTCTGCGGCATCATTGTTTTCCACAAATTCTGGGTGGCTACTGAATAACACGTAAGGTCGAGTGCCAGTCACGTTGGGAGATGCGGGAAGGTTTAGCGGATGCGTACCTGCGGATTGGTTGGTAGTGGCTGCGGTGGCTGTAAGATTGCCACAGATAAACTGTAAGTTTGCATCGGTATCTGCGGGCGTGCCCATGGGAAAGACCATGTCGGCAAACTGTAGCTTGCCGACTTTTAAACGAAATGTCCCTTTGGCCGGGCCCTTAAAAAGGATGTCATGCAGTTCAATGGTGTAGGTGTCGTCAGCGGGTAAGGTTGTTTGGATTCGGGCATCGCCGTGCAGTGTAGGCTGGGGTGGTGACCACGCGATTTGAACTCCTTGGCTGTTATGCAAACGGAGCACAGGTCGAATGTCGGAACCGAGACGGCGTCCTTCAAGATCGATGACTAGTGCCGTTCCCTGTTTACCGCTGAATGATGTCTTTAGAATGGCACCACCAGCTAAGTTCCCGTAAACGGCGGCAGGTGTGGTTTTGATAGAATCACTAAATGCGGTTTGTGAAAGGTCATCCAGGGCGAAGGCGATAGGATTGGTGATTCCTTTGTCGCTAACGATGCGTACCCAATGGATGCCGGGAGATTCGTTTGCGGTTGTGAACTTGATAATCGCTTGTGTGTTGTTTGAACCGGCAAGTGATTGTTGCGAGGAAATGGCAAAAGAGGCAACCAAAGTTGGATTGGGGCCTAAGTCGGTTCCAGCGAATGTAATCTGAGCAGTCGTTCCACTTTGGGCGCCAGGCAGGTTTGCTGAGTTCAATTTTGGTTCAGCGGCTAACCATGAAGGGAGCACAAAAAGCAATGTGGTAATGCTGACGGTGATAAAAGAACAGTTCATTTGATGGCACCTATCAAGGAAACAAAGTTCAGAATAAATTAATATCTATAAGTCTATATTAGCTTATTACAACGATGTTGTCTTAGGCTCGCTACGTATCTTACCGCATAGATAGATAGTGTATGGGCGCACGAATGTGCATGCGAAAGCGAGAATGGAAATCGGACGCGTCTATTTGAAGGGATTGCCACCAGGCGCAGGTGCGGCAGGCGCAGTGGGTTCGAGTCCGGGGATGAGAGTTTTTAGTTTGTCTAAAGTACCTTCGGCGTTGGGTTCCGCGTTACCACTGTTTCCGTCGAACGGATTGATCGCGCGAAAAATTGAACCAAGAATTCCACCGCCACCGCCTTCGTCTTGAGGTGCAGTCGGTGCTGGATTATTGCCGGCCGGAGGTGTGGGATTAGCTGGCGTTGGTTTGTTCTCTGGAGCGAACGGGTCGTTGCCAGCAGACGGGGTTGGATTTGATTTCGATGACGTCGTATTTATGCGGCTATTCCGAACGCCATCGATGTTGTTGGGGGCGAACGGACTGCTTGCGTGAATCGGAGTTTCAGCGTCAGCGGGAATGCTTGCCGCCGTTTGAGATGGCTTACGTAAAACCGCTGTTTCATCTCTTTGCTGTTGTTCGTAGCGAGCTTGTAAACGCACTTTTTCAGTGGTCATTCTATCTCGACGTGCTTGTTGACGAAGCTTTTCAATTTGTAGTCGTGGTTGCCCTTGGATACGTTGCAGCGCTGTAGATATTTGATAAACACCGCGGTTGTCTAGGGCTTCTATGGCGGCACCTTTTTTCAGGTCCGCCAAACTAGCTTCGTCGTTTCCGAGTTTAGCGTTGGCTAGTCCACGGAAGTAATACGAACGTGGATCATTCGTATTTTTGCTGATGGTTATTGTCAAATAACGGACGGCGGATTCGTAGTCGCCGTTGTAATAGGCGTGGACCCCCTGCCCATATAAGATTCGGTGTTGAGCGTCTTGAGCAACAACGCAAGGAATCAACAACGCAAACACACAAATAGCCAAAATAGATGAAGTGCAATAGGCCCTAAACATAATAGGTTCCCCTTTGGGGTCATTGGACGTGGTTGGCGTTAACAGCCATCTGCGAGTTAACGATTGTTAGAGAATCATAAAGATAGTCTAGACACGTCAGTTCTATATTAAAGGAAGGTTATAGTTCAATACTATTTAATCGTACCGTTAAACGTATTATACACGGTCAAATCTCCACTTTCATGCCTAAAGAAGGGAAAAATGCCTGCGGCAGGATCCTTTGTGGCGGCCAGCCGACATGATTTTTTCACCTAACTGACACAACAGCTATAATCGTTAGACTCGATATAAAGCTGCGCAAGATTGGCAAAGAATTCTGGTAAGTCAACAAATAGACGAAACAAGAGGCAGGGTAAAATGCGATGTATAGGGAGTAAGGGAAACGTAAGTAAAATACGTTGTCTTTGCCGCCGGTCAGTTTGGTATGCTTTCGCTCAAATTGTCCGTGATAAGTCCGGGTCGGGATTATCGAGTTTTAGAGATTGTATCACATGCGGTATGTAGCTTCTGCCGTTCGTCTTTGGGAGACAAGTGATTCATTTCTTCAAAGGCTCGATTATCCCGACCCGTTTTTTATGCGCCGTGAACACCGAGCTGCTGCAACGCAGATTGCGGCAGTCCACGTTGGGCACCTATTATGAAAAGGGCGCAATGCATGCGCGGCGGTAATACATCCCCTTTCTCTCTTCGATTTCTATTCTTTCTCAATGACGAGCCAACGCTGGTGTGTCTTTTGGTTTCTTGGCGTAAAAAACTTAGTGAACCACCTATACTCGCTATACTCGATTTGTTTGTTGTAGGTTGTGTTTACAAAAGCTGATAGTCTCGCTGTTGCTACCACGCCCGTTTTATTTCGATTGCGACTAGTGGATTAACCATAGCGGCCGTTGCGATGTGTACCGCGTGAGCACCGGCCGCCAAATAATCTCGGACATCCTCTACCGTGCTCACTCCACCGACGCCAATGAGCCGAATATCTAAATCATGTTTGGCGATCATGTCATTCAAGGATTTGGTTTGAGCGACAGAAGCCTGTAGCGTTGCTTTACCACAGATACCTCGTGGCTGTCCGTCGAAGATCAACGCGCCAGCTTGGTCAAGAACTTGAGTGGCGATACTATTGGTCATCGCGAGGGCGTCCACGTACCCGTTCAGATGTTGGATTAGTTCCAGGGATTCGCCTTCATTATTTAAGCGACCGATTTTTCCGATCAGCGGTATGTCGCCAATTGCGTCGCGGATGATTTTAACCACGGTAGTGCAATCTGCCGGGTTTTGAAATAGTTGTCCATCGCAGGTAGAAACATTGGGACACGAGAAGTTGGCTTCGATACAGTCCGCTCCGCTTTCAACGGCCAGTCGAGCACACAATGCATAATCTTGTGCGAGCCGCTCGAGCGTCCAGTCAGGTTCGACTGTTCCAACGATGGAAACGGAAAGTACTTTACCGCTTGGTAGTTGTTGCCGAGTCTCCGCAATGTCGGCTTGCCAATCGTGAGGATCCTGAGAGGGCATGCCGTAGGAGACAGCCCAACTCCCGTCCATCGTAGGCGCTTGCGACACAGATTGCTCCCCGCCAAATAACGCTGTCGTATCGACGGGAACTAAGTTTGGCAGCGGATAGCATTCACGGAATCCACTACGCACAGTTTTATACGTAAGGACATCAAAACCAAGACTGGCGTAATACAAGCACCATTTCCCATTAAGCAATGGTCCAGCCGGAACACCTAATGGCGAATTGACTTCCAACCCACAAAACGAAAATTGCCCGGCATTGGAAGATTCGGAAAAAACGGTTGGTACGCACAGACTAACAGGCGCTGGGACATGTTCATAATTCCAGCGGTACGACTTCTGGCGATCATACGTTTGCACAGTGAGTATTCCAGCGAGAGTTAGTCGAGTCGTTTTACACGGAGGTTTTTGAAGTAAACAACACTCTTAGGATCATGCGCTTGTAGGCAAAAAGTTCCCTCGGTCAATTTACGCCCTGGTTGATTTGGATTGGGAAGTTTTCCAGTCGGTTCGGTGTAATCTACCTGTAGTTTTCCATCAAGCCAAATCTTAATCTGCTTACCTTGTACGACGATGCGAGTTTCATACCAGATGTTGTCTTTTACTGGCGGATCCGAAATATCAACAATTCCATATAGGCCACCCGATTTCTTTGGATCTCCATGAGTCACGTTAACCTGAACTTCGTAACCCTTTGAAGGCCAACCTTCATCTTGAAAGGTAGTGTGAAAGTAGATTCCAGCATTGCTACCAGGGGTAGTCATCACATCCACTTTCAATTCGAAGTTCTTAAACGGTTGTTTGGCTTCGTAAAACAGGTGACTGCGTGGTCCAGCACAAACGAGCTTGCCATCTTTGACCGACCAAGAATCTACATTTTCACTGGCTTTCCAGCCCTTAAGGTTTTTTCCATTAAACAGCGATGTGAACCCAGGTTCCGCCGCTGTTAGTCCAGGGATCGTCACCAAAAGAGCAGTTAAGACAGTTAGGACAACAACATGAAAGGATTTGAGGTTCGAAATTCGATTTACAAACATAATACAGGTTCTTTCTCTTTTAAGGGGTTAATGGTGATTTACTGGTCAATCGTAGGTGTCGTATTAGCGACGAGCGCATTCGTGTTTTAGTGGCAACCAAGCACCGTTTTCAGCGGAGCTAGCAACGCACTGTTGGATAAAGTACATTCCTTCGACTCCGTCGTAAACATTGGGAAACACAGTATGCCGTCGTTCGTATTCTCGATTCATCGCTCTATCTATCATAGCATCATACGCTGAGCGATATACGTTCGCAAACGCTTCAAAAAATGCTTCCGGGTGTCCACTCGGTAAACGACAGGCACTGGCCCCGGCTTCGTTCATAAACGGCGCATTGGGATCGCGAGTGTAAATTTTGAGCGGCTGTCCGTTTGCTCGAACAACCAATTGATTGGGTTCTTCTTGTCGCCATTGAATCGCACCAAGTGTTCCATCAATTTCGATGGACAGATCGTTTTCGCGACCGTGACTAATCTGTGAGGCTGTTACGGTCCCTAGGCCACCATTGTCAAATCGAATAATAGCTGTGCCATAGTCGTCCAGTTGACGGCCTTCTTCAAAGGTTTTTAAGTGGCAGCTGATTTCGGCGGGCAACAATCCAGTCATATATCGCCCCAGATTATAAGCGTGTGTAGCGATATCACCAAAGCAACCGGCCGCACCGCTCTTAGCTGGATCGGTTCTCCAAGCGGCTTGTTTTTGTTCAGTGGTTTCCAAGCGAGTTCTTAACCAGCCCTGAATGTAGTTTGAGCGAACGGCTTGGATTTCACCTAATTCACCATTGAGTATCATTTCACGGGCTTGTCGCACTAGCGGATACCCAGTGTAGTTGTGCGAGACGGCGAACACGACGTTGGATTGATCAACCGCAGCAGCTAGTTCTTCAGCTTGGGCTAAATCAAATGTCATGGGTTTATCGCAGATCACATTGAATCCAGCCTCAACCGCAGCTTTAGCAATTTCAAAGTGGGTGAAGTTTGGAGTGGCGATAGAGATGAAGTCAATTCGTTCATCTTCTGGCAAACGCAATTCCGACTCGATCAATTCTTGATAGCTTCCATAAGCACGATCCGCAGGAATGTCATAATCTGGTGCAGATGCTTTTGCTCGTTCGGGATTAGACGAAAGCGCTCCGGCCACTAAGGCCGCGCGGTTGTCGAGAACGGCCGCTGTACAATGGACCCGCCCAATAAATGAACCTTGCCCGCCGCCGACTAATGCCATACGCAGTTTTCTGTTTAAGTCGTTGTTAGTAGCCATTTCCGCTCCTGCTAATTCCTGCTTGGTTTGATGGGGACACAGATAAATACTGTTACAGCTAATCAAGCTAGCGTATATCGCCCACAATTTGATGTGATAAAAAACTTTATTGCTTCTTTTCTATCATATCAAGCGTATTGATTAAACTCGGTCACAGCAGAACAATTACGAACGAGCATCAAATCATAGGTATTTTCCCGGACGGCTGGTAATCTACCGCCATCACCGGATTGGTCAAATATGCTAGCACTGGTTATTTTTTTGGTAGGTTTTGCATATAATAGAAGTAGTAGTATTATATAGAGAATACATGAACCAACATAATCGCGTTTCAACCGAGATAAAGTCTTGGCGGGTATTATGTTGCTTGTCAAGCACAACAGCAAATGGAATCATTATGAAGAATAGATCTTTTGTATTAGGTGTTAGTTGTGGACTGCTTTTTGGCGTCGGCATGGTGATCGGTACGATTGTCGGAATCAGCACCACCGCCCCCTCAACTGCTCCCACCGCTGGGTTTGAAATTGATGGCAAGGTCTTGCAGGCCGCGACAGGTGATAGTTCCGATAAATTTGCGATAGCGACTGGGAAGATCTCGGATTCGGCTGAGGGTGTATTTATGCTCGATGGCCTAACGGGTGACCTGCGATGCCTCGTACCCTACACTCGTACAGCTACGTTTGGCGGAATATTCACGACCAACGTGTTTAATGACCTTAAAATTCAAGCCACCAAAAATCCGCGATTTATTATGGTCACGGGCGAGGCGAATTTCTCAGGCAACGCGCGTCCCGGTAATTGTATTGTCTACATTGTTGACGCATCCACAGGAAACTACGCAGCCTATGGGGTTCCCTGGAATCGTCAAATGGAAACAACAGGCCAACCTCAGCAGGGCAAATTGCTTGGTTTAACCGCTGGGACCGCTCGTAATATAATGATTCGCGAATAGGATTTCCATTTTGATTGTTCAAGTGAACGAGCAAGCGGTTGAAACGACCACGGGTATCACGATTCTAGATCTGCTCAAACAGCTAGATCTCACCACTCGACATATTGCTGTTGAAGTAAATCTCAACATTGTTCCGTTTGAAAGCCATAGCAATACCATATTGCGTGACGGTGACCAGTTAGAGGTAGTAACACTTGTTGGTGGTGGATGATTTGTTTTCAATACAACTTGTGTCACCTAGCAGAAAACAAGATCGTTTACAGTTAAGAATAGGACTGTCAGGACAATGGGAACTGTAGCAGCCAACGATTTGGATGGGGTCGCGATGGAAGATAGTTTATTGAAGATTGGGCCATTCGAGCTCAATAGTCGCTTGATCGTAGGCAGCGGTCGCTATGAAAATGCGGCGATGATGCGACAAGCCTTAGATTTTTCCGGATCGGATTGCATTACGGTTGCTATCCGCCGCGAACGACTGCACGATGCGCATGGTGATAATCTTTTGGATCACATTGATTCTGACCAGACAATTTTACTTCCTAATACTGCGGGTTGCTATAGTGCCAAAGACGCAGTGCGCGTAGCGAATTTGGGCCGAGAGATACTTCGAGCGTTAGGCAACCCAGGAGCGGATTGGGTGAAGCTGGAATGTTTAGGTGACAGCCGTACCTTATTACCGGATCCGATTTCTACGCTCGAGGCAACCAAAATACTCGTGGCAGATGGATTTCATGTGTTGTGTTACACCACTGACGATCCAGTTATCGCTCGGCGGTTAAAACAAGCGGGCGCGGCAGCCGTCATGCCCGCTGGCAGTCCTATTGGCTCTGGGCAGGGCATCCTCAACCCCAACAACATTCGGATCATTTTAGAATACCTCAAAAATGAGGATCCAGAATATCCAGTGATCGTAGACGCAGGCATTGGCACTGCGAGTGATGTAGCCCAAGCAATGGAGTTAGGCGCCGATGGCGTGTTGCTCAACACCGCAATAGCTCATGCTCGGCACCCACTCGTCATGGCTACTGCTATGAGACATGCGATGCTAGCGGGTCGTCAAGCTTTTCTCGCTGGCCGTATTCCTAAGCGCCTTTATGCCGCCGCAAGCAGTCCTATGGAAGGCGTCATTGCGACCCATCCATTTCCTAGAAATGAAACGAAATGACCGGCGGTTCAGATTTCATTCATCCCGCAGATATTCTTGGCCCAGGCGGGCGTATCGCTGCTCGCCTGGATCGTTATGAACATCGCCAACAGCAACTCGATATGGCCGATGCGGTCTCGAACGCGTTAACTGATAGTAAACACTTGGTCGTGGAAGCGGGCACAGGTGTAGGGAAAAGTTTTGCTTATTTGGTACCGGCGATATTGGCTGCCACGGAGCCCGACAACGAACTTGTGTTGACCGCGGACGGCGAAAAACGGAATCGTCG
>Ga0302134_10001073_pt1 | contig 12645 bp, 14 predicted proteins | sample CB9_SCM_MG_FD_203123 | JGI IMG/M metagenome (GOLD analysis project Ga0302134, IMG submission 203123) | Marine microbial communities from Western Arctic Ocean, Canada - CB9_SCM | ecosystem: Environmental > Aquatic > Marine > Oceanic | place: Canada: Western Arctic Ocean | collected 2017-09-19
GTTCGGGACGGTCATTTGCACCTTCCCGATAAGCCAGGACTCGGTTACGAGCTAGATCACGATTTCATTGCGTCGCATCCTGATCCCGAATGGGCACGGCTGCACGCTTAGACTTCACGTAACGACCTTTTTTCAATTATCACGTAGACATTCAATGCCATTACCAACTCCGTCCGAAATCGTTTCTTCCCGTCTTAACAAGCTCGATTCTCAGATCATCCAAATGGTCGATGCTCTTACCGAAGATGAGGCGTCCAAATGGCCGGCCGCAACGGCACCATCTTGCAAGTGGCATCTTTGGCACATGGCTCGCTGGGCAGACTACGTGCAGGGACTGCTATCACCTGTAGTCGATGTGAAAACACCGGAATTATGGGAGTTCGCTGGAGTTGCAGATGAATGGGGCTTCGCCGATGTTGATCTCGGCATGTGGGGTGCAGGTTCTGGTTTAGGAAATGAATCCGGGCAGTCACTCCCGTTACCCAGTGTTGCCAAAGTTAGGTCATACGCCAAAGAAGCGTTTGGCCTACTGGAAAAACGAGTCGCCAAACTCGATGATGATTCGTTCAACGCACCGTTCACTGACTGGCACGACAACGAGACAAATGTTGGTGACGCTATGGTGGGATACATCGCCCACGCGAATCGTCACTTAGGCATGCTCGAAGCATTAAGCGGCGTGCTCGGCAAAGACGGTTCAGTAACCGTTTAGATTGGGCGCAATACCACCTGCTTTTAGCTGGCTTTATTTGCCCATGCCGGTGGTACGAATCGGCACGTAGGATCTGCAGCTGTCATTTCGCCTGTCATCGCGTACGCCTTTGATCGAGATCCGCCGCAGATCACGTTGAACGGACAAACTCCGCACTTACCCTGCAGCTGTTTTCGATCTCGTATCGTCGTGAACATCTCAGAATTACGGTAGACATCGACGACGGAATCTTTGCGTACATTTCCTGCTGATAGTGGAATAAACCTACTCGGGTATATCTCTCCCAGATGCGAGATGAAGAAAATTCCTCGACCGTCATTTGTTGGCGGACCGGGCCAGGCAGCTTTGATTTCATCGGAACTGATCGACGATAACTCACGTCCACCAGCCAATAACCGCTTCATCGTCATGGCCCGTCGATATGGCTGTCCAAGAGTAGTTTTTGCCCTAAATCCCCCCCCCCCCCCCGTTGATTCGCCATGATCCAGCTATAAACCTCGTCATGTTCGTCGGCGGTCATCAATTCAAGATCGAGACCACGACCGGTCGGCACTAGAAAGAACAAATCCCAAATAACTGCGCCGCTTTGCTTCACAACTTCTGCGATTGCAGGAAGCTCAGGTCTGTTGCTTCGCGTAATCGTGGTGGTCACCTGAAACGACAGTCCAACCTCATTTGCCGCGTCGAATGCAGCTAGAGTTCGGTTAAACGTTCCATCAAACCCGCGGAAAGAATCGTGAGTTCTGGCGTCCGCACCGTCGAGAGAAAATGAAACTCGACGTACCCCAATATCGACCAGCTTTGCGAGTCGATCGCGTGTCACCAATGCGGTGGCCGAAGGCGAGAGCGAAACCGTCAGTCCTTTTCGTATTCCATACTCTGCAATCTCGAAAATATCTCGACGCATAAACGGATCGCCACCGGAAAGTACGACGATCGGCGGTGTGTCGAATCCTGTTAAATCGTTTATCACTTTAAGAGAATCAGCAGTATCAAGTTCCAGTGGGTGGCGTTTTGGCTGGGCCTTCGCACGGCAGTGCTCGCACTTCAGTGCACATGCTCGGGTTACTTCCCAGAAAATCACGACAGGGTTGCGTTCGAGATCACTCGAAATTACCGGCATTCCACCGGGATGTCCTGAAGCCGGATGACCAGTTCCAGAGCGCCCGTTCCCACTGTTAACGTTCACTAGACGCTGGCTCCGACAAGTTCAGGATTACGTTCTTCTGCAGTGAGGTAACAAGCCGGATCCATACCGAACGAGTCCCCGAAAGCAGATTCTGCTCGAACTCGTAGGTTGCCGTTGCACATACCGAACCACTTACAGCTCTGACAGTCAGCAGGCAGCAATGGATTACGATCTCGTAATTTAGATAGCAGCTCTATCGATTCGTCTTCCCATATCTCTGAGAATTTCCGTTCCTTCACATTGCCAATCGTCTGGTTTTACCAGAACTGATCAGGGTGAACATTACCGAGGTTATCGATATTGCCCATGCCCTTGCCAGCGGTGTTCCCGCCGTTTCGAGCCTGCAGTGCTCTCACACGTTCCGAATCATCGGGCATGTTCTTGTCGACCCACATCTGTAAATAAGCCGCATCAGTGTGATTATCGACAGTCAATACTTCGAGTTTGTGACCCTTGGCATATGACTGAATCGTGCGCTCGAATACATAATCGACCATCTTGCGACGTTCTTAGTGTTTAAGATCAAAACGAAGTAATTTTTCTCCACGTCCTGCGTAAGCAAGGTGGTAGACGCAGACTCTCGGGATTCCTTCTCGTTCTGCGAGATCAAATAACGCAGGTAAGTCTTGAACGTTCCGATTAGTAACCGTCACACGCAAGCTCACTCGCATGCCAGATTCAAGAGTATTTCGTATGCCATCAAGCGTCAGTTTCCACGATCCTTTTGAACCACGGAACTTATCGTGAACTTCTTCCATACCGTCCATGCTTATACCAGCACGCTTTAGTCCGGCATCGGAAAGCGTTTTCACCATTTCCTTAGTGATTAACGTGCCGTTTGTTGAAATTAGAGGATTCAGGCCGCCCTGCTCATTCGCATCGGCGATCAGTTCTGGAAGATCAGGCCTTATAGTTGGTTCACCACCTGAAAACAGGACTACCGGAACTTTATAGTCAGCCATATCTCGCAAGACTGTTTTCGCCTGATCGGTGCTCAGTTCGCCCGGCTACTGCTCATCTTGTGACGATGCATAACAGTGTGCGCAGTGAAGATTACAAGTACGGGTGATGTTCCAAACGACAATTGGCCGTTGGTGAACTGCCCCCACTCTCATTCCGTGCTCAATGCTTTTCTCGCCGTACCTGAGATCATCGCCAGGAGCAGGTTCATCACACAGCAATCGAGTCACGTTTAGCAATCTAGATTTCCTTATGAATATCCAAAATACCGACAGTTGGTGCCTATTACCCAGCCAGCCCGGGAGGCACAGCGGTATTCTTACCCCGCTAACGCTAGCCAGTTTTAACGTGATGTACGACTTAAACGCATGAGAATCTCAAAAAGAAGAGAAAATGTTTCCGGAGCAATGCTCCGTTGACCAACGCGTCGAACGAATCGATAGCGAATGATTCACTTCCTACTCCAGATGATGCTCAGTCTGGAAAATCGCAGACTCGCTACATAGTCACAGTTGCGCTTGCAACTTACTTCTTCTGGATTTCGCTGTACCTGTACGTCCCCGTACTACCTCTCCACGCTCAGGATCTTGGCGCCAACCTTGAAATGGTTGGGATAATCATTGCGTCCTATGCAATCGGGCAGCTACTCCTTCGCATACCGATAGGCGTTGGCTCCGACATCATCGGCAGGAAGCCGTTCGCCGTTGGAGCACTCATACTCAGTGCTGCCGGAGCAATATGGCTGGCGCTTTCACCCGATCCGTGGTCCCTGTTCGCTGCTCGTACGCTTACCGGAGTTGCAGCTGCTGGGTGGGTAGCCATTAGCGTTCTATTCGCCTCGTACTACCCTGCTTCCAACACATCGCGAGCAATGGCGATCATCATGTCGGTGAACACGCTTTCACTCGTCACTGCCACGTTTGTCGGCGGAATTGTTGCCGAGTACTTCGGGAACTCAAGCACGTTTTACGGAGCCGCGGGTATCGGAATTGCCGGTGCGCTTTTGCTCATCTCGGCTCCTGAACCACGTATCAAAGCGGCCACTCGCTATTCGTTCAGCACGCTTGTAAATGTTCTTAAAACACCGCTATTACTTCGAGTTTCAGCAATCGCTATCACTCTTCAGTTTGTTACGTTCGGCGTGAATTTTGGTTTTCTGCCCATCCACGCAGAAAATCTTGGTGCTTCTAAATCTGAAATCGGCTACATCACCACAGCAGGGCTTTTGGCCGCAGTTGCAGGCACTGCCGTCTCTGCTTGGGTTTCCAAACGTTGGGGACCTACCACTGCAGTGGTCGTCGCAGCGCTCGCAACTCTATTCTCGTTAGTGCTCATGACTATTACGACTGACCTTGTCACTCTCGGCGCACTTCAAGCCTTCAACGGGTTTGGCCGCGGAATGATGAACACTGTGTTGATCAGCATGGCTTTAGCCTCCGCACCGGTAGCGATCCGTGCAACTGCTATGGGTTCGTATCAGGCGCTCTATGCAATAGGAATGTTGCTTGGGCCGGCGGCATCTGGACCAATCGCTGCTGCCTTCGGGATAGAGATGGTTTTCTGGGCAGCAGCTGCTGCAACGGTACTCGGCGGAGCATTCGCCTTGGCAAAACCGCTTCCGCGATAGCCGTCCACTGAGTCATCCCGGGATTATCATTACTTTCGCTCGTCCCTTTTGGGCAATGCCGAACATAATTTAGAGATTCGAACGAGATATCCACTAAAACAGGAGTGAACGATGGCCTCGAAGGAAATGCGGCTTGAACGCGATTCAATGGGTGAATTGGAAGTTCCAGCAAATGCCTACTACGGCGGTAACGCCCGTCGAGCAGAACTCAACTTCCCGATCAGTAACCTTCGATTGGGACGTTCGTTCATCAAAGCAATCGGCCAGATCAAGCAGTCGGCCGCGGTGGTCAACCTTGATCTAGACTCGATCGACGAGAAGATCGCAAACGCAATCATTGCTTCCGCACAGCGAGTGATCGATGGCGAATTCGATGATCAGTTCGTTGTTGATATATTCCAGACGGGGTCTGGTACTTCGACCAACATGAACGCGAATGAAGTGATCTCTAACGTCGCAATTGAATCGCTTGGCGGCGAACTTGGTTCACGAACACCAGTTCACCCCAACGACCATGTGAACAAAGGCCAGTCGTCCAACGACGTGTTCCCATCGACGATTCACCTAGCAGCAGCAGGGGCAATCAAAGACTCTCTGCTTCCTGCCCTCAAGGAACTTGAAGATTCTCTTCGAGCGAAGTCGAAAGAATTCTGGGGCGTTGTAAAGACAGGTCGAACGCACCTGCAAGACGCCACCCCGATTCGACTCGGTCAAGAATTCCTTGGTTACGCAGGTCAGCTCGAATTTGCAGGCAAGCGTGCAGAGAAAGCTCTCGCTGAACTATCTGTATTAGCCCTCGGTGGCACAGCGGTCGGAACCGGTATCGGTATGCACCCTGAGTTCGCATCACGAGTCATCACTCGATTACGAGAGCTAACAGGTCTCGATCTCTCCGAAACCACAAACCACTTCCAAGCACAGAGCACTCTCGATGCGGTAGTTTCGGCATCAGGTCAACTCAAATCGGTCGCAGTTGGCATGCTGAAAATTGCCAACGACATTCGATGGTTAGGATCTGGTCCACGTGCAGGTATTGGTGAAATTTTACTTCCTGAAGTACAACCAGGATCATCGATCATGCCTGGCAAGGTAAACCCGGTTATTGCTGAATCAGTAGCAATGGTTTCCGCACAGGTAATCGGCAACGACGCGACGATTGCAATCGCAGGTCAGTCGGGTAACTTCGAATTGAACGTCATGATGCCAGTGGCTGCTCACAATCTGCTGGAATCGATTGATCTACTAGCGGCTGCAGCCCGAAACTTCGCCCGTCAGTGCATCAATGGGCTTGTAGCTACCAGCAAGGGGCCTGAGATGGTGATGCAAGGTCTTGCGATTTGCACAGCCCTCGCACCAATCATTGGCTACGACGAAGCAGCACGGCTCGCTCACGTTGCTTCCGAAAGCGGTGAGACGATCAAGCAGGTTGCGCTACGAGAAACCAAGCTGACCGACGCAGAACTAGACAAGGTGCTTGAGCCGCTCTCAATGACCGAGCCGAAGGTTTAGCCACTTCTATTCGACGCTAATCGAATAGAAAATAACGCGAGATCGGTGCATACTGCGCCGGTCTCGTTGTATTTAACTAACCTTCACACTGGGAGAATCAGTGAATGAGTGCCGACGCTAAAGTAACCGAACTAGGGCTTGATCTTACTCACCCATCTGGCCCAATTGCCAATTACGTGGCTGCCGTCACCACAGGGAAACTCGTCTTTCTATCAGGCAAAGGGCCGATCCAAGACGATGGTTCGCTAATGGTCGGAAAAGTAGGTTCTGATCTCGACGTCGATCAGGGCTACGAAGCAGCTCGACTAGTAGGAATACAACTGCTAGCTGCGCTTAGAGAGCATCTCGGCGGCAGTCTCGACAGCGTTAATCGCGTCGTAAAACTTCTAGGAATGGTCAACTGTGAACCCGACTTTGGCGACCAGCCTAAAGTAATCAATGGTTGTTCTGATTTACTAGTTTCGGTATTTGGCGAAAACGGGAAACATGCTCGATCCGCAGTTGGTATGGGCAGCCTGCCCGGTCAGATTCCTGTCGAAATCGAAATGATCGTCGAAATCAAATAGCGCTGTATCGAACTCGCCAGAACTACTGACAAGAACATAACCGGAATATAGAAGGATCTAAGCTCCAGATGCCAGGCACTATCAGCATCAAAACAATCAACCACGTTGGAATTCCGGTATGGGATCGACGAGTTTCGCTGAAGTTCTACCGAGACATTCTCGGGCTTCAGGTGATTCCTTCTATGGTCGATTCACCAAACATTGTTTGGACTAAGACACTCGACGGCACAATGGTTCATCTGATCGAACCGTCCGACGGTGAAAATCTTGTCGATCCACACTCCGCCTTCGAGGTCGAAGATTTTGACGGGACTGTTGACGCTCTTAGAGCTTCTGGCTACCCAGAGATCAGCGATACAGGCGAGCGTCATGACGGTCAAAAATGCATCTTCATAAATGACAATGATGGCAATCGGCTTGAGTTTGCGACAGCCAGCGGACTGCGCGCGTCTTCACGAGTGGCTGATTCACTCGGCTACACCACTGAGTCGGGTGAAAACACGGTTGTCAACTCCCCTGCCAAAATCAAGATCCTCACGATAAATCACATTGGATTAGCGATTAATGATCGATCCGAGTGCATGGGAATGTATCGCGATCTTTTGAACATCAACGTGATACCTCACCAGATCGACGGCAACTCCCTGGCTTGGGCAGAATTGCACGATGGCTCGATGGTTCACGTGATAGACCCACCTGAATCGGTTGGACCTCGTGGTGATGGACGGCAACACGTAGCCTTCGAAATCGAAGATATTGAAGCAGCAGCTGAAGCGTTAATCGAAGCTGATATCGAAATCGTCGAGGGAATCGGAACACGTCACGACGGACAGCAGTTCTTGTTCATCTACGACCCTGATGGCAACCGAATTGAGCTTGCTACGCGTGGCGATCACTCGGAAACGCCTCGTACTGCAGATGAGAACGGTTACACCAGCGAAAACGGCGCGCTGCTTTAGTTGAACCTTCAGCGTTCGGGGAAGTTTTTACCGACCCGAGCACTCGTTTACGATCTAGAATATTCTCGCTCAACGCTAGAAAAGTATGATTCTATGAATCCTGTCGCTGCGGTTTCAATCTTGGAATCAGAAACCTTTTTGAGCAGTCCTGAAGTTTCGACTGTTCCGGTCATCCGCACACGTGTTGCATTAGGGTCATGTTCAACAGCTGAAAGCACTACTTCAGAGGTGCCTTTTACGCCTGCGCCCATAGACTTCCCAGAGAGTTCGATCACGAATGATTCTGGTTCATTCACTTCAGAGAGCTGAACCTTGGCGTTGACTGTTGGGCGTAGAAATCCCATCGATATTTTCATCGATACGCGATAGCTGTCGATGCCGGTGGATGCCACCTTCGCAGTACCCGGTAAGTGCGGTTCCATTGCTTCTGGGTTTGTCAGAACATTCCAAACAGTCGTTATCGAAGCGCCAACTATTCTGTCGTAAACGAAATCCAACCGTGAAACCTTTCGAGCGGGAAAATATTGAGTCATATCGACGATAGCCGCAGAAGTACTCCAATTCAATCCGAATGAGCACAACTAAGCGCCATCCTCGGGCATAGGATTAATGAATATGTCATCGCCAGAGGCTCCAGGCACACCTGAAGCACCAGAGACCAATCAAGGTCGCAGTTCGGTTCGTTCGACCATACGCGCACTCGTGTGGTCTGTTTACGTACCTTCATTCCTACTATCGGTAGGACAAGGCATCCTGATTCCGGTTCTTCCAGGGTTCGCGAAGCAAGAAATGGCCGCAGCGATAGGCCTGATCGGTGTAGTAATCGCCGCCCGACACATCGGCACCATGATTTTCGATGTGCCCGCTGGAATACTGGTCACCAGGCTCGGACTTCGCCGAACTATGTTGGCAGGTGTAGTTCTCTTCGGAGTCGCTGCTATCTGGGCAGGACTATCTCCGAACATGCCGTCGTTGATTGCAGCCCGATTGCTCACAGGAGTCAGTTTCGCTCTATGGAGCATATCTAGACACACATACATCGCAGCAGCCGTGCCGATGGATGTGCGTGGACGAGCATTATCCTTATTTGGCGGCATCTCAAGAATCGCCACGATACTAGGCCCACTCATCGGCGGACTACTTGCCGAATACGTTGGAATAAGAGTTCCATTCTTCGCTCAGGCAATTGTCGCCATACTGACTTTGGCAGTGGTTCTTTCAACCACTAAAAACATGGTTGAGCCTGCCCGCTCAAAGGCACGCCACAACGTATTTGCAGAGCTTGGGACTGTTGTGACACGACACCGTAGGGATTTTGCGACCGCTGGTGTTGCCGCAGTTTCTCTTCAATTCCTCAGGGCCGGGCGTGAATTTATTATTCCGGTTTGGGCTGGTGAACTAGGTCTCGGTGAAGCCAAGATCGGTTACATCGCCACGGCATCATTCGCCGTCGATTCGATGCTCTTCCCTATCGTTGGATACTCAATGGACAAGTGGGGGCGTAAGTCGACGGGCATTCCAGCATTTGTAATTCTTTCGCTTGCAATCGCTCTGATTCCTCTCACAGGCTCGTTCGGCGCATTGCTTGCAGTTGGGCTACTTGCGGGACTAGGAAACGGTCTCTCGAGTGGATTCGTTCTCATCATGGGAACCGACCTGTCTCCAAAAGAGAACCCTGGCGAATTCCTTGGCGTGTGGAGGCTTATCTCAGACACTGGTGGCGCAAGCGGACCTATCGCAATCGGTGGCATCGCTCAGATTGTTACGCTCGGCGTCGCTTCCGTAGCTACAGCCGGAGTTGGCATGTTCGGCACTCTAATACTTATATTCGTTGTACGGGAAACAATGACCCGTACTCCCAAACGTGTAGTGGCGCCGCCATATCGTAAGAAGAGCTAGAGCCCTTCAGCCGCTAGCAATGCGTGCAAGTCACGTAAACACATAGCGTCGTCTTCCGGCGCTCGTGCGTCGACCCAATCCTTAGACTCACCCGACATACCCTCAACCGCTCCTACAGCTACGATTTCCTTAACCCATTCGTAGCCCTGTTCTACTGACGGCAATAAATTCTTGCCAGTCTTCAATGACAATGCGGCGATCAAGCCATAACCGCCCCAGTTCGAAACACTGGCAGTAATTAGCTCGGTGGTGGTTGTGATGCACGGGTCGTCAGGCAGATTTTCGATATCTGGGATCACGTGGCGCATATTCCCCATACCGATCTCGTTCCCGCCATCCCCGATGCCGACTGAATACGGGTGCTCATCAAACATGTGATCGATCTTAGCGTTGTGTTTCGAGAAATCGACTCCGCGCCAGTTGCGATACGTGCCATCGCCTAACAGTCCTGCTCTTTCAATTGATATGAGTGCCGACGGAGCGTGTTCAACTAACAATTTGTGGGCGAACATGCTCGATTCGTGATGAGTTGTGATCGGAAATTCGACCACTTCGTCATCGCCAGCAATCGCACGAACAGCGACTGAACAATTCTCATCGGTTACGTATGCAACAGTGTTACCAAGTACTTTCAGAGCTTCACCAATCGCCACGGCGCCGGGAGGTCCGTCAGTTTCAGGCTCACCGGCTTTCAAAATGTAAAAGCCCGTAGCCATCAAGATTTTGCCTGGGTGATCGAGCAGCAACTGTGCCGACGATTCAAGCCAGTTTTCAGGCATGTGTTGCCGAAGCGCTTTCATGCCTCGAATATCGTCTTGAAGAATGATGTCTTCGATTTTGGTAAATATTGATGAGTTCGACATTTGATTCTCGTGTGCCACAAACAAGGCACATCCAACATTGCGTTGCGGTTCGACTGGCTAAAGAACAGCCAAATCTTCGTCCATAAGATCGGTCACAAACATGTGACCCGGTGAGTGAGTAATCATCAGCTCAGGCTTCGACGCCATTGCTACCGATTGTGGCGTCACTCCACACGCCCAGAACACTGGCACTTCATCTTCATTGCTCTGCTCCCAAACCTCACCGAAATCGGGCTTGGTGATGTCAGCAATTCCGATCTTGGCGGGATCTCCAATATGAATCGGAGCACCGTGCGTGCCGGGGAAGCGTGAAGTTGCTTGAACGGCGCGCACTACTTTGTCTTGAGGAATCCAACGGTGTGAAACCACTGTGGGACCAGAAAACGGACCCGAAGGAGTAGTTTCAATATCCGTTATAAACATCGGTACATTGCGCTCAGTGCCGTAGTACGGAAGATCAATTCCGTTCGCCATCAGAGCGTGTTCAAACGAGAAACTGCATCCGAGCAGGAACGTAACCAGATCGTCACGCCAGTGCGACTCCAACGAAAGTGGCTCGTCGACCATCTCACCGTTCTTGTACACCCGGTATAGAGGCACATCGGTGCGAATATCGGAACCCGGAGAGGTAATGGCTGCCTCGACTTCTCCAGCTTCGATCACTTCAACTACGGGGCACGGTTTAGGATTTCGTTGGCAAAACAACAAAAACTCGAACGCAACATCCTTCGGAAGAATCGCTATGTTGGCCTGCACGTGGTGAGGCGCAACACCTGAAGTCGGTTGATTAAACCGACCTTCACGAATGAGTTGCCTAACTTCGGCACCGGTTTGTGGAACTGTTATCTCTGTGGACATACGTGCATCTTAGTTTTTGGAATATGGCGGGTCAAACTCCAAACACGTTTGTTTTCTGCCCCGTTTGAGCCCAGACACAGCTAATATTTCAGCCAATTCGGTAATTACACAGACTAGATAACAACGTGAACTGCTGAATTCATAGCCACACTTTCGTGATCCACAACCTGAAATATCAGCTAAACCCTAAATAAATATGAAAATTACTCGAGTTGATCAGTTCGCACCGCGAAATCGCACGCGACTGATTCGAATATCTACCGACACCGGAATTGAAGGCTGGGCGGAAAGCACCCTTGAGGGCAAACCTCAGAGTGTTCCCGCAGCAATCGACGAGTTCGCTGAATACCTGATAGGTAAAGATCCTCTCAGGATTGAACACCACTGGCAGCAGATGTACCGATCCTCGTTCTTCCGAGGCGGCGCACACAATATGTCTGCAATCGCCGCCATTAACGCTGCCCTTTGGGATATTTCTGGCAAGCACTACGGCGTGCCAAGCTACATGCTCATGGGCGGAAACGTACGTGACAAAATCCGTGTTTATGCTCACTGGGGAATCACCGATCTTTCAGACGAAGGTCTCGAAAAGTCTCGAGATCGCCTCACGATGCTCCAGAAGAGCGGGTACACCGGCTACAAAGCTGGCCCGGCAGGAACATGGCGTGGCCACGAGCCACCATCACGAATCGACGAGTTTGTAAAAGCTGCTTACACAATGCGTGAGTGGGTTGGTGATGATGTTGAACTATGTTTTGACTTCCACGGCAAGATGACTCCGGGCCTAGCGGTTGAGATCTGCCACGAAATCAAGGGCATGCGTCCGATGTTCGTTGAAGAGCCAATCCCTCAGGAAAACCCTGACGCTCTGAAGCGAATCCAAGAACAGGTTCCATTCCCGCTTGCGACAGGCGAACGCCTGCTGTCTCGCTGGGAGTTTCGTGAAGTAATCGAGAAACAAGCTGTTTCATTGCTGCAACCCGACGTCGCACATTGTGGTGGACCTTCAGAGTTGAAGCGAATCGCAAACTACGCCGAGGTGTACTACCAGCACATCATGCCTCACTGCGCCATCGGCCCGTTGGCCCTCGCCGCTTGCATGCTGGTTGACGCTGTTGTGCCGAACTTCCTAATTCAGGAACAGGTCGATGCCGGTCTCGGTGTTGGTCTACTCAAGAAGCCTTGGGAAGTGAAAGATGGCCACATCGACCTCTGGACGACTCCAGGTCTCGGTGTCGAGCTCGACGAAGTGGAAGCCACTAAAACCTACGATGGTGCTGCCTATGGCTACCACAAGGAACTTGGTGGTGAGACCTACTACGACAACGACGGATCAGTCGCCGACTGGTAAACCGTTCACGCTTTAGTTAATTTTGGGGTGGAGTCGGTCATTTTGGTGATGGGCTCCACCTTTTTTAGTGGCAGTGGAATTCAAATACGTCGTAATATGTTGCGATCACTGACTCGCCCTATGGAGATTCTCAAATGAAAATGCGCCCTCTC
>Ga0302134_10001077_pt1 | contig 12634 bp, 10 predicted proteins | sample CB9_SCM_MG_FD_203123 | JGI IMG/M metagenome (GOLD analysis project Ga0302134, IMG submission 203123) | Marine microbial communities from Western Arctic Ocean, Canada - CB9_SCM | ecosystem: Environmental > Aquatic > Marine > Oceanic | place: Canada: Western Arctic Ocean | collected 2017-09-19
TCATTTACCTGCAATAGACGGCAGGCAACATCAGTATAGTGAACCTCGTGTGTATCTTCATTCTCAAGCTTATGAAGGCAGCAACGGCCACAGCGATCACATAGCGATTCCCATTCAGAGGGATTCATTTGGGATAGAGACTTGGATTCCCAAAAGGGTTTGTTCATTTAGCGGTTATTCCTGTGAGGTGATTTAGTCATAACCTAATAGTGTAAGCTTCTCTGTAATGCTCAGTCAGATGAATGCCACATTTCTTGATTTCGCCTCCCTTGGCTCCGGCGTGAATACAGCTCCTCTAGATAAGTTATTAAAAGTTAGTTACCACAGCCATTCTAGTAATGATGACCTGTTGCAGCGACTGCATGGTAATCAGATTGCTATATTAAATAAATTAGTTTTAGACAAAAGAACCATACAGGCAAGCACGGACTTGAAATTAATCGTGTTGGCAGCTACTGGGACAGACAACATAGATTTGGAAGCTGCCAAGGAAGCTGGAATAGCTGTTTCAAATATACGAGGCTACTGTACGGCTAGTGTTGTACAACATGTCATGTCGCTTGTTCTGGGACTAACAAGGCATATAAGAGGATGTCCTACACCATCTTCAGGCAAGGACTGGAATAATATTGAAATGCGAGCTCTTGCTGAGTATCCAGTCCGTGAACTGACGGGGAAGGCGCTTGGAATTGTAGGTTACGGGAATTTAGGATACGCAGTTGCGCAGGTAGGTAAGTGCTTCGGCATGGAGATCCTTGTTGCAGATCGAATAGACATTAATACTGGCAAACTTAGGGAAGGAAGGACGTTATTTAGCAGAGTCCTTAAGGAGGCAGATATTATTAGTCTTCACTGCCCTCTTACTCCGACAACTCGTCATCTAATTGGCACAGAAGAATTGAAAATGATGAAATCGGATGCGCTATTAATTAATACGGCTCGTGGTGCTTTGGTCGACAGCCAAGCATTAGTGGACGCTCTGGATGCGGGAGCTATAGGAGGCGCTGGAATCGATGTGCTATCTAAGGAACCACCAGAGGATGATGAGCCGCTGCTAAGACCTAATATTCAAAATTTAATAATAACGCCACACATTGCATGGTTATCAAAAGAGTCAAGTCAACGGGCATTGAACCAAATGGCAGAAAATATCGCAGATTATCTAGCTGGTGGAAGGCTTAGAAGGGTGGTCTGAATATAAACCAATAAAAAGTTATCTGATACTCGCAGTTTCTGATTCTTTAGTACTAACGATGCTTCCTGCTGCCATTTCAAGTATGCGATCACAACGCGCAGCAGCGGCAAGGTCGTGGGTAACCAGTATGAGAGTAGTATTAGCTGCAGCATTTAATTCGAACAATAAGTTTAAGGTTTTCTCGCCCGTCTTGTTATCCAAGTTTCCAGTGGGCTCGTCTGCAAAAAGCAGAGATGGGGTTGTGACAAAAGCTCGGGCTATAGCAACCCTCTGCTTCTCACCCCCGGATAGTTGGCGGGGATAGTGATGCATACGTGAATGAAGGTCTACCTGTTCCAGTGCTTCGTAGGCTAGATTCATAGCTTCCATAGAGCCACTCAACTCTAGCGGTAAAAGCACGTTTTCTAGTGCTGTTAGCGATGAAAGCAAATGAAATGATTGAAAAACAAACCCCACCTGACGGTTTCTCAGTAATGCTCGTCCGTCCTCATTCATGGCCGTGAGCTCCGCCCCGTTTAGCCAAACTTTACCTGATGTTGGCTCATCAAGACCGGCTAGCAGGGCAAGCAAGGTGGATTTTCCAGCGCCGGATGGCCCAACTATCGCAGCAGTTTCGCCGTAATTTATCTTAAGAGAAGCATCCTTTAGGATAGTCAATTCCCCCTCTGGGCTGGTAACCTTTTTAGTCAGGTTTTTTGCAATAAGTATGGATTTAGGTTTTGTCATGTTGTTTAAATTTTCACACTACACTCGAAGTTTAGTTGTTCTGCCCATCTCGGCATGTATTGCATTTGCCTGTATTCCTCAGATTGTCTCGGCTGAGCAGACAATAATTGTCATTGGTGATTCGCTAAGCAGCGGTTACGGACTGCGTAGTGAATCATCCTGGGTTACTCTGCTACAGGATCGAATGATAGAGGAAGGGTACGGATACGAGATAGTAAATGCCAGTGTGCCAGGTGATACAAGTTCTGGAGGGTTGGCGCGTTTGCCGACGCTATTAGAAAATTACAGTCCTGCAATAGTTATAATCGAACTAGGTGGAAATGACGGGTTGCTTGGCCATTCAGTGGAGCTATTACGTGATAACTTGAGTGCTATGCTCAGCCTTATCCAGGCAAAGGGCGTGATGCCAATTCTTACCGGCATACAGATACCGCCTAACTATGGGAATGCCTATGCCAGTCGTTTTGCTTTTACATATCCAGAGCTTTCTCAAGAGTTTAGCGTGCCGCTAGTAGAGTTTTTAATGCAGGGTGTCGCGTTAAATCCAGATTTGATGCAATCCGATGGGATTCACCCAAATGAAAGCGGCAATCGGGTTATGATGGAGCATGTTTGGACGGTTTTAGTAGAGTTTCTCTAGCCCGGCATTTTTCCTAAAATAATATTTAATGTCAGCCACTAAATTTACGTGCTTATCTTGTTTCTATGAATGAACTTCGGCCTTGGTTAAGCTCCTATCCAGAGGGTGTGCCAGCCGAAATTCAGCCTGAACGTTATAATTCTTTAAAGGAGTTGCTTGAAGATAGCTTCAAGAAGAATTCAGGTTTGACCGCTTTTTCCAATAGTGGTGTGGCAATGCGATTCGAAGAGGTTGAACGGTTAAGCCGTCACTTTGCGGCATATCTTCAATCGGACGCTAATCTCCAACCGGGAGACCGCATTGCGATCATGTTACCTAATCTACTTCAATATCCCGTAGTTGCATTTGGCATTTTGAGAGCAGGAATGGTTGTGGTGAATGTAAATCCACTCTACACAGCTCGTGAGTTGGAGCATCAACTTGGTGACAGTGGAGCAAAAGCAATCGTTGTTCTAGAAAATTTTGCCGCTGTACTACAGAGCATAGTGTTAAAGGTAAAACTAGAAAAAATTATTGTTACAACGGTAGGAGATCATTTTCCGTTTTTTAAGCGAGTTGTCACCAATCTATTTGTTAAGCATATAAAAAAACTTGTGCCTGCCTGGCGGTTGGAGGCAGCTGAGAGTTATCTTGAAGTAATCACAAAGGGTAAAGGTCTTTCTTATATAGATGTAAAGATTAGCGGTGAAAATACTGCGTTCCTTCAATACACAGGGGGCACTACTGGCGTGCCTAAAGGGGCGGTGCTTACGCATAGAAATATGGTAAGTAATGTGCTGCAGGCAGTTGCATGGGTGAAACCGTTTCTAAGCGGTCGCGGGGACTTAGTCGTTACACCATTGCCGCTTTACCACGTATTTTCTTTAACCGCCAATCTGCTTTGTTTCATCAAGCTCGGTGGGCATAACCTTTTGGTAACTAATCCTCGCGATCTGAAAAGTCTTATGAAAGATCTAAACCGTGAACCATTTACGTATATCACAGGGGTTAATACTTTATTCAATGCTCTTTTGAGCTGCCCTGGGTTTTCACGCATTGATTTCAGTAATCACAAAGCAACAATGGGAGGAGGAATGGCAGTTCAGCAGAGTGTTTCGAAGGAATGGGAGGCCATAACAGGCCGACCTTTAACGCAAGGCTATGGACTTACAGAAGCCTCCCCCATTGTTAGTGCTACCCCGTTAGACAGCTCTGATTTCAATGGTTCAGTTGGATTGCCTCTACCATCTACAGAAGTAGCAATTTGTGATGAAGATGGAGCGCACATGGATTTAGGGGGAGTTGGGGAAATACACATTCGTGGACCCCAAGTTATGAGTGGATACTGGAAGAATCCAAAGGCAACTGCAGAAGTTTTATCCGATGAAGGATGGCTTAGGACTGGAGATATTGGCCGCATAGATGAATGTGGGTTTTTATATATTGAGGATCGTAAGAAAGACCTAATACTGGTATCCGGATTTAATGTGTACCCGAATGAGATAGAGAATGTAGTTGTTGCGCATCCAGAAGTGATGGAGGCCGCAGCAGTTGGTGTTCCTGATGAACATTCAGGCGAAGCTGTACGATTGTTTGTAGTTAGAAAAACCCCATTGCTTAAAGAAGAGCAGTTGATGGAGCATTGTCGTAAGAATCTTACGGGTTATAAGATGCCTCGAGAGATAGTTTTTAGGGAAGAGTTACCAAAAAATAACATTGGAAAAGTGCTTAGACGAGCATTGCGAGAATAATGGATAAATCTGTAAATGTTTTGGGAGAGCCGCTAGAAAGTTGCAGTGAAAACCCACTGACTGGCTTCTTTCGTGACGGCTGTTGTAACACTAGTGATGATGATGTTGGTTCTCATACCGTATGTATTCAGGTGACTGCAGAGTTTTTAGAATTTTCGCGATTTAGAGGAAATGATTTGACAACATCAAAACCTGAATTCGGATTTCCAGGCCTTAAACCAGGTGATCGTTGGTGTCTTTGTGCAGCGCGCTGGCTTGAGGCGCAGCAACATGGCATGGCGCCTCGCGTGATGTTGCGAGGAACCCATTTTCGTGCGCTTGAGAGCGTTTCGCTAGAGTTGCTAAAAGAGTATGCGGCAGATCTAAACTGATGGGGTTAGTTGAGTAGCTTTATCTGCTAAGTTACGGAGCAATTTATTTTCATACGTTAAAGGGCAGAGGCGATTTCTGCTTGAATGGTTTCGGCCATACAACGCGGATTGAGAGCGTTACGAATCGGTCGCCCAACAACTATGTAATTCGCGCCACCCTTAAGAGCATTTTTTGGCGTCACAATTCGCTTCTGATCATCAGTAGTAGAAGAATTAGCTAGCCGAATACCTGGCGTTACGATTATTGGCTTATTTCCTAGCGTTTGGCGAAGAGATGCTACTTCGAGTCCAGATGCGATTACCCCATCGCAGTCAGCAGCTATGGCTAGTTTTGCGCGTTCAAGTACCAAATCCTTTACATCTATTCCAATGCCCATTTGTTTCAAATCTTGGTTGTCCATGCTTGTAAGTACTGTCACTGCCAGGATCTGGAGAGAACCCTTTTCTGAAGCAGCAGCTTCCATAATAGATTTGTCGCCATGTACGGTAAGAAATGAAGCGCCTGAGTTGCGCAACTGTTTTACAGCAGCTGAGACTGTCGCTGGTACGTCATAAAGTTTTAGGTCAGCAAAAACCTGTTTGCCTTGCTGAACTAGCCAGTCTAGAAGGCCGAAATAGCTGCCAGTTGACGCAAGCTCCAACCCAATTTTATAAAACTCTACGGCACTGCCAAGCTCGCCGACAAGGGCCTTTGCCTTATCGGCGTTGGGCACATCCAATGCAACAATAAGGCGTTGGTTTGGAGGGATATGAAAATTCGAAGCGTTATTTACTGACACGCTCTCATTCTAGCAGAGCTCCAGGGGGAGTAGCGGTTATTCAGCATTTGTATTATTGGTTTTTAGACTGCTTTTTTAAGCCTTCGTGGACCTGCAAAGCAAACCGATCTGTCATGCCTGCCACATAGTCCGCAACAATTCGTGCCGAACCATTTAACCCGATTTCTTGATGGGCGCGGCTGGCATTAATGGCGTGTTCGTGCGGCATACGCTTGTAGTCGGCTAGGAAGGTCGAAAAAAGCGTTGAGACGATCTCATGCGCCTGATCAGTCATTTTTCGTACTTTTGGGTGATTGTAAAGGTTTTCTCTAAGGAAGAGTTGTAGAGTTTTTTGAGCTTCCAAAAACGTATCGCTGAAGCCAATCAATGGGGATTTGCATTGGCGAACCATGTCAATGCTGTCTGGTTCAAGTGCCTGAATATGACATACGCTTGTCTCTATAAGATCTGTAACTAGGCTGCCAATCATTCTTCGAATTACTGCTTTAGCCTGATGGCGCTCAGAAATTTTAGGATATTTTTGTTTAGTAATTTGTAGCTCATCTGAAAAAAAACGCATTTCAGTTAGATCGCTAATTTTAATCAAACCGGATCTTAAGCCATCATCGATATCGTGATTGTTATATGCAATTTGATCTGCAATATTTGCAATCTGAGCCTCTAAGGTTGGTTGATGCCGTTTGATGAAGCGTTGCCCAAGTTCGCCGAGTTGTCGAGCATTCGCTAGAGAACAATGCTTCAATATTCCCTCGCGTGCTTCAAACGTTAGATTGAGCCCTGGGAACTCGGGGTACCTATCTTCTAATTGATCAACAACCCGTAGCGATTGCAAATTATGCTCAAATCCTCCGAAGTCCCTCATACACTCATTAAGAGCATTCTGACCAGCATGCCCAAACGGAGTGTGTCCAAGATCATGCGCAAGACTGATTGCCTCAACCAGGTCTTCGTTGAGACCCATTGCTCGAGTGATCGTTCTAGCGATCTGCGCTACCTCGAGAGAATGAGTTAGGCGAGTTCGATAGAGATCTCCCTCATGGTTGACAAAAACTTGGGTTTTATAGACCAGTCGTCGGAAAGCTGCCGAATGAATGATCCGATCACGGTCACGCTGAAATTCTGTCCGGTAGTCAGGAGGGGCTTCAGGGTAGAGTCGTCCGCGAGAATTACTCGGGGTTGCAGCGTAATTAGCTAATGCTTTGAGCACGTATCACGCGGACCCATCGACGGATTGAGCCTGAATAACTTTTTTCATAATCATTTCATCTGGTGCTGATACGACGACACCACTGCCAAGTTTCTCAAGCAAGATCATTCGTCCTCCACTAGCGGAAGCCTTCTTATCCATTCTCATTAATTTCAATAGTGCGTCAGGGTCTATTCTGGAGTCGATCACAGGCAGATAGGCCCTCTTAAGTAAAGATCTAATTTTTTCACAATCGCTAGCTTTTATCATGCCCAGTTCTTTCGAGGTTTCTGCAGCTAAATTCATTCCTATAGATATAGCCTCTCCATGTAGCCATTCTCCATAGCCCATTAGCGACTCAAGCGCATGACCAAAGGTATGTCCAAAATTAAGTAGAGCACGCGTGCCCCGCTCATGTTCGTCCTTGGATACTATGTCTGCTTTTATCTCGCAACTTCGACGAACTATATGCGTCAGCGCGCTTGATTCTTGAGCGAGAACCTTTTCGAGGTTGTTCTCCAGCCAATGAAAAAATGTGTTATCCAGAATTAGACCATGTTTGATAACCTCAGCTAGGCCTGCAGAAAATTCTCTTTTGGGAAGCGATTTAAGCGTATTTGTATCGGCAAGCACGCAACTTGGTTGATGAAATGCGCCTATCATATTTTTCGCTTTTGGGTGATTAACAGCGGTCTTTCCGCCCACCGATGAATCTACCTGAGCAAGCAATGTGGTTGGTATTTGCACAAACGTCACGCCGCGCTGGTAGCATGCTGCGGCAAAGCCCGTAAGATCGCCTATAACTCCTCCCCCCAGAGCAACAAGGCAGGCGTCACGGTGAAACCCTTGTTCAACTAATTTGTCGAGTATTTGCTCCAAAGAACCAAGATTTTTTTTAGCCTCGCCATCTGGAAGTACGAGACTGTGCTGTTGTTTTGCAGAAAGTGCATTTTTAAAAGCATTCAAATAAAGAGGGGCTACAACCTCGTTTGTGACTATCAATACTTGCGTGGCAGGTATAGATCGTCGCAGTAATTCTTGATCTTCCATAAGCCCAGGCCCAATATGTATTGGGTAGCTTCTCTCTCCTAATGCAACTTGAATTGTGTCCATCTTAGGCAGGTCCCTGGGGGCGCATTATTTTTCCAACGGTATTAAATTTTGTTTTAACAGCTTTTCTTTTATCTCGCGCACAACTGCTGCTACTCGCTGTTTTTTTATGTTTACAGAAATATGTGCGATTTTCTCGTAGAGAGGCCCGCGAGTTACCATCAAGTGCGTGAGAATAGCCTCAGGGTTTTTATTTATAAGAAGTGGTCTCGCTTTCGATTTTCGGGTGCGTAAAAGCTGCTGCTTTACGCTAGTTTCTAGATATACAACTATGCCGTGAGCGCGTAGAAGTTCACGATTTTTAGCATCCAATATGGATCCACCGCCAGTAGCAAGGACTAAATTTTCCATTTGAGTAAGATCGGAAATTATAGTTTTCTCGCGTTCTCGAAATATGCTTTCACCTTCTTTTTCAAAAATAAATCTGATATCTACGCCTGTGCACCGCTGAATTTCTTCGTCACTGTCAATGAAATCCATGCCTAGTTCGCGCGCGAGCTGGCGGCCGACAGCAGTTTTTCCGGAACCCATTGCTCCTACGAGAAACACATTGCGAGCCTTAGTCATTAAAGCGCCTTAAAACTGATTCAGATATCCAAGTCTAGTTTACATAATACAAAAGGCCACCTTCATAATAGAACTTGTTATCTCAATTCTAGTCGGAATATCATGTCAAGGTAGTACAATGTTGCTTTAAAGATGGGCACTTATAGCAGAATTTTATTAGGTTTCGGGACCTTCACGGTCACCGCATGCCTTTGCATTAGTGCTTTGCTTTCGGGAGGGTATTTTTATATAGCACCCAGTTTGCCCCAAGCTGAGCAGCTGCGAAAGGTACGCCCGCAAACTCCCTTATCCGTCTACAGTCGAGATGGTCGATTGATTAGCCAGTTCGGTGCTAAACGTTCTCCGGTTCGATATGAGGATGTGCCCCAGGTAATGGTGCAGGCGGTGCTTGCTGCAGAGGATGATCGGTTTTTTGATCACCCAGGCGTTGATTATCAGGGCATCCTTCGAGCGATGACATATTTCGTCCTAACCGCGGGTAATAGTAGGCAAGGCGGTAGCACCATCACACAGCAGATTGCTCGTCAAAGACATCTTACACGCGATAGAACTTTGGTACGAAAGTTCAAGGAATGGGTTCTTGCATTACGTATAGAAAGAGAGTTTAACAAGCAAGAAATTCTTGAGATTTACCTTAACACCACATTTCTTGGGCAAAATTCTTATGGTATTGCGGCGGCCGCGCAATCTTATTTTGGTAAAGCTCTTAACGAAATTAGTCTTTCGGAAGCCGCGGTTCTTGCTGGCATACCCGCGGCACCTTCCCTCTACAACCCTGTGAGGAACGTAGAGGTAGCCACTCAACGGCGTGGCTACGTTTTGGGGCGAATGCGCGAGCTTAATTTCATAACACAAATCGAATATCAGGCAGCTTTAGAGGTTCCAGTAGAAAGCCGCTTGTATGATCGAGCACAGGAGCTTGACGCACCCTATGTTGCAGCTAGGGCTTACAGAGAGGCAATAAGAAGGTTCGGAGAAGAAGCTGCTACAGATTCAGGACTCAAGGTTATAACTACAATTGATTCGCGCCTGCAAAGGGCTGCTAATGCGGCACTTCACAAGGCGTTGATAGAGTATGACATCCGCCATGGATACCGGGGGCCTCTTTTTAACGAGGATGGGCTTCAATCTGATTGGGATCAGCTGCTTTTAGAAAAAACCAAAGAATTTCCCTCTGATCCTAGGTTTTTTCCGGGGTTGGTAGTGAGCGTTGATGAAATAGCGACCGTAGAAGAGCAATTAGCAGTATTGTCGGCAGAGATGCATCTAGATGTTGCCCACACAGTTGACGTGTCAGAGGATGCTAACGAAGCGGAAGGGTTAACACCGATATTTCAGGCAAAAGTTTATTTTGCTGCTCGTGGAACAATGTTTCTGAATATTGACGCGGTTTCATGGGCATCTCCCTACATTAATCAGAATCGGAAAGGTGCATTTCCAAAGACGGTTGCGGATGTTCTAAAAACAGGTGACGTCGCGCTGTTTGAGCTTTCAGAAGTTGGTCAACTACGTCTTGCGCAGGTACCTGACGTTCAGGGTGCTCTTATTTCTTTAGATCCGCAGGATGGTGCTATTACAGCACTTTCAGGTGGGTTTAATTTTTATGATGAAACAAAAAACGGTAACTTCAATCGTGCTATGGATGCAGGCCGACAGCCTGGGTCTGCTTTTAAACCTTTCATCTATTCTGCAGCTCTTGAGCGTGGATTTACGGTAGCAAGCATGATTAATGATGCTCCAATTGTGGAGCAAAGTTCTGAGCTAGAAACATTTTGGCGGCCCGAGAACTATTCAGGTGAGATTAATGGGCCGACTCGCCTCAGAGAGGCGCTCATCAAGTCCTTGAACTTGGTCTCAATCCGGATCCTCAGGAGCCCGGATCTGGCAACAGGGATTTCCCATACAGTTCAGCATTTGAAACGTTTTGGTTTTGATCAAATGGCGTTGCCGAGAAATAACACTCTAGCTTTGGGGTCTGGTAGTGTCGCGCCGCTTGATGTGGCTCAAGGCTATGCGACCTTTGCTAATGGTGGTTACAGCGTTGCTCCCTATATGATTCAAACAATTGAAGACGAGAGCGGACAGGTGCTTTATCGTGCAGATCCAGATTTCGCGTGTTCGGACTGCATCAATAGCGAAGATATGAATACTGCGCTTATTGAAACAACTTCTGATCTTTATTCCAGTACACACCATACGGAAAGAGCTATTTCTGCGCAAAATGCCTATCTTATAAATGATATGTTGCAGGATAACGTCCGCCGCGGGACTGGAAGACGCGCTTATCGTGAGCTTGGTCGGACTGACCTAAGCGGCAAGACTGGGACAACCAATGAGTCTAGCGATGTTTGGTTTGCAGGATATAACGGCGACATTGTCACCGCAGCTTGGATTGGATTTGATCGAGTTCGCCCGTTAGGCACGAGAGAAACAGGGGCATCTACAGCGCTTCCAATGTGGATTGATTTTATGCGAGAAGCTCTCGATGGAGCGCCGCTAAATATGATGTCTCGCCCAACCGGGATTATCGATGTGCGTATTAACCCAGAGACAGGACTTGTTGCTGGTGCTGGAGAAAATAGTATTTTTGAAAAATTCAGAACAGACCATGTGCCGCAGTCTGAATCGGTTAGATCCGATCTTCCTGAAAGTACTATTGTAAGAAACTATTCTGAGCTACCCCGTGAAAAACCAACTAAACCGGAATCTATTTTCTAAATGCTTAACTGGACAAGATTTTTCCTAGTAGGAAGAGGGCCATTATGCTTAGGAGAGGCGTAGTATTGCCGAATTATCGGCCCCAAAAAAAATAATCAGATTCGCTAATGAGCATGGCATACAAGATTATAGATTAACCTAAGCGGAAGGTGGCACGCTTGCTTGGAGCTCATATCTCGAGCCTTGCTTATTTTTTAATGTTCCAGAAGACGTGGTTATGAAACTGTAAGAGCGTGGAATTTCCTATCAAAATTATCAATGCCGCTGCTGTTATGACAGCCAAGGTGCTTCGCTAATCGTAGGCTTTTTATTCGCTTATCAGGGTGAGCGAGCAGACGCTTTAGTTTTTCCTGAGAGAGGGTTATACCAAGCTTCTAAGTGCCCCGTTGATTGACGTTTGATACGTCGAGCACGTGCAGGAAAAATACCCGAGTTTTTGAACGGTCATGCAAAATAACAGGTTAGCGCAGCACATTAACGATCAGTGATAGACGAATAGTTTCGTTTACCTGGGCCTATGTATCGCTGGCGTGGTCTGCCGATACGGGACTCTGGATCCCTTACCATTTCACGCCATTGAGCTACCCATCCAACTGTTCTGGCAATCGAAAACATGACGGTAAACATAGACTTAGGAATGCCTAAAGCTTGATAGATAATCCCCGAATAGAAATCAACATTTGGGTAGAGGTTCTTCTCAATGAAATAAGAATCTTTTAGTGCAATCTGCTCAAGTTCCAACGCAAGCTCAAATAATGGTGTGTCTTGTTCACGGCCTAACTTCTCTAGTACACGATGACACATTTGTCGAATGATTGTTGCTCTCGGGTCATGGTTTTTATAAACACGATGTCCAAAACCCATCAACCGAAAGGAATCATTTTTATCTTTTGCCTTAGCAACGTATTGCGCAATATTTTTCGAGCTGCCTACTTCCTCAAGCATGTTGATCACGGCCTCATTTGCGCCGCCGTGGGCAGGACCCCAGAGTGCTGAGATCCCCGCGGAGATAGCAGAATAGGGGTTTGTGCCTGAGCTTCCAGCCAATCTCACAGTTGAAGTACTGCAATTTTGTTCATGGTCAGCATGCAGTATGAACAAGAGATTCAGAGCTTCGGTTGCGATTGGATCAACCTCGTAGGATCCCGTCGGCACAGAAAAGAGCATATGTAGCAGATTGCTACAGTAACTTAATTCATTTTTAGGATAAACGAATGGTTGTTTGAGGGAGTGTTTGTAAGCAGCGGCTGCAATAGTTGGGATTTTTGCAATAATACGATGAGCAAATACGTCTCTATGAGCTGCGTCTTGAATATCCGTTGAGTCATGGTAGAACGCTGACATACAGGCGACGATTCCAGAAACCATAGCCATTGGATGAGCATCATGGTCAAATCCGTTGAAGAATCGAAGAAATGATTCGTTCAACATAGTGTGGTTACGGACAGATTGATCGAACCCTGTTAATTCTTTTTCTGTAGGGAGTTCTCCGTACATTAACAAGTAAGCAACTTCGATATATGTCGAGTGTTTTGCCAGTTCTTCGATTGCATAGCCTCGATACATGAGCACACCCTGCTCACCATCAATATAGGTAATGGCGCTAGAACAG
>Ga0302134_10001078_pt1 | contig 12633 bp, 5 predicted proteins | sample CB9_SCM_MG_FD_203123 | JGI IMG/M metagenome (GOLD analysis project Ga0302134, IMG submission 203123) | Marine microbial communities from Western Arctic Ocean, Canada - CB9_SCM | ecosystem: Environmental > Aquatic > Marine > Oceanic | place: Canada: Western Arctic Ocean | collected 2017-09-19
GGATGGTAAGCCATTAAGATCGAATGAGAAATCTATAGCGGTTGAGAAATCCCCGGTATGGGTATCAGCGAACTCGTTGATGCGTATATCTTCAGAGCCAGGTTCTTCATCGTCATCAGGGCTGCCACCATCGTTGTGGTAGGTCCAATCTGCTGATTGTGAATAACCTGAATCTTGTCCATGATCATCAGTGCAATACCACTGCCCCTCGCCGGCATCTAATTCGCAAAGGTACCACCAATCATCATAATATGTGTCGTTTGAATCATATTTGCAGGTCCAACGGTCATCACCGAAAGAGGAATCCCCTTCCCATGCACAATCTGGATAATTCTGCCAGTAAGTATCATCATCTTCAGATTCCCAATCGTCATCGTCCATCACACCATTATTAACGTGCCACTCTAGAGTTTGGCCAGGCAGTAGGTTGGTCAATTGTTGATGAACCGAACTTCCTTCATCGAATCTAACAATGCTATCGGATGAGACAATCTCGTAAGTTGCGCTTGCATCGGTATGCATATTCAATGGTAATACTTCAGAATCATCACCTTGAATCGAGCCGTCGATATCGAGAGATGCCGAGATATCTACCAGCATTGATAATGTGGTATCGAATCCAAGTACCAGACCGTCTGCGTCTCGGTATTCAACATAATCAGAATCGATATTAAAGATGTTCTCGGTGCTTTGGGCAATGGTTAGATCCCATCCTGCAAACGAATCCGACCATTCGGTAATGATTGCACTATCGGAAACGATGCCACTCCTGAAAGTCAATTCGGTAACAAACCGATCTACAGTAGTCGATTCTCCACCTGGGCTAGTCCAGTCTTCCGAACCATCTTGATATTGGTCGATGATAAGGCCGGAGGTTCCGGTGTTTTCCTCAAGAATAATGAGGTCGATACCGGAATCGGCTGCAGATTGCATGATATCTGCAATAATCTCTTCCATCGGCAAACCACTCATGGCGTTGATGTCTGCATTCAGGTTAGAATAATCGTATTCAAATCCGAATGCTTGATGTTCTACAGGTTCAACTGCACTAGCCTGAGGTATGAAAGACATACACAAAAGGGCGGCTAGTAGTAGGGGCTTGATGGAAGGGATTCGCTTCTCCATGAATGAACGAGGATATTGGGTCACACTTAACTCTTTAGTCGTCACTTAAGCAAGGTACTTCCCAACTCTTCATCACCAAGATGGGTCTTTTCTTCGCTGCCGAATACTCCCCAATTATCGATTAAGTCGATGTCCGCTATGCGTTTGCGGCGGCGTAATACCACAAATGCGATGGCTAAAGAAAGAAAAATAAAGCCGCCGATTCCGCCACCTACGGCGATTAGTGATGATTTATCTTCAACGATTTCTTCGAATTTTAGCTCGGCGCTTATAGTGTCGATTTTATCGCCGTCGTGAGCGGTAACTTTGAGCGAAGCCCGACCAATATCGTTTGGGTTAATTTCGATTTGACCGGTCCATATCCCGTCGCCGTCACCGTCGCTCAAATTGAAAACCCAATTTTGTAAACCAAGGGTAATCTTTGCTTCGACCCAAGTGGTAGTTCCATCCGGGTCATCCAATTGAACTTCGACTACGATCAGTTTCAATACACCAATATTGAAACTCTCGTCACTTACGGTTAAGTTTGATAGATCTGGACTGCTCCAACCTGATGTAATGTTGATATGGAGTTCATCGCTTCCGCCGCGTCTATCCTCGACATATAGGGAGATATGGTGTGAACCAGGGCCTAAGTTTGCAGGATAATGTTCATCGCTCGAGAGAATTATCGGATTTAATTCGCCGGGCACATAAAGGCGCCATTCCCGTTTGGTAATATCGTTATCAGCATCGGTTGTGCCGTTTGAATTTAGCAAAATTTCCGCACCAGGAGCATAATATTCACCGTTAATGGGCTCATAAATCGCAGCTTGGGGATCTGATTCTACAACCGTCAATTGAATTATTTCGGTTCGACTCAATCCGGTCTCATCGACCAAAGTAAAACTGAGCGAATGCATCCCAGCAGGTAATTTGATCACATGGGTCGCCTCGGCCGACATATCTTCTAGGAGCGGTTCTGATAACAAATTACTAGCCAAACTAAAAGTGAAATCATCCCCATCGTAATCGACGCTATCGCTGATGTCAACATAAATCGAATCGCTCGAATGGTAACCCTTGCTAGTATCGGGGAGAATCAAGCCAAGAGCAGGGGCTGAAGGTGTTACTTCGAGTAAGATTGAGGCTGTTACCGGTTCGTTGATGCCGTCATCCATGGTTAGGGTAATAGTATGGATTCCACTGGTTAAATGGGTTTCAAATATAAGCCAATCATTGCCGTTTTCTTGCAATCTGCCATCGAGATCGGATTCCCATGAATAGATGAGCCATTCCGAACCGGCTGCAGGTTCATCTTCAGCACAATGCCAAGTGATATTGGTAGGGAAGGTGAAACATGCGCTATCATAATCGCCAGATCCACTCGAATTAAATTCAAATAGTTGACTCGAATCGAAATTTCCACTAGCGTTCGGACTAGATATCACCACCTTTGGCAGACTATTTTCAACCACGACAAGACTGGTATTTTCACTGGTCGAATTGAGGTGCTCCATTCTCCCATCTGTCACCGAGAGGGTAATCTGGTGAGTGCCACGGGAGAGATGGCCAACCCAAATCGATTCATTGCTGAGAACACCGTCGAGATTACTGGTCCAACGATACGCGATATCATCGGCTTCAGGGTCGACTGAATTGCTGACCAAAGAGATCTCGTTCTCAGAATAATTAGCATCACGAATCACATCAAAAGAGGCGTTCGGCATCTCGTTATACAGTTTGACTGGAGCGGTCCATTCGCTTGGTGGGTTGATGCCATCATCGACCGATAATACCAAATCAAAATTGGTTTGAGACATATTTGCAAAGGAAAGATTACCCGATTCATTGCCGCAATTACTCAGTTGTACGGTGTTGCTCGGCCAAGACCAAGAACAAGAAATCTCATCACCTTCGAGGTCGTAAGTACCGTTCAACCAGAATTCCAAAGGCTTGCTGATTGGAATATGTAATTCGCCCCAAGGGTTGATCCCGGGGTTTGTTTGGACGGCTACATTCGGTGGTTGATTCGATAATTCAATGGTACGGGTTTCTTCGGCACAATTCCCTTTATCATCACAGATTTTGAGGGTGATATCGTGGATTCCATCCTCGAGAACCAATTCAAAAGCGGAGCCATCATTGACTATAACAATCGCTGATAATCCAAATACTCCATCCAAAGAAGAACTCCATTCAAATGTCATCGTATCATTATCGAGATCCCAAGAATTGGAAGCATTGAATTCGATGCTGGCATGACTTGGAAATATGGCTTGGTCATCTGGCGTATCCCAAATCAAGAACGGTGCTTGATTTGATAATGGCAAATGGCACCAAACTATACGGTCTTGGTCAAGGGTTGTCGATGTAGTATTGCTCACCCCGTCATATGAACAACCGATGGTAACATTCGTGTAAGGACTTTGTCCACTACCGGTATATTTTTTGCCTCTTAAATCCAAAAAATCAACCGTACCATAATCATTTGTCGATTGTGATATAGAATTTTCTAATTGGTCAAATCCGAGGTTGACAGTGGAATATGGAATTCCATTCGAATTATTATTTATTACCCAAATACCAAGGTCCCACGATTCTTCAATCCAGCCATTCTGCTGGATATTTGCGGAAGAATAAGCGATATTGCTCGGCTGGTGCAAATGTAATTGTGAGGATGAATCAACATTGAATACATGGGACGATTGGTCTGTTAACCCGCTCCAGTTCAAGATGACCGCATTAAAATCTAAACTACCACTACACGAGGATGAAATTGTGTTGCCAACCCCGGTTAATTGGTCGTGATTAGATAAATTTAAACATCCGTCCCCTGAAAGATTCGCATTCGATAGAATACTTGTTCTCTCAACATTATGGTTTGCATCCCAGACGATCCCAGCATGGGTGCCGTACATATTCAATCCATCTATCTCTCCCTCGGCTTGGTTGATAACCAAGGCCGGAGCACTTGTGTTTTGCCAAATTTCGGCATCGTAAATATGGAATAAACCACCTTGAACTCCGATGGTCAAGCCACCGTTGTCAACATCGATGGCCGAGCCGTTTAGAGGGTCATGAACCTCGAGTCCATCGAGGTAGAGGTCAACAGAATCGGTTATGACTAATCCACGCTCATCTGAGGTAGAACTACAAGTGGTACATCGCACGTCACCTGAACTAGATTCGATGTCATTTGCTCGGCTAAATTCCAGACCTGCATCACCGTTTCCACTACTACTCAAATTACTAAGGTATACATAACGAGCATCGTCAATATGGACACCTGAATCGCCATTATCTGTCAATTGTAAACCGTTGACGATAGCCGCTGCGCTCTCCAATTTGAATCCTTCAGCACCATTATCGTGCAAGTTCCAATCTTGGCCTTGAATCGCACCACCACTGATGGCAAATACTCCTGGCCCGGTCGAGTTTGAAACCTCGAGTCCGTTAAATTCGGCGGCAAAATAAGAGGAGCGTATAGAGATCCCAGCTCCTGCAGCACCGCTACCCGTACCACTCGAATTATCGATTGTTAAGTTGGTAAAAGTGGTGGTAGAATCCACGAAGTATAATTGCACTCCAACCGCATCATTATCTTCCAAGAGTGCCTCTTCTATCCAAGCACCTGTTGCATTTATCTCGATGGTAGCGGTGGCTATTCCTGGGGTCTTTGCATCTGGACCGCCAGTTCCAGAAATCTCAAGACCTTCAATAACAGCCGATTGATAATTTGTATAATTCAGATGATCTGCTTTATCTATGACCAATGCTTTGTACATCGAATTCTTGATGGCGACATCTCGCATCACGGCTCTGGTTCTGAGTCCATCATCAGTATGGCGAATGAATACTCCGTGGTCACTTTTATTCACTTCTAAAAATTCGATCAATGGCCTACTATCTTCAATCCAAACTCCGGCAGCGACCGCTAAGGTAGCACCATTGACTCCTTGAATCGAAATGTTTCGATAGACACCACCAGAATTACCCCAAAAATTCAGACCTCTTGTGGTAATATCGGTCATGACGACCCCGTCGACATTAGGGGCGGAACCATCGCCAATCGAAAGCCCGATGCCGTAGCGCCAATACGATGGAAAGGTCCAATCTTTGCCGGCTTCAGCGATTAGAAGGTCCCTGATGATAGGGGTCGCTCCAGTAAAAAGATCGATTCCCACATCGTCCGGATCATATATAGATACATTTCCAAGATAAGGGTCTGATGAATAAATTGTGATACCATAAACCGAGTGAACGATTGAAAGATTGTCGATTTTACTTCCGCGCCCATTCGAGGTACTATTGAATACGATTCCCATATGGTCTTGGCCGCCATCCGAATCAAAATATACCGGACAGTTGTTTGTTCCCTCAATCGTAAGTCTACCCTCAACATAAATTCGAGCACCGTTGGCGATGGTAACATTGGTACAAGCTGTTATGACCAATTCATCGGTAACAGCAACAGTATAGTCTGAAGTGATAGACTGGGCCCCTGACCAAGTAGTTTGAGCTCGACCTGAAACCGAGGCACTGGTCAGGATTGGTGCTAATGATGAGAATAAAAAAATGCTAACGATAAGCCATGCCGCCTTAGATGGTCGTCTCGTCATAATTTACTAACGGCAACCTATGTGCATTAGACTGTTCCCCTCCGCGTTCAAAACAGTTTTAGCCAATCGGTACAGTCAAGAAGGGGGGGTCAGGTGGTGCAAAACATGCCAGAGGCATTTGTTCTATTCAAAACTGAACCTTCTCGAGAGCGAGAAGTCTACACCTCATTAACTGAAAATGAAGCAGTAGTAGAGGTACACGCACTTTATGGCGAATATGATTTATTGGTTAGAGTATCGATTGAAGATGAAAAGAATCTCGCCAGCATGTTGATGCGGGAATTCCGTCAAATCCAAGGGGTACGCGAAACCCAGACCTTAATCGCGGTCGATTATTGAGGTGGAAATGTTGGCTACAGGATTCGTTTTGATCACAACCGCACCAGGGCAAGAAAAGGAAGTAAGTCAAGCACTTGACTGTATCGAATTGGTCACAAAGCGCTGGATGCTTTTTGGGAAATACGACGTTATCGCAAAAGTCGAGGCTGAAGATGAGTTTACTCTCACCCGAGTAATAGTCGAAGAGATTAGACCAATCAAGGGAATTGTCGAAACCAAGACCCTAATCGGCGCTGAAATCTGAATTTTTAAAAATATATGACCTAGTGGTCACATTAAATCAGAGAGTGCATTTTTTGGGATGCTTGAGCCGCTGCATTTGGACACATCGCCATCTTCCAAAGGGCGATTGCTTCAGCTAAGGATGAAAACTGATTATGAGTCGCAAACATCGAGCGGTAGTACCAGATAATCGCCGCTATTCTCCGAGCTGTCGAAAGGTTTGACTGGCTTTGTTGGTCAGGTAATGAAATACGCTCAAGTAACTTTTTACCATTGGATTCATCAGCCTTTTCTATCAAGGATAATTGTAACATCGTCGCTCTTAATCCGCTCATCGAGAATACCTGAACTACCAACTCATCATATGAATTCGTCCCCGGAATAACTTGGGCGATTTGGTCCCTCAAATCCATGGCCTTGACTTGAGGATCTGCTGAATTTGAAATAGAAATTAAGTTGTCTCGAATCTGTTTCGCTTGATCGAAATCGCAGTTCGCAATCGCTAATCCGTGCTTGATATGAGCGATTGCAACCAACATCACTTTTCGCATCTCGTGGCTTACTTCACTCAAATCTATTTTAGCCAATAATCCCTTGATATCATCTGCAGGCTTAGTATTTGGTAAACGGTCGTCCAGACGACGGGAAGCTTCGGAGAGAATTAATTTAATATCTTTCAAATCAAATTCTTCGACCCGCCCTTGTAATAGAGCGAGTGAATGGGAGAGGTCGGCTGCATCGCAGTGCTCAAGGTGGGCCTGGGCGATATCTGATTCACCCCTCTCGATAGCGACCATAGCAGCTAAGCGATGCATTTTGGCGCTTGGGTATCTGGCGATAGCCGAACCGATAAGGGTTGCAAGTGCCGCATTTGACCTTACCATCAAGGCCTCTGCATTGGCTAAAAGGTGGGCCTCGATATCACCGCCAGATTCCAAAAGATGATGCAATTCTATCACCCGGGCGATATCGCCATCCCTGTTCTTCCAATGTTCTGCTGCGGCTTTATGGTCCGATTGTTTGAGCATGGTCGAGCGGACATTTCTGACAAGGTGGTGCAATTCGACCCCTGATTCGTGCCAGCGTAAGAGGGCGTGATCATCAAGAATACCGACCATCTCTTCATGTTCGAGGTCGACGACCATGACCGGAATTGGCAATAATGCCAATTCATCCAATGCTACAATCTCCTCGCCTAATCCGGCTAATACAACATCTTTGACCCATGTTTGGAGGTCTTCTCCAAGCTCCGGCAATTGTGTACCTTCATCGTGTAATTGTAAAGCCAAAGGGTGGCCTCCGAGCCTATCGGCAATCGATTCTCGGTTTTTTAGATGAGGGGGGAGCAATTGAATCGCGGCCTCTTGAGATAATGGTTGGACCTCGATTACTTCTAGTGAGGTTTCGATTACAATAGGGGCTCTACAAGCAACGATAATGGTTGAAGCCTTGGAGATGAAAGTTTCAATTCGAGCCAAATGTCGAGGACTTATTTCTTGTAATTCATCCAAGATGAGAATGTCTGATTTTGTCGCATTAAGGGCTGCTCTCTCGGTCGAAAATTCCAAACCCCACTGTGAAATTAATGTTCCAATATCCGTGAATGGTTCCATCCGAGCGTATCGAACCGTATTTCCAGACTCGACTAATTTGGCCGCCAATTCAGCCAATATCGCAGATTTTCCGATTCCGGGCAGACCGGTGAGTATACAACTACCACTCGATAACAAACTATCAATAAGTTCGCTACGACCTTTGAGGTCGATTCTTTGTGGCGGAGTTCCGAATAGTTCTCCGATGGATTTCTTCTTCACCGGTTTTAGAGTAGAACTAAGTTTTCTCCCCTCATCACTGATGTGATACACCTTTCTTTTTCTAGATCCACCATCGAACACATGGGCTTTCCTCTCACTGACATAGCCCTCGTGAACAAGATCTGCAAGAGGTTGATGAAGAGCGGAACGCACAACCCCTAGTGCTTGAGCGATTCCGGGTAAACAAATGTCTCTGGGTGTGTCCCATGCTGATTCGAGACTGGCTGGAAAAACTGCTAGATGCGTGAGGATTCTCGCCTTTGGTCCACTCACCATGAACCAAGGCTAATTCTCCATTCATCATGTTTCTTCCCCTCCCCTGTCACGTCGATGTCTTCTTCATCCCGCCGCCCCACAACCGCCATATGCCGGTTAGCGCCAAAGAGGTTGACCTACCGGCTTGCCCCGGGGTTTATCTGTTTCAAACCGATGCAGGGCGGGTGCTATATGTCGGCAAGGCAACCGTTCTCAAAGAGAGAATTAGGTCTTATTTCGCTTCGAATCCAGATCGGATGATGATACCCGATTTGGTGGCAAAGGCAGATTCGGTCGAATTCATCATCACCAATTCACCTCAAGAGGCATTAGTGCTCGAAAGGCAATTGATTCGAGAGCATAAACCACGTTATAATTCGATGCTAAAAGACGATAAGACCTATCCGTTTTTAGCCCTTACAAAGGAGGAATTTCCTCGGATTCTCTACACCCGACATCCACCAAAAGAAGCCTGGTGTTGGGGGCCTTTTCCCAATGCTGGTGCGGCCAAACAAGTGGTCCAATTGATTAGAAGACATTTCGGAATTCGAGATTGTAAGGAATTGCTACCTCAAGGCTGTTTATCAATGCATATTGGCTTGTGTTCTGGCCCTTGTATCAAAGCCGGTGATTATAGTATAAATGTTCTCGCAGTACGCCGGATCCTTGATGGTGACGCCGCCGATTTAATCGAGGATGTCGCCGCTGAAATGGATGCGGAAAGCGAAGCTTTGAATTTTGAGTCTGCTGCTCAAAAAAGAGACATGATAAAAGCGGTTAGAACCGTCACAAGCCAGCAGGTTATCTCATCGACAGTATATCGCGATTGTGATAGTATTGGCATAGGAGTCCGTGGCGAATTAGCAGCGATAGTCGTCCTCCATGCCGACCAAGGAGTCGTCAAAGGTCAAGAGGCATGGCCGATGGTTCATCGAGGCGATGAAGGGGAGACCATTTGGGCATTTGTTAATCAGCACTATTCTACCCGCAGACCCCCTAAATTACTCTTGACACCCATCCCATTATCTCAAGAGACCGCCGATTGGCTAAGTGCTCAAAGAGGTTCCAAAGTGAGCGTGCGTTGCCCGCAAAGAGGCGACCTTGTTACCTTGACTAATCTCGCTGGGCAAAATGCAAAGATGCAGGTGAGCCGAATGGCGACCAAGGCAAGCGGTTCGCTCGAGCAAAGAGCGGCCGATGATGGTGCAATCCTCTTGGGAATGGAAAGCCTGAATCATATCGTCTGTTTTGATATGTCTCAATTGGTCGGTGATTCTAGAGTCGGTGCAAGTATAACTTTGCGTAATGGTCGACCGGTGAAAAAAGAGTATCGAAGTTATACGGTCAAAGGAGACTGGTTGGATGATTTAAGAATGATGCGAGAGGTGGTAGAACGCTGGTTAAAGCGTCAAGAGGAATGGCCAGATTTACTTTTAATCGACGGTGGAGACACCCATTTAGCAATAATTGCTGATCTATTGGAAAGCCATGGCATAAGGGGCCGGTTCCAATTGGCAGCTCTGTCCAAAAGAGAGGAGACTATTCACCGAGAAGACTACCCTGACCTCGTTTTGGACCGGCGGGGGAGAGTTATGGTTCACGCTCGAGATGAAGCCCATCGTTTCGTGAATAAATTCCATCGGAAAACCCGTGCAAAATCAAGGTTGTCAGACCCCTTAGAATCCGTCTCTGGCTTGGGTGCGAAAAAACTCCAAGCACTCTTGCGCCACTTCGGTGGTCGGCAAGGAATTGTTCACGCTAGTTTTGAAGACTTGAAAACCGTCCCGGGTATCGGGCCTTCACTAGCGAAAAGAATCTATGATTCAACTCATTGATTGGACCAACTATTATCGTCGTAAAGTCCAGCACCACTAGGGTCGTAACCACTTGATTCGCCCATGCCTAAGTTTGTGAAATCCGAATCTGAAAGTCCACCTTTATCCATATTATTTTCTGAAAACTCGATGGCTTCACTAGCGGCTCGCTTGCGTGATTTCTTCTTTTTACGAGCCCAAATTCTCCAAATAATCAATCCAATAATTATCGCAGGATATGCCCATATTTGCCCAAGAATATAGCCCCAGCCGATATTTAAGCTAAATGTGAATTCATCACCAGCCGCGAATGATTTCAAACTAATGGTAATCTGTTGGCGGCCATCTTCGGTGGTCACGGTCTCCCAACCATTTGCGGTTTGGAAATTTTTAAGGGTGATTCCTTCAGGCATTGTGAAGGTGAAATCCCCTCGTAAATCGAGGTCTGCCGATTCAACAATCGTCATATCTGTAGATTCGATTGGAAAAACCATCGTTTCGCCATCATTATCTAGAGTTAGTCCGCCACTATCTGCAGCTAGGAATTGGCTACCCATTTGAGTTAGAGCTTGCGAGAAGGCTTGAGCGGTTTCAATCATTGGAGCATAGAGTGCGGTTGTGAGACCGATTTCGGGCTCACCCCCGGTAATTCCACCCCACCCATTAGAAACACCTGCAGCGACAGTAAATTCTGGAATTTTTAAATTTAGGGAAATTGGAGTTTGATCTTCTATGGTTGTGCCCATGCCACCTAAGCCTTTTATTTCGGTCACAATTTGAATACCACTCAAATCAATTTTGGCCATTTCATCTTGAGCACTCATCGTTTTCCCTTCTTCATGTAAAGTCTCGGTTGCAATTTGACCCATTCGATCAACTAACCGTTCCAGACCTGGCCGAGTGAATGAAAAATTGAGAACCTCTCCGTCTCCAAGTTCTATTTCAGAAGTATGGGGTTCGGACATTCTAGTAGAAATATCAATTCCTAATCTCAAAAGATCAGAAGGAATAACCGCCAGATCTACAATAGTATCTCCTGAGGATAACCCCTCTCTTACATCGAGTGGAATCTTTAGTCGGTAAACATCTATTTGTGCTTCGACTTGTACTGTAACCTCTGCACTAGGCCCCCACTCATTGAAGTCCACCTCCGAAACATCGAAGTTCAAGATGAAATTGACACAAGACCAATCGGTCTCATGTCCGGAACAAATCTCATTTCCATCAGAATCCAAAATCGCATGTCGAGGGTCATAGCCGTTCGGACTAGACATCGAAATATCTAGTTGATCTTCGCCAAATGAGCGCTTGATCAAAATAATCGAAGAATTGCCCGTAGCAGCTTGCATCCATTGCGGCAGTATCAACTCAAGGGTTAAATCGGTAGGGGGCATATTTTCGGGGATCATATCCTGAAGTAAATCATGACCGAATTTTGTTTCGATCGATAAACCAGATTCGAGCAACATTCGTAAATCTTCTTCCCTAATCGCACTCAATGTACCGGTGTCATCAGACACTTGTTGCTTAAAGATGTCCAATAGGTGCAAATCGAAGTTATTTGAGTATGAGCGTAAATAAATCGGGTGATATCCATCCATTGCATTTGGGCCTTCTATACAATAATTCACCGCGGTTCCTGGAGGTAATATCTCAGGGCAGGATTGATGAGAAAAATTCAATCCTCCGCCAGGCTCGATGCCGATCAAAGTAGAATCGGAAACCCAATTCATTTGATTCATGGTAATATTTGCTCCACTCGGTACCGCAGAAGAAACCGCATCCCCAATCATATCCATAGGGAAATTCTCAGTAAAAGTGTCGAGTTCAATCAGGCCATTTTGGTAAGCCATTCTGATTCCATCTGCAGTAACCCATGGCACCGTTGCATTCTCGGTTACATCAACCAAAGAAACTCCCCAATCGACCATCGTTGACTCATCTAAATGATGGACGCCAGCGACTACTTCGATCCACGCAGAACTCTCGTCGCTGAGGTCGAGGGTTACCCGTAGGTCGAGACCTTTGTCTTCCGACCCAATCTCTACGCTCTTGGTTTGGGTAGAATTACGATGACCAATATTTAGGCTAACGTCTCTCTCGATACGATCCTCCCCTAATGCTGCATCCGTGTGGTCGATAGTCCATTCCGCCGCCATATAGGATGGAGGACCAGCTCTTACAGTTGGAATTCCGGTCGTATCTGTTCCTTTGACGGTTGCATAGGATGGTGGATTTATCACGAAAGAAGAAGAGTGCCCCGGGTTAGAAAATAATGAAAAACCGGTAGTAACGTCTGCTCCCATGACCAGCATTCCTTGGTAAACTCTCTCGAGGGTTAGAGGGTCGACCGTGCCGAGGTTGAAGGTTGAGGTTGACAAGGAGACACTCGCTTGAACCGAGAAACAAATCGGTGGGTCAAACACATTGTTTTCTAAGCCGGCTTCATCTTGAGTATCTACA
>Ga0302134_10001080_pt1 | contig 12612 bp, 10 predicted proteins | sample CB9_SCM_MG_FD_203123 | JGI IMG/M metagenome (GOLD analysis project Ga0302134, IMG submission 203123) | Marine microbial communities from Western Arctic Ocean, Canada - CB9_SCM | ecosystem: Environmental > Aquatic > Marine > Oceanic | place: Canada: Western Arctic Ocean | collected 2017-09-19
CCATTACTAACGAAGGACGCATGTTAATGTTCCCGTTGAGTCAATTGCCTAGGCTCGCTAAGGGTAAGGGGAACAAGATTATTAGTATTCCAACTGCCAGAGTCGCGGAACGAATAGAGTTTGTAGTTGCGCTAGCAGTACTCACGGAAGATGACACGTTAACCGTTCATGCCGGTAGGCGATATCACAATTTGAAACCGTCAGACTTACAACATTATCGTGGCGAAAGGGGTCGGCGTGGGAACAAATTACCTCGCGGATTCCAAAATGTAGATCGTATCGAAGTTGCTGAATAATTATGTGTTCGAATTAGTTGGAGATAATGCTCCAGAAAGAGTCTATGCAAAGGGCTTGTAGACACTAACTAGTCGGAATAAAGAGCCATCAGCTGAATGGCTTGTCTTTCTAATAAGAGCTTATAGTCGAATATAGCTTCACGACTTAGATAAGTTACAATCTGATAATCATCATCGAAGATTATGAATTCTTCGCCATCAACTCGAGTTCCAGCTCCGGCATGTTCGAAGCAGGACTTGCTAATTAGCAAAGAATTATCAGGGCTTTCATTACAGATCCTTCGAGTAAGATCGACTGTTTTCCCAGTGAGATTATTTGTATCTTGAGTGATTGGCGAATAGAGGCCACTCACAGCGGGTCCGCTGTGGACAGCAAGTCGAAATTTGGCAGAAATATTTTCGTCATCAATATCTGTTAAACCATCAATTAATTGAATAAATAGCTGACCAGCGCAGATTGCATAAAATGCCTGCTCTTCTTCAATCTGAAGGGTGCCGAAGTTAATTATCAATTCACCATCTGAGCAGTAACTCACATTCCCGCTATAAAGTTGGCTTACTTTGCCGGCGAAGAAATAATACTTATTTAGAAGATTAACAAGTGCCTCTTCGCTTAAGGTAGAGGCGAGATAGTGAAAATTGGCCATCTTGATTGATAACAGAGTTGCGTCCTGCTTTCCTGGAAGCTCTTTGAAAACTCCCTCTTCGGTCTCTGGTTTTCTTTTTCCAAAATTATCAAGAAATGTGTTTTGGGCTAGGAATTCAGCAGTGGCATTGAATTGTCGAATAACAGCGGTTATTTCATTATTATTCTTTGGCTCCGGGCAAGCTTCTATTTCGCCCTTGCGAATATTGCTAATCGAAAATGCTAGCAGATTTGCCGGAAAGCTAATTAGGTATTGGAAATAGGTAGTGGTCACTGCTACGGCTAAAATTAGTAATAGCAATGAAGCTGCAATTATTAATAATAAGTTATTAACGAGTCCCGCTTCAATATAACTGACATCAAGCTGGATTCGCACGTAACCGGCGATTGAATTAGACACTTGGATTGGTGCCATGTACTCAGTCCGCAAGGTTTGCAGTTGAAATGGTACGGGAATAATGGTGGAAAATTCTTCTTGATTCCCGAGGGCTAGCGCAATAATTTCGTTATCGATATTTAATACTGCGATCTCTGTGATCATAGTATTTCTGGTCAGACCATTAAGCACTACATTCATACTTATTAGATCATTCACCAAAATAAAGTCAGTAAGCTGGCTTGCCGTTTGGCGGGCTAGAGCCAGCCCATGATTATCAGCTTGCTGGTGAAGTAAATTTTGCGTGTTGTAACTGCTTATTAGCCAGAAAGTGCATATGGAAACTACTAACAGCAAACAGACTGCTATTGAAAAAGTTCTAGAAATTTGGGCGCGGGATTTTTGCGCTGCAGACAAGACTTCCGTCGCAGGTTCCGGTGTAGTTTGAATTTTTTGCAAGGGAGCCACTCTTTTTATAACTGCTGCAAATAGTGAGAAACTTGAATAGTTAGCTGAAGTGGCAATCTATTTAAGTTACATCCGATTATCTTCTGGGAATACCAGAGCGTTAGAATATCAGTAGCTAGACTTATCCCCAATCAGTTTTAGGCTTAGTTTTGTTAGGCATTACCTTTAGAGAAAATTAACCTAAGATTTACAGAGCGCTGGTATTGTATAAACGTCCTAAATCATCGGGGTGATCACTCTAAGCCCGTTATAATGGAATTATGCTAATATGGTTTTAAACTGCAAGCGGCGTATCGAGCTCTTCGTTTAGGCTTATAGTTAGCCTAGCCGTGTCTTTGATGAATTTCCAGCTTCTTCCTGAACTAAAGTTGGCACTAAATAACCAGGAAGCCGGCGCCGTACCCCTCCTAGAACCTCTAAAGCATGACTCTTGCTCACTTGAAAGTGCGCGGTGCCACTGACTCTATCCGGCAAATGTAGATAGTAGGGTAATACATCACAGCTAAAAAGCGCCCGACTGAGTTCGATTAAAATTTGTGAGGTATCATTAACTTCTTTTAAAATTACAGATTGATTCAGCATTATGATGCTATTTGCTGCTAACGTGCTCAAACCAGCCTTAGTTTCTTTATCTAGTTCTTGAGAATGATTACAATGCACCACTATTACTACTTTTAGTCGAGACTCAGTGAGAATCTGAATTAATTTGTCAGTCACTCTCTGAGGAATAACGATGGGTAAGCGGGTATGAATTCGCAGTGTTGATATATGCGAAATCCCAGATACTTGATCAATTAGCCAGGCAAGTTGACGATCGGAGAGAGCCAAAGGATCACCGCCACTGAAGATTGCTTCTTCGATGGAGGCATCTTCTGCCAAGTATTTCAGGACATTACCCCATTCTTCTCGGCTTGGAGAATTATCCCCATAATTGAAATGTCGACGGAAACAATAGCGGCAATGGACAGCACAGTGGGGGGCTACTGTAAGCAATGCCCGGCCATGGTACTTATGTAAGAGGCCTTGAATAGGGTTAAAGTCCCGTTCTGAGAGAGGATCAAAACTATTTCCAGGCCCTGAAAGTTCCTCGAGTAAATCTGGCCAAACTTGTCGTAAAAGCGGGTCATTCCAATCGCCTTTGCGCATACGCCTTGCAAAGGGTCGTGGAACTTTTAAAGAGAATTGGTCTAACGCATCTGAACCAAGAGCCAGCTTCGTTTCATCGAGCTCCAGGAATTGAAGTAATTCCTTTGGATCTGTAATCAGATCAGATAATATCTCTTGCCATTTTTCAGGTAAGTCGGAATCGATTAATTTTAGCGCCGTGGTATGCATTAAGAAAAACCTAAAAGCTTGTGATAAATTTTAGTAATATCGAGTTTTGTGGAATTAGTTATAGATAGATCATAGCAACAAAATCTTTGCTGTACATTGTCATGATTAAATGAGGAAGAAATAATGGCGAATTATTCAACAAATGAATTTAAGGGCGGCCTTAAAGTTCTTATAGATGCAGAACCTTGCTCAATTTTGGAAAACGAAATAGTTAAACCTGGCAAAGGCCAGGCCTTCAATAGAGTAAAGCTACGTAATCTGAAGAATGGTAGAGTTTGGGAGCGTACTTATAAATCTGGTGAATCGGTTGAGGCCGCAGATGTTCTTGAAACAGATATGGAATATCTTTATTCTGATGGAGAGTTTTGGCATTTCATGAAAACAGACGATAGCTATGAGCAAGTAGCTGTCGATACTAATGCGATTGCCGAAGCAAAGAATTGGCTAAAAGAACAAGAGGTATACACTGTAGTGTTGTGGAATGATGTCCCTATATCTGTGACACCGCCAAATTTTGTTGAACTAGAAGTTACTGACACTGATCCCGGCCTTAAAGGTGATACTGCACAAGGCGGTACAAAGCCAGCGACACTTAGTTCGGGCGCTGTAGTTAAAGTCCCGCTTTTCGTTAATATAGGCGATGTTTTAAAAGTAGATACCCGGACGGGCGAATACCAAAACCGCGCCAACAAATAACTAATAATGCTAGTCGGGAAACATAGTTTATGGAAAATTTATTGAGACCTTACTTATAGTCTAATAAAAGTATAATGAAAAATTAATGGATGATTGGAAACCAACTGCTCAACTAGAAAATCTGAAAATTCGAGCTGAGTTATTAATCAAAATTCGACAATTCTTTTTTGAACGTAATGTGTTAGAAGTCGAAACGCCATTGCTTGCCAGAACAACAGCCACTGATGTTCACATACAATCATTGGAAGTCCCAAGAATGGGACCAGCGTTGGATGCCATATTTTATTTGCAGACTTCGCCTGAATTCGCAATGAAGCGGATGCTTGCTGCAGGCAGCGGCGCAATCTATCAAATCTGTAAAGCATTTCGACAAGGGGAAGTAAGTAGAACTCACAATCCTGAATTTACTATGTTGGAATGGTATCAACCCGGTTATTCTCAGGGTGACCTTATCAACGAAGTTGAATCTCTTGTTTCTTCTCTGCTCGAAATTCAAGCGATCCCAAAACTGTCCTACCGCGAAGTTTTCCAGCAACAATTAGATTTTGATCCTCATAATATAACTCTTAAACGATTGAATTCCTGCGCTGCAGAGTACATTGATGTTGGTACGCAGAAACTTAGCCAAACGGATCTGCTGCAATTATTGATGGATGCCGTTGTAGTGCCGCAGTTACCGAAGAATATTTTTGTATACGATTTTCCTGTTGACCAGTGCGCACTCGCGACCATTGAAAAAGATAGCGATGGCCAAGAAGTGGCAAAGCGTTTTGAGTTGTTCTGTTCGGGCATTGAGCTAGCTAATGGTTATTATGAGCTGATTGATTCTAGTGAACAGAAATCTCGATTCGTGGTAGATAGGAGTAAAAGGCAAGAACTGGACCTGCAAGAGTACGCCTTAGATAGCAAGTTAATTGCAGCTTTGGATTACGGCTTACCCAATTGCGCAGGAGTAGCCTTAGGAATAGATCGACTCTGTATGCTAGCGATCGGTTGCACAGAAATTTCCGAAGTGATTAGTTTTACCACCGACAAAACTTAATCGCTGTTAATGCTAGCTTCTTCTATGACTTTGATTTTATATAAATCACGCAATTGACAAGTAATTGGGCCAGGCTTCCCTGTGCCAATTACTTGTCCATCAATATTTACCACAGCCAATGCAATTGTAGTCGCACTGCTAATAAAAGCCTCGTCGGCTTCTAACGCTTCAGCTACCGTGAAGAGACGCTCTTCATATTCGATTCCTGTTACTGTGGCAATTTCCAGAATTATTCGGCGTCTGATCCCGGGCAGTATTTCATTTGACAAAGGGCGGGTAATTACCTTGCCATTTTTAACAATGTAGGCACTTGATGAAACCCCTTCAGTCACATAACCATCTTCCACCATCCAGCCTTCTGTCGCGCCCTTTGACACAGCATCTTGTTTAGCTAGAATTTGACCTAAGAGATTGAGTGATTTTATATCTCTCCGTTTCCAGCGTAAGTCCGGAGTCGTAATAACGTTGATTCCCTCTGCAGCGTCTGGATTATTGAGTAATTCCATAACGGAAGTAAACGCCACGAAACTTGGTTTTACCCCAATTGGGAACGGAAAATTTCGATCTGCCACTCCCCGTGTGACTTGAGTGTAGACGATGCCTTCTGTAAGCCGATTCTTGATAACTAATTTTTCTAAGATTTTTACATATTCTTCTTTCGGGCAAGGCCAGGCAATTTGAATTTCATTAAGGCTACGTTCTAACCTATCGAGAAAATATTCTTTATCGACTAATTGATTATTTATAACGGGGACTACTTCGTAGACGCCATCTCCAAAAATGAATCCTCGGTCGAAGATAGAAATCTTTGCTTCACCTTCTTCTGTAAATTCGCCGTTCACATAGACAATTCGACTCATTTCCCACTCCTAACAGTGAATATTTATCTTAACATTTTGGAAATCTATTCTGAGTAAGAGGTGGTTCTACTAGGAAAATATTTGCGCAAAATCCCTCAAGGCATCACCGTCTAGCCTTTGCACTGTCCAACCTTCCATAGGTTCAGCACCGATGGATCGGTAAAACTGAATTGAAGGTTCATTCCAGTCCAATACTGACCACTCTAATCTAGCGAATTTATTATCTATAGCTAGCTTTGCTAAATAGGACATTAGTGATTTGCCGAACCCTTTGCCACGCATTTCTGGTTTTACATAAATATCTTCGAGATAAATGCCAGGACGGCCAGTGAAGGTTGAGAAATTATGAAAATATAAAGCATAAGAAACTGCAACGCCTTCAAAATCGCCGATGAGAACTTCGGCATAGGGTTTTTCGCCGAATAATGATTCTTCGAGTATAGCTACTGTAGCCACCAGTTCATGGCTAAGTTTTTCATATTCTGCCAATTCAGCAATGAAGCCTAGGATCAATGACGAATCTTTGATGCCAGCTTTTCGGATTCGAAAACCGGGTATTGTTGTAGGTATTTCCATAGTGTGATCTCGTATTTTTGATAATTATACACAGTGATACTCTGGGTCGTGGCCACAAATCGGCATCAGGGATGTCCCTATTCTAGCTAGTCTATGGATGTTATAATACGTGCCTTTTTTTCGGTCTATAAATTTTAGTCTACTGATCCGAGCCTGCAATATTCAAAAGGGTAGGGATAGCAAATGTGGATTAACAAAGATTTATTCATTAATTATTAATACGCGGCAGATTAACTCTAAGGAATTACGATGTCAGAGCAAAAAGCAACAATTATTTACACTGAAACCGATGAGGCGCCAGCGCTAGCAACTTACTCACTGCTTCCAATTATTCAGGCATTCGCGAAAGCATCAGACGTTGTTGTGGAGACTCGAGATATTTCCCTTTCCGGTCGCATTTTAGCCAACTTTCCTGATTATTTATCTGATGATCAAAAACAATCAGATGCTCTTGCAGAACTAGGGGCACTTACGCAAGACCCGATGGCTAATATTATTAAGCTGCCTAACATCTCTGCTTCGGTACCCCAAATGAATGCGGTGATCAAGGAACTACAAGTAAAGGGTTACGCCCTACCAAACTATCCTGAGGATGCTAGTAGCGATGAAGAAGTCGATGTAAAAAGTCGTTATGACAGGATCAAAGGCAGTGCCGTGAACCCAGTGTTAAGAGAAGGGAACTCCGACCGACGTGCTCCGACTTCAGTAAAGTCTTATGCGCAAAAAAATCCTCATTCAATGGGAGCTTGGTCTGTAGATTCTAAATCTCACGTTGCTAGCATGGCTGCTGGAGACTTTTTCGGTAGTGAAAAATCTATTACTTTGAATTCAGCAACTTCTGCACGAATAGTGCACAGCGACGGCGAAGGCAATAAGTTAGTTCTTAAAGAAGGTATCGCTTTACAAGAAGGAGAAGTGATCGATGCTTCTTCTATGAGCAAGAATGCTCTGCGCGAGTTTCTTGCTCGTGAAATCGATGCTTCTAAGGAAGAAGGTGTGCTTATGTCGCTGCACTTGAAAGCAACAATGATGAAAGTGTCAGACCCGATTATTTTTGGCCACGCCGTAACCGTGTTCTACGCTGATGTATTCGAAAAGCATGCAATAGTATTTGAGCAGCTGGGAGTTGATCAAAATAATGGTATCGGTGATGTGTACAGTAAAATTCAGTCTTTGCCTGATGCTGAGCAGGCAATAATCGAAGATGATATCCTAGCTTGCTATGCAAATAAGCCTGAAATTGCGATGGTGGATTCTGACCGGGGCATAACTAATTTACACATACCCAGTGACGTAATTATTGATGCTTCCATGCCTGCAGCCTTGCGCACTTCTGGTCAAATGTGGGGTCCGGATGGTGAGCTTCATGATATGAAGGCGATAATTCCTGATCGCTGTTATGCCAGTGTTTACCAAGAAGTTATTGATTTTTGTAAAGCCAATGGAGCGTTTAACCCATCAACGATGGGTAGTGTTCCAAATGTTGGTTTAATGGCTCAAAAGGCTGAAGAATATGGCTCTCATGACAAGACCTTCGAGATGGAAGCGGCAGGTTCTATTACAGTTGAAGATGAAGAGGGAAACGTATTACTCAGTCATGAAGTAGAAAGTGGTGATATCTGGCGTATGTGTCAGGTAAAAGATGCGCCGATTCAGGATTGGGTAAAACTGGCAGTGAGCCGGGCACGGCTGTCCGGGATTCCAGCAGTATTCTGGCTAGACGAGGATAGAGCGCATGATGCTGAACTTATTAAAAAGATTAATCAATATTTACCGAACCACGATACGAGTGATTTAGAACTGCATATTAAAGCTCCCGGAACCGCGACCCGATTTTCTCTGGATCGAATTCTTGAGGGCAAAGATACGATATCGGTGACTGGTAATGTCTTAAGAGACTATCTAACTGACCTATTCCCAATTCTTGAATTAGGCACAAGTGCGAAGATGCTATCCATTGTGCCTCTTATGAATGGCGGAGGATTGTTTGAAACTGGCGCTGGTGGTTCTGCACCAAAGCACGTTCAACAATTTGGAAAAGAAAACCATTTACGCTGGGACTCTCTTGGCGAGTTTCTTGCTCTAGCAGCATCTTTAGAGCATTTGGCTAATGTGTCGGGAAATCAGCGTGCGAAGATTTTGGCCGATGCTTTGGACAAAGCTACCGGAGAATTTCTTGATGGAAATAAGTCCCCGTCAAGAAAAGTGAATGAATTAGACAGTCGGGGCAGTCATTTTTATTTGGCAACTTATTGGGCCAAAGCGTTAGCCGCTCAAGAGTCTGATCCGGAACTTGCTTCAAAGTTTTCTGAACTTGCCACAGACCTGACTAACAACGAGTTGAAGATTGTTGAAGAATTGAATTTTGTGCAAGGCGGGACGATGGATGTAGGTGGCTATTATAAACCAGATCCAGAAAAAGCTGCGATTGCTATGCGCCCTAGCTCAACATTTAATGAGCTCTTGGCGAAAATCTAAATTGCTGACTCTATAGTCGAACGGGTCAAGCACAAAAACCCCGCTATCAAAAATAGTGGGGTTTTGTGCCAACAACTAACTATTTAATTGGGCGTATGTAGCGCTTAATACCACCCACTGGACCCACTTCGGCTCCAAAGATATTTCCATTAGCATCAGCAACGACACCTTCAGCAGTACAGGTACCACGGCAATCAGGTTGAGGGTCAGGAATTAGAAACTCTACTTCTCCTGTTTGCGCTGACCCTACACGAATACCGCGCAACCAATCGCCATGAGCAGGGTTAACCGAGCCCGATTCGGAATCAGCTGAATAGAGAACATCGTTCTTATCGATATAAATGCCACTAGGACGGCCAAATTGATACCAAACGTCAATAAAATTGCCTTCTTGATCGAAAATCTGCACACGATTATTGCTTCTATCGCCAACAAATAAACGGCCCTTTGAATCCATTGCCAGAGCATGAGGCTGAGTGAACTGGCCATCGCCGCTACCCATTTCACCAAACGACTTAATGAACTCGCCATCTGCAGTGAATTTCAGGATTCTGGCCGGAGTTCCCGGATTGTTGGAGTGACCTTCGGCGACAAAGATATCGCCATTAGGAGCTACATGCATATCATTAGGGGTGAAGAAATAATCAGCATCTCTACCACCACCTTTGTTACCTAAAGCCATTAAATGAATGCCGGTTGGACTGAATTTGTGAACCTGATGGCCATATATATCGTCAGAAGGGTTATCACCGCCCTGATTGTCCCGGCCGTCGGCGATCCAGACGTTTCCTTCAAAATCTACATGAATACCATGGGGCCAGGTGATATAACCCGCGCCGAAGCTGCGAACCATATTACCATTCTTATCAAATAGCATAATTAGATTTGTTTCGGGGTTTTGAACGCAGGCATTGATATTCGCGCCACAACGCTCTGCCACCCAGATGCTCTCTCCATCAAGGTCTACATCAACAGTACTGGATGAGCCCCAAGCTCTGCCTGCAGGCATTTTTAAGAAACCAGACTGGGTACTATAGGGATTCGCCAGATCATTGGTAGGAGGCATATCGGGTTGTGAGGAAGCTAGTGCTGGCACCATCAACAAAATGATGAGTAATGATTTTATGTTGTTCTTATACATCTTGGTAACGCTCGCTGGTTACAAAAAGGGGGTACAAGAATAAACTAGGGTAGGGAGCAATTCAATTGTGTTAAGTACTAAGGAGATTCGGGCAAAAGCATACGGGGATAAGGTTGGTTCTAGATTGATAGAACTCTAAACCCTTCTATTTCAGAAAAATGTAATCAATCGAGCTGAGATACGACAATACCAAAGGGGTCGATCTCAATTGAAACTGCACTCATATCTGTTATATCCACTGGACTGGCTTGAGCATCATCATGGTAAGCGAACACAAAAACCTTCCTGGCTTCTGCTTTTCTTGCCGGTAAGGTCGCTGATACTGAGTCAAACCCTTGGGGAATAAAGACATTAACAACATCAACTTTATCTCCTGTAGAGATTGTAAATCCGCGCTTTCCCGAGTACCAACTTGATTTGCTTATGGGGAAATCTTTTACAATTTCATCGTCGTAAACGAAAATGATATCAACTTCAGTGATGATAATTGCGTTGGGGTCCAGGCGAGAAGAGATTTGGACTTCATTGACCTCTGCCATACTTGCACTAGAGTAGATGAGGAGGAAAATAAACAAGAAAAATTTAAGCATCAAAGAACTGTGTCTAAAAGTTATAGGGTTTAGAAATTTCACAAAAAAGCCAGAATGGGATTAATCCGCATTCTGGCTTTTTCGAATTTATGTAAAGAAGTTAGCGGTAAATGTCCTATTTACTTACTTTTTAATTTTCTTCGTTTTCTTCAGTCTGAACTGTTCCTGTATCAGACAAAGGTGAGCCGTCTCCGTTCATTCCCATAGATTCGTAGCGTCTCCAACCAGCAAGAATGCCGATAAGCCCGTGGTTACCTTCATGGCAGGCATATTCGTAAACCGGATCGGCTGCAATTCTCATTGGTAGTTTTGCTGACCAAGTCTCGTCCCAAGAGAGCGGATCTTCAACAGTGAAATCATACTCAAGAGTCTCAGCGTCGATTCTTGTAAATCGTTCCGTCACCTGAGCTTCTTTTGACATGCCTCGGAGATTGTAATCGTGGTAATAGTTTTGCGTATGGACCACTAAGGTATCGTCTTCCCAATAAGCGATTGAATCACCTTCCCACTTCAGTTGCTTAGTGTGGTGTTCGCTGTCGAGTCGGATGATGCGAGCAGTGTGAACCATTTCATTTAAAATCATGATGTGATCTTTGGTTTGTACAAGTTGCATATTGTTGTTGTACGAACCTGGAATCATAGGTGGACCGCCAACAAAGCCAGTGAGGCAGCGGTCAACAGTTGTTCTGCCTTCAGGGCCAGCGCTCTCGAAAACCATCTGCCCATAGGCTGCCCGTCGTTCGCGACCAGCAGCATTGGCCGTTGGTGTGCGACCATTTGGTGGATCATAAATAAGTGAGGTTCTGCGATCGGCAATAGTTTGTATGCCACGCTCATACCAGAATTCATTGTAGGAAATCACCCCAGGCGGATATCCTGCACCGCCAACAGTATCGATGATCAGATCTCGATTCTGCCGTTGATTCTCATAAGCTTCCCATTCAGCAGCTTCTTCGGCAGTTAGGGTTGCTTTATTTTCTAATTCTCGTGGACGATTGAGCGGAGTTATCGTTCTAAAAGTATAAGTACCCTGCAGGTCTGGCTGGCCATGCTCAGTACGAGGGAAATCGTCAGACTGGGCGGATAGCAGGGGAGCGACCAATACAGTCACTATGGCTAGTGATAGTTTGGAAAGGGCTCTATTTATCATTTGAACCTCCAATATTGTTGTAATGTTTACGATCATATCAAATAAAATAATGTACTGAAATTACGCTGGTTTAGTGCTTTTTTCAAGGGGCGAAATAGATAGTGAACATCCAAAAACGCCCCAAAATACACGTTATACGTATGCTTCAGATATTTTAGTGAATTTGCAACAAAATGAGACATTCTTATGCCTGATCTAATTCAGCGGTTATTCGTTAAAAAAGGTAAGGTGTAAGTCATGAACCAATACTAAATATTCGCCAAAACGGGAATTGACTTAGTCGGAGAACCGCATGAGAGTCGCGGAAATTCTTCCTAGCGTTTTTAGTTTCATTATTATCGGATCTAGCAGCGGCCTTATTAGAATGGTGATAGGTGCAACTGTCGCGGTCGTTAAGATGTTTTTGGTTATCATGCAATAGTATATAAGTCCGAATTTGTTACAGACAAGCGCGGGCTCAGCGGATTGAATAGAATAGGGAGGTAGTTTATTCTTCTTCACCATTGAGCAGACGGCTAAGGTTGAGAACACATGGCGATTGCAGCCAAGCATAGCAAGAATTTAAGGCCCAAAAAACAGGAAAGGCCGGATCAGCAGAGACAGTTCTCGCTGAGCAGTTATAAATTTTCTTTTGTCCTTACAGCCCTTCTATTTTTACTCTCGTTTACTTCGCGGATTCAGGGTAATGAAACTCTAGTCTTGTCATTTAGGGGCGCAGCGTTTGCACTGCTCTTATGGCAAAGTTATCTCATCTACCTTGATTTCCGAGCAAAGGAATCCCGCTTATTCTCTATAGTTCTGCGGCCCCAGCACTATGTCCAAGCGATGGTGCAAGGCAGCGTTTATCTCTATTGGGGATACTATTGGCAACCAGTCTACGAGCATGGATGGCTAATCATCGCTCAACTATTATTCGCTTATACTTTTGATATGATGCTTTCATGGTCTCGACGTCGTG
>Ga0302134_10001084_pt1 | contig 12591 bp, 8 predicted proteins | sample CB9_SCM_MG_FD_203123 | JGI IMG/M metagenome (GOLD analysis project Ga0302134, IMG submission 203123) | Marine microbial communities from Western Arctic Ocean, Canada - CB9_SCM | ecosystem: Environmental > Aquatic > Marine > Oceanic | place: Canada: Western Arctic Ocean | collected 2017-09-19
GGGGCAAGGCGGTCGTGAAGTTCGCAATGGTAGCGACCACGGTGAAATATTTGACCATCACTTTGTTGAATACACGTATGCAAGTGGGGTGAAACTATTCAGCCAGTGCCGTCACATCCGTGGTTGTTTTAATGCCGTTTCCGAACACGCTCACGGATCCAAAGGTACGTGCGACATTCGTTCGGGTATTATTTGGGATGCCGATGGAAAAGAAATTTTCAAAACCAAAGGTACTCGCGGCGGTCACCAACAAGAACACCATGACATGTTTGCAGATCTGCGTGCAGGACGGATACCAAATGAAGCAGCCTATGGTGCCAAAAGCACGATGACTTCGATTCTCGGTCGCATGGCAACCTACTCGGGCCAGATGATTAAATGGGATGACGCTATTAATTCTGAGCTTAAACTTTGTGATGTTGACGCATTACATTCACTGGATGACGACGCACCGCTCAGTCCGGATGCGGACGGCAGTTATAAAGTAGCCATTCCTGGTGACAAAAACACGGTCGTGTTGTAACACGAACATCTATACAATTTGCCCGACGATCTCGTTACACGCGATTGGATCGTCGGGTTTTTTTCTTTTCAGACTTTTCGCACCTTCCAAATATACGGACGAACTACATGGATTTTCCTGCACTACGTCTACTGCTAACCATCACAATTTGTTGCTTGTTTGCAGGGTGCTACGATAACACCCCGCCACGTGCTGATCCCATTACTCAAAGTATCTCGCCCACTAATGCCGAGAATACTAAAAACACCCCAGCAACGAATATTGCGCCCGACACTAACACCAGTACCGCCAGTAACACTACTCCCACTACGACCACTCCCGCTGTGACGAAATCCCGCCACTTCACCTTTACCTATTCGGGCGCGCTAACGGAAATTAAGCCCGGTGCTACGGTTTCAGTCTGGTTACCGATTGCTACCGATACATACGAACAGACGATACTCAACACAAAGATTGATGTACCCGGCGAATACGAAATCAATCGTGAATCACGGTTTGGCAATCACATATTGTACTTTCAGGCCACTGCTGATGAAAAAGGAGAAGTTCCTTTTAAGGTTAGTTATGAACTAGAACGACGGGAACACCTGCTGACACCAGCTGAAGATTTCAATAAAAGCCAAACCGAGTTGTTTATCTCGGCAAGCCGTTTTGTACCTACTTCTTCAAACTTATTAGACAAACTTATCGATCGCGAGGATCTTAACAAAAACAGGCTCCTTCGCGGACGACAATTGTACGATGCTATAAACACACACATGAAATACGACAAGCCCGCAGGTGGGCAGTGGGGACGTGGGGACTCAGCATGGGCTTGTAACAGTCAGCATGGTAACTGCACGGACTTCCACAGTTTATTCATCTCCATCTGCCGCGAACAAAACATTCCTGCTCGATTTGAAATCGGCTTTCCAATCCCTGTCGAACGAGGCAAGGGCACGGTTGGTGGTTACCACTGTTGGGCCAAATTTGTCGCAAACGAAAAGTGGATTCCCGTTGATATATCCGAAGCGGATAAAGACCCCTCAAAAACAGATTATTACTTTGGCAATCTCTCCGAAAATCGAGTAACGTTTACGATTGGTCGTGACCTAGAACTCGTGCCCAAGCAACAAGCCGGACCAGTTAATTTTCTGGTGTACCCCTATGCAGAAGTCGATGAGAAACAACATTCGGTTTTCCGCAAAGGCTTTAAGTTCTCAGATCTATAGTCCGCGATTTTCACGATTGCCTCAACCGAAGTACCGCCATGTCCACTGATTCGAAAGACTCCCAAGACGACGATCAACAACTCGACATCATTGCTGTGGGTGCCCATCCTGACGATGTCGAGATTGCCTGCGGAGGAACACTCGCGCGGATGGTACAGCAAGGATACCGCGTAGGCATTATTGATTTGACCGACGGTGAACCAACTCCACTCAGTCCTGGACCTGAAGTTCGGCTCCAAGAAGCGAAACAAGCCTCTGAAGTGCTCGGTATTCACAAACGGATCACGATGGAACTGCCAAACCGCCGGTTGTTCGACAGTTTTGAAGCACGCGTGGCCTTGGCAAAACTGTTCCGCCAATATCGCCCTCGGGTCGTGCTGGGGTTTGGAGACAAAACACCGATGGCTTCGCCCGATCATTATCAAGCGATGCTTATCACAGATGCGGCGGTCTTTTATTCGCGATTATGTAAATGGCCCGAACACTTTGGCGATGTACCACCGCATATCATCTCGCGCCAACTCTATTATCGACTCGCATTTGAGCCGCTGCATAGTGTGGCCCCCTGCGGCCATATTACGACAGATATTAGCGCCACACTCGAACAAAAACTAGCATCCATCCGCTGTTATGCCACACAGTTCCCAGCAGAAAAGAACTATGTCTATGACCGCGTTAAAGCGTTCGCGATGCATGTGGGCGCTGAAGCGGGATATGCCGCGGGCGAGATATTCTATCCCACGCGTTCACTGGGCACTCCGGACCTAATGCAAACCCTTTTCCCAAAAGCATAAAAACGGTTCATTCAAAGTTGGGAAACACGTCGGATTTCACTTGAAACCCATCGGCCAACGCGTTGGTCTGGCTAAACAAACCAGCGACAGCCAGCACTTCACCGATGGACTCTTGCGAGACTCCCAACTTTTTCAGCGAAGCAGTATGCGAATTCACACAGTAACTACATCCGTTTGAGGCGGACACGGCGACGGCGATCATTTCCCTTGTTTCCGGTGACAGTAATCCCTTGCGGCCAACTTCTTCCGGATGCATAATTGCTTTAAGTTGATTCCAAACCTGCTCTAGCTGCGGTGGATACACCGCCAGCACTTTCCAAAAGTTCGGAATGAATTTGATTCTTTTGACGCGTTTAATGTCCGCGTAAATTTCGGCTACTAATCCCTCAGCATCCACTTCTTCGACTGGTACAACCGTGGCGATACGTTCAGTATCCTTTTCCATATAACAGGTTCCATTTGCGACTAGGGGATTCAGGGCTATGTTTCAATGCCATTGGTTGTAACATATCGACTTTAGAATGTGCTATAACCAAAGACGTGAAACGTTTTTTTACTCTCACTTAATTCACATCCTGATTGTTACAGCACCTCATTTACCAAGAGAATTTACCATGACCTCCAAGATTTCCGGCTTCAACCGACGACAATTTGTATTAGCAGTAACGGCCACTGCCTCCGCGCAAGCTTTACTCTCAAACGAATCTGTTGCTCGGGAATTTGGCCCCGGATCCGCTCCGACAAGGTACCCCGATCCAGATGTTGTTGCAATTGACGATGAATTCAAAAAATACACGCAGGGTAACGCTGCGATTAACCGCTTGTATCATAGCCCCAAGATGATTTGGGCCGAGGGATGTGCTTGGAACGGAGTAGGGCGGTATCTGCTGTGGAGTGACATTCCAAACAACACACAATTGCGGTGGCTCGAAGAAGATGGGCATGTCTCGACATTCCGTAACCCCGCTCAAAACAGTAACGGCAATACATTTGATACAACGGGTCGCCAGATTTCCTGTGAACACTTGACGCGAGCAGTCGCGCGTTACGAATACGATGGCACACGTACTGTATTGACCACGACGTACGGCGGAAAATCCTTGAATGCACCAAATGACGCCGTTGTACATCCAGCCACGGGAGACATCTTCTTTACGGACCCTGGCTACGGTGGGTTAATGGATTTCGAAGGCCGCGCAGCCGAGAATAAGGACAACTGGCCACAACCGTATCAAAAAGAAGCGATCTATCGAATTGATGCGAAGACGACAAAAGTCCATAAACTAACCGATGACATCTATAAGCCAAACGGCCTCTGCTTCTCTCCCGATTACAAAAGTCTATATGTGGCCGATACTGGAGCGAGTCATTACGAAGATGCCCCGCGTAACATAAAGGTCTGGGATGTCGTCGGCCAAACCGAACTGAAAAATGGTCGCGAATATGCATCGATGATGCTCGATATGACCGACGATGCTGGCAATACGCAATCCAAAGGAGGATTTGCAGACGGTATCCGAGCGGATGTGGCTGGCAATATTTGGGCCAGCGCTGGCTGGGTCGGGGAAGGCTATGATGGAGTGCACATTTTCAACCCCCAAGGAAAACGCATCGGACAAATTTTGTTACCCGAAATTTGTGCCAACGTTTGCTTTGGTGGTACCAAACGAAACCAACTTTTCATGTGCGGCAGTACTTCGCTTTACAGTGTCTATGTCGGTACTCGCGGAGCACATTTCTGCTAACGCAAAGAAGTCTTACTTCCGAGGCGATGGAGGCCACCAGAAGTTTTGACAGCCAAGCAAAATCAACGCTGGGGAATTATCGAAGCTTATCTAATTCTACGATAGTGTTAATCCAATCAAATTAGTGGTTGAATTAACTCAATTCGGAAGCCTCTGATGAAACTCGCAACGCATCCACAAACAACATCGCATTGGGGATGTAAAGTTTTGCCCCAGCTTCGTCTCGCAACACAGTGTACCGCAAATCGGTACTAAGCACCTGACCCTCATGCCCTTTGATTTTGATGTAATCCGATTTAACGAACGGCTTATAGATCAATATCAGCACGCCAGCGAGCACATTGGAGATCACGTCTTTGAGCGCAAACCCCAAAGCGAAACCAGTTAGACCGAGGCCTGTAACAAGCGCTGAGACATCAACTCCGAGGTTTGACAACGAAGTGACTAATCCCATCATCAAAACGCCTACCTTGACCACTCGCCCCATAAACTCCGCTAACTCTTGGTTGATATGCCGACTTGTTCCGACTCGCATAGACGCACTCTGCAGGACACGTGCAACGACATAAAAAGAGACCATGATGAGACAGGCAACGCCAAAAGTGGACAGTTTTTCCTGCCAATCGATAGCTTCAAACCATTGTAAGACGATCGCGGTGAAAGTATCACCTTCTGCTGCGAAAAGCAAAACTGAGTTCAAGTTCATCAAAACGTATATCCCTCACGTGTATAGATTATCCAAGCCAGTCTCATAACTGCATAAAACAGCACGCGGAAAGAATACTAATAACGGACTTATACGTCGAGGGCGATTTACGTAAAGCTTAAGCGATCACTGCAGGAAAGCTGTCGCGACTGGGGCGGGGCAGGGGACTGTGGTCCCCGTATATTCCAAAGCCCCGGTATCTTGATTTATCCGAAACAGTGCGATGCTATTTGTGCTTTGATTCAAAGCTAACAAAAACCGTCCGGTAGGGTCGATACCAAAACTACGTGGCGTTTCACCTTGGGTTCCCTCATTTTCCACATAAGTCAATTTGCCCGTCTGTTGGTCAATCTGATAGGCCACGATTGTGTGATGACCTCGATTGGAACCATACAAGAATTTTCCGGAGGGATGCACATACATCTCTGCTGTCGACTGTCCCGCTTGTTTTGTTTCACCCGGCGGTAGTGTAGAAATGACTTGCAGCGGCTGCAGTTTACCCACTCGCCCATCATAGGCGTACGCAGTGGTAGTTAAATTCAATTCATTGATGCCAAATGCGAATACACCATTAGGATGAAACGTAAAGTGACGCGGCCCGGCACCGGGAATTCCTTTGACAAACGGATGGTCAGCAGGCGTCAATAGTCCCTTGCGAGCGTTTAAACGATAAGTCAACACTTGATCCATGCCGAGATCTGAAACAGCGACGAAGCGATTATTTAGATCAACATCGATAGAGTGGGCGTGCGCAGATTGTTGGCGGGGATCGATACTTGAACCAGAATGTTGAATCACACATGTGGCTTCGCTGAGCGAACCACCATTACCAATTTTATAGGCTGCGATGCTCCCTCCGGTATAGTTGGCTACAGCAACACAACGTCCGCTGCGGTCAATCATTAAATGACAGGGATGATCGCCGTGAGACAACTGTGAATTGAGCTTCGTCAATGTTCCCGTCAAACGATCGATGGCATATGCGGTAATGCCTCCACCAGGCTTCCCCATAAACTCGCTCGTTTCGTTAACCGCATACAAATACTTACCGCTCGGATGTACTGCAACAAAAGAGGGGTCCTCTGATTTCGTGACTCCGGCAATTCGAGTCAATGTACCCTTATCCGAATCTAAGCGAAAAGCATAGATACCCTCGCTTTCACCAGAGGTGTAGGTGCCAACATAGACAATGCAATCTGTTTTTCCAGATGCTGCCGAGGTAACGTTGGATGGCATCGCAAGCATAATAAATACCGATTGAATCAAGAGGAGAAAGGTTGTCTTTTTCATATTGCTGTTCACTTTGTGTTAATTGTGCAAACTTATGGTTCAATTTGTGGGCCAAAAAAACCCACGCCTTGCGAACCTAAACAGGCCCTCAAAAGCGTGGGATATTACCAGCATCCACAAAAACTTGGGAAAGTGAAATACTTACGGTCGTCTATTCGTTTTCGAGCTTAGTCCCAAGTCAGTGAACCACCACTTTGGTATTCCGTAACTCGAGTTTCAAAGAAATTCTTTTCTTTCGATAAGTCTATCGTCTCGCTCATCCAAGGAAAAGGATTCGACGAACCGTACTGAGCTGGTAAACCGATACGTTCCAATCGGCGATCGGCAATGTACTGCACGTAGTCAGTAAACAGATCACCGTTGAGTCCCATTACGCCATTTGGTAGGCAGTCTTGGGCATAGTTGATTTCTAACTCAACACTTTTTCGAATGCGAGCGATCATTTGTTCTTGGAAGTCTTCCGTCCACAATTCTGGATTCTCGGCTTTGATCCCATTGATCAGATCAAGCCCAAAGTTCAGGTGAATGGTTTCATCCCGCAGGATGTACTGAAATTGCTCTCCAATACCTGTCATCAGATTCCGGCGATGGAATGAAAGCACCATCACGAACCCTGAGTAGAAGAAGATGCCTTCCATGATCAAGTAAAACCCGATTAGGTTTTTCAATAGTGTCTGCCCACCTTCGAAGGTTTCGCTGGTGAAATCGGGATCGAGGATTTCCGCCGTCAATTCCATTTCAAACTCATCTTTAGCAGCGATCGACGGTATCTCACGATACATATTGAAGATTTCGCCTTCATCGAGTCCCAGGCTTTCCACGATATATAGGAAAGTGTGGGAGTGGATTGCTTCCTCGAATGCCTGACGCAATAAGTATTGGCGACATTCAGCGTTCGTAACATGTCGAAAAATCGCTAAGACTAAGTTGTTACCAACAAGGCTTTCAGCGGTCGCAAAGAACCCGAGGTTACGCATGATCACGAGACGCTCATCATCGGAAAGCTTATCCGATTTCCAAGTCTCGATATCTTTGGTCATCGCTACTTCTGTCGGCATCCAATGGTTTGCACAACCATTGTTGTAATGCTCCCATGCCCACTGATACTTCAGGGGCATCAGTTGATTGACATCGACTTGGTTGCTGTTAATCAGCCGTTTGCTACTTGCGTCTACTCTGCCTAAGTCGCTTTTGAGTAGTTCTTGTCGTTCTGGAGTGGTCATCCGTGGGCTCCTTTTGTCTTCACATACTGTTATTATTGATTATTTATTATTTACGTTTTGGATATCGCAATTTCGGCATTCACCAAAGCTACTGGCAAGCGTCACAGTCACTATCAAGACTGCAGGCGCTCGTAACCGCCGACGCTGGTAAAGCTGGCTTATCACGGTCAACGGCAATATCACCAGAGGCACTACTACTTTTCATCCAACGTGGTTGCACGCCAAATTTATTGATATCAACAGTCGATTTCTCAACCTGAGTCGCCGCTAGCGTCCGTAGGTAGTAGGTAGTCTTCAATCCTTTTTCCCATGCCGACATATACATACGGTGCAGTTTTTTGCCACTAGGTTCGGCCATATAGAGATTTAGTGATTCACCCATATCAATCCATTTCTGACGTCGAGCGGCACACTTGATGATCCACTCTGGGTCAATTTCAAAGGCGGTAAGATATCGCGATTTCAAATCATCCGGCACGCGTTCGATCTCTTGTACCGATCCATCATAGTATTTGAGGGCTTCTAGCAAATCACTATCCCACAAACCACGTTCCTTCAGTTCGTCAACCAAATCAATCGTGATTTGAGTAAACTCACCAGAAAGATTGCTCTTAACATACAGGTGCTTATAAGAAGGTTCAATCGACTGGCAAACTCCAACAATAGTGGAGATGGTAGCCGTCGGGGCGATTGCCATAACATTACTGTTACGCATGCCGTTCTTACTGATACCTTGACGAACCACATCCCAGTCCAGCGTCATGCTGCGATCTAGATCAACAGCACAACCACGTTCTTGCTCAAGTAAGTCAATGGTGTCAATTGGCAACAGGCCACGATCCCATTTCGATCCGATGTAACTGGAGTACGTTCCACGTTCACCCGCTAAATCCGAGGAAGCCTTCAGCGCAAAATACGAAATCGCTTCCATACTGCGATCGGCAAACTCAACAGCTGCATCACTTGCATAACCGACACCAAGACGGAACAAAGCATCTTGAAAACCCATCAAGCCCAAGCCAACCGGACGGTGACGTCGATTGGAATTCTCCGACTCTTTGGTCGGATAGTAATTGATGTCGATAACATTATCGAGCATTCGCATAGCTGTCGTGACGGTAATTTCCAACTGTTCTAAATCCAGTTTTCCATCGCGCACATGAGCCGCTAAGTTAATACTGCCAAGATTACATACAGCCGTTTCTTCAGAAGTTGTATTAAGCAGAATCTCAGTACAAAGGTTACTGCTATGCACAACACCAACGTGGTCTTGTGGAGAGCGGATATTAGAAGGATCTTTCCAAGTAATCCAAGGGTGACCTGTTTCGAAGAGTCGCGTCAACATTTTGCGCCACAATTCAACGGCTCCAACTCGACGGTGCATTCGCATTTTTCCGTCATCTGCTTGACGCTCGTACTCTACATAACGCTCTTCGAACGCTTGACCAAACAAATCGTGCAAATCGGGAACTTCGTCCGGGCTAAATAATGTCCATTCGCCGTTGTCTCGCACTCGCTTCATAAACAAGTCCGGAATCCAGTTGGCTGTGTGCATGTCGTGCGTACGGCGGCGGTCATCGCCCGTGTTACGTCGAAGATCCAGAAATTCTTCGACGTCGAGGTGCCATGTTTCCAAATAGGAACAGACAGCGCCTCTTCGTTTGCCGCCTTGGTTTACCGCTACAGCAGTATCATTGACAACTTTCAAGAACGGAATCACACCTTGGCTTTGACCGTTGGTGCCATTGATGTGCGAATTGGTTGCTCGCACATTGGTCCAGTCGTTCCCTAGACCACCAGCCCACTTGGACAACATTGCGTTATCAGAAACACATTTAAAGATGTGCTCCAAATCGTCAGTGACTGTCGATAAGTAGCAACTGCTGAGCTGAGGGTGTTTCGTGGCTGAGTTGAACAAGGTTGGCGTGGCTGACGTGAACCAGAACTTAGATAACACGTTATAGAATTCAATCGCGCGTTGTTCTTTCTGGTCACCTTCTTCAATTGCCAATCCCATTGCCACTCGCATCCAAAAATACTGCGGCGTTTCGATTCTGCGGCCATCAATATGTAATAAGTACCGGTCGTAAATAGCCTGTAGGCCAAGGTACTTGAAATTATGGTCGCGTTGTGGCTGCAGTGCATCCGCAATTTGAGCCAAATCAAACCCACGGAGAGATTCGCCGAGGCGTCCCGCATTGATCCCATCGATAATGTAATGCTCAAACTGTGAACGATACAGCGGTTCGATCCCATCAAAATCTGGAGCGGCTTGCAGTGCATCGTTGTAGATGACCATCAGCATTAATCGCGAAGCTAGCGTGTCATAAGCAGGGTCGCGTTCGATACTAGATCTCGCTGCCAGAATCATTGTGCGATATATTTCCGTCAAGGAAATACCGTCGAAGACCTGTCGCATGACTTCTTCTAAAATTTCATCAACGCTGCAAAAATCTTCCAAGCCTTTACATGCCAACAACAACCTCGATCGCACTCGAGCTTTATCAAACGGAACTCGCGCACCATCTTCAAGTGTAATGTGAATGCGCTTTATTTCTTCACCTTCACTCGTATCTTCTGCTCTCAGCGCTCGTACCTTAGCGTGCTCACTGCGATATACGATATAACGACGGGCAATGCGATAATGTCCCTGACGCATTAGTTCTAGCTCGACGAAGTCCTGGATCTTTTCGACTTCTACTCCGTCGTCCGTGCCAGCTAAGGGCGCCAACTCGGAGTTCACACCTTCAACCATGCGCTGAATCTCTTGTTCAACAACATCTTCAATCGGTTGAGATTGAGCCAAATTCAATTCGGCTCGAAAAGCATTTGTTATCGCTGTCGTTACCAATGTGGTTTCGTAAGGTACAACTCTTCCATCTCGCTTACGAACAATCCAATCTACCTGCGCACGTACCATCTGTCACTCCTTTGTAGTTGCTACCATATGCTCGGTAGCGTTCGGCTTCCTATCTATCCTGTCTATACATTACTTCACTTCACCTCTGAGCACTCAAATCTGCTGGACACTCAATTGACCCGCATGGTGAATACCCGAAACTCTTTCCCGACTAAAAACAAAAGCAGTGTTACAGTTTTTCTGCACTTGTTGCTAAATGCTACTACGGGACTTAGTGACATGTAGACGCGACAGTCAAACCAATCATGAAATTCTAAATGTCTACTAACTAGTAGTATCTAGAATCAAATGATTGACCTGGCTAGGACAACTACTGCCACAACGGTTCCAAAGAACTTGAACCAATGCTGAGCTCCCAATTGAGCTATAGCACGTTAGCTATTATTAGAATTCGACCTTTTTTCAATCCGTGGTCTAAAACAATCCATTTTGACAACTACTGTTTGAGAGTCGCCCTTTCGTTTGTCGTCGATCAATCCTTGAAGAAAGCCCTATCCTACTAGCCTTCAAATTCCTTCTTATCACTAGTCTAACAAATCTTGACTAATTTTGCCAAAACTTACCTCTGTTCATCCAAAATTGAATGACTCCAACTAGTGATGTGGAAACAATATATCGTAGGTGGGATTCAAGTCAACACTATATCTGGTAGTTTCCTAAAACCATATGGTTTTTCTGGACTTCTTTTTGGTAAGTGCTAGCACAGGGTCGTTTCATTTCACGACCAATCGTAACCATGAAAAAATTACACCTGTCCTGCTTTTAGAGCAGGTCCTGGCACGAACACCGAAAATCAACTCATAGTACCAATTTTAAACCACAACCACTACATATTGTGTATTCGGCGGTTTTCAACCGCGGCATTAGGTGAATCCTAGCTATTTACGCCTGTAGCCCCAGTATTTTGATTTTAGTGCGGATCGCGGTGCACGCTCGCGCGCCACTATTTAAAAAACATCTAGATACCCGTGCCGTTTCATCGCTGTAGCTAACTCTGAATAAATATATCGCGTTCAAAAAGCCGATTTATACAAGTGATGCTGTATCAATACATTAGCAAAGCAACAAAGCCATAATGAACACCGCACCCGACAATTCCAGTGCACCGTTCTCCGTAGGGGAAGCGCGTAAAACCGTTGGTGACCTATTCAAGCACAATCCGTTGATCTATTGGATCGACTTTATTGTTTGCTGGGCCGTCGGCATGTTCATTTACACGCACGGACGAACCTACGCAGCCAAACTGTATCTCGCAACAGATTTCGATAAATGGAAGGTCGATTGGATGTATTATCCAATTGAAACTTCCACCACTTGGATTCTCTACATCACCTTCACAATCGTGGCGGCCTTACTCTATTATCGTATCGCCATGTTCATCCATGAAATTGTGCACATGAATGGGCGTACGATGGTCGCATTTCGCTTTGTTTGGAATGCGCTCTGTGGCGTTCTCTTTCTTGCACCTTCTTTTGTCTATTACCCCCACCTCGACCATCATCGCCGCCGCCACTACGGTACTGACCGCGACGGAGAATACCTTCCGCTCGCTCGACGCGGCCCGAAGCAAATTGTGTTATTTATGCTCCACCCGTTCGTCGTACCGCCACTGGTTTTTGTAAGGTTCCTGTTCTTTACACCGTTGGCTTGGATCATCCCCGGCTTTCGAAGATTTGTGCACACGCATTGTTCGTCAATGATTATTGATCCCACCTATTGCCGAGAACTTTCGTCACCAGCCGCTGAACGAATGTTCTACTTACAAGAGTTTTTTTGCTTTCTGTGGCTCTCGGCGCTCGTGACAATCGTTGCCGTTACCAAGCAAACATTACCGTGGCCCTTCTTCATTCAATCCTACACAACGGCGGTGATCATTCTCACACTCAATGCTCTACGTACACTTGGCGCCCATAATTGGGAAAACGAATCTGGCCAAATGAGCTTCGAAGACCAACTACTTGACTCAGTCAACTACCCACAACACCCAGTTGTCGGCGAAATATGGGCACCGGTTGGCCTACGCTATCACGCACTACACCACCTATTCCCGAGTATTCCTTATCACAACCTCGGTATTGCACACCGCCGTTTAACAAAACAACTTCCGGCTGATTCGCTGTATCACAATACATCGCAAACCACGCTAACTCGACAACTGATTGGCCTGTGGAAACGAGCT
>Ga0302134_10001085_pt1 | contig 12588 bp, 20 predicted proteins | sample CB9_SCM_MG_FD_203123 | JGI IMG/M metagenome (GOLD analysis project Ga0302134, IMG submission 203123) | Marine microbial communities from Western Arctic Ocean, Canada - CB9_SCM | ecosystem: Environmental > Aquatic > Marine > Oceanic | place: Canada: Western Arctic Ocean | collected 2017-09-19
ACCGAGAAGAAGTAGCCCTGGCCATTGAGCTGGCCTTAGCTCAAAAGGCGGCTAATGAGGCTGAGCAGCCTGAGCCGTCGAGCCAACCGACTTGCTAGTCGGGTTAGACGTCAATACCCCGGTCTTGCGGCAGGCGACAACGATTGAAAAGTCGTTGTCGCCTTCTACTTTGGTCGAGAGCCCATAAGTCCGTCGGAGCTTTCCCAACTCAGGTGCGTGGATTCGCAGATGCCAGCACACTGACACGCCGGGCCAGTTGCTAGCCGGGGCTTCTTCGAGGCTGCCCATGTGATACGAGAACTGCTTGCCTCGCTCGGTAATCTTGGCAGCCCCGCCGAGTGACTCCAGCTCTTCTGGAGTCATGACGACAATACCTGCACGTAGAGCCCCGCCATCTACAGCGGCGGGAAACGAGATGCCTGGCTCATCCATGGCGTCATAGATGCCCCGAGCAAGGGCTGTTGGAACTCCAACCAATAGGTAGCCCGAGCTGGTTGCCTGAAGCAACCCGGTCATCTTTACAGCAGCTCGTTTCTCTGGATCGAACGCTGCATCGTAAATGCGAAAGTGACGAACGTCCGGTAGTCCTGTGGTTGTGATCAGACTCATGTTGTCTGCCGCCTGTAACGGTGCAAAAAGTGACTTCCCAGGATCCCCTACCCTGGGTCCAGTGTTCCCTGATCGTTAAATCAACAAACGAAACGCAAGTCTATTAGGTGCGACCAGCGATCCTCCGGTTGCTCGTTTTTCACTCAGACAACCGATCCTGCCGAACCCTCACCATTCTCCTAACGGCAGCTCAGCTCCTAACCTACCGACACCTGCGGTAAAGCCACGGCTCAAGTATAAGCAGGCGTCAGTCCGTTCGTCGAGCGGACCTGCTAACTCGCTTGCCGTGATATTCCTGAGCGGAATGGAACTTGGCCGGGCAGTCGCACTCCTGGGTGAGTGTCGCCAGGGCCTTCTTAACCGCACCGTCCGTGTGGCCCCAGATCGGGCCGACCGTCGTACCGCCCATGTCGCACTCAACGTAGACACAAGTCTGTCGATGGTCTTTCTCGTTCTTCGCAGAACGGAAGTAGACGATGGCGGGGGCCTTTTTGCGTGGCCGCTTCTTACGTAGGGCTGGCATTCGTTACTAACTGCGGGGTTATTCCTAATGCAGCAAAAGCTCCGCACGACTCAGAAGCTGCTTGACCGATTTCAGTTTACGCTCCGACAGATGAATCACCGAGCGTATCATTCTAAGCAACGAACCAGGGGCCTGCTCGCCTTTGACAAAAATGAGAGACGCCCCGGCCTCCAGGCAGCCCTTGTGCAAATCTTCGTCCTGATTCCCTGTCAGCACGATGATCGGCGTTACAGGGGAAAGCAGGCGGATCGACTTAACTGTCCCTGCCCCGGACGTATTAGCTAAACCGAGATCCGTCAGGATAGCGTGGTAACCTCGAATTGACCCTTTTGGTACGTCAGGCACAACTGTCAGCTCTATGTCTTTAAGAGCTAGAGCCTTCTTGATAGCTATCGCCTCCGTTTCGGAGTCCTCAACTAACAGAATTCGAATCATTGTACCCCCCACGAGTCAACTATTGTACGGACGGTAATGACGATGTCTCGAACTTCTTGACCGTTTGTAGCAACGCTCGAGACTCGATCTTTAACTTCAGCCATTCCTCTTCCGAGCTCTTCAATTCTGAGTTTATTTTCTGCAGACAGTTGCAGCTGTTTCTCGACGGAGTCAAGGCGACGTCGCACGCCTTCGCACTCTCCCGTTCGCTTTGACTTACCAATGAACGTGAAGAGCTCACGTAGTGCGACACCGGATGCCGCGATAACAGCCAGTGATATAGTGAGTAAATCACTGCCAGGTTGGGCATTGGAGGCAACTGCAGCATGGATCACTTCCTGGGCTAAAAGCATTTGTAGGTGCCTGTCTAGATATCGTCCATGATTAAACCTACATGAGCAACCATTAAATCACGGACAATCTGCCCAAAGTCCGTGACTCCATTACTCACGAGGGGCGATACAAAAAAGCCGATCAAAAACTCATTTTTTGATCGGCTCCTCAGTGTGTCGCCGAGTTACGCGGCAAGCCTAGCATACAACAGCCTGAACCTGAATGCTAGATTGCAGGCAAACTTCTTGAATACCATCGTGACAGTCCAGTGAAGTCCGCATCGTACATTTCCAGTACGTTTTTCTCGGACTCTGAGCAGTAATAATCATACCAGGGTCGATCCCGGCTCGTCCTGGCTCGCACTCGATTCACCCACTGACCGTTGACGCCGTTGTAACGGTGCAGCTCAAACGGCTCGATATCTGGCGACACTTGAGCAATGAAGCCCCAAAACTGAGAAGCCAACTTCTCCTGCTGGATTACTACGTCCCATTCCCACAAATCGAACCAGAACGTCTGCGGCCGAGCTTCAATGCAAACGTCCATCCAGCCTTCTCGGCACCGCTCCCCAGTCCAATCTGCAAATGAGATCGTGCCGGGCTTCGTGAAGTACTGCCAGCAACTGACCGCCCGGCTGAACGGGTCCCGAACTGAGATCACGCTGAGCGATCTGTCCAAGAGCTCTTGTGGTGGAAGTATCGGCCAATGTTTTGCGTAGATAGCTTTGGCCTCAGGAATGATCCCCTTCAGAGTTCGTTCAATTGTTGAGGTGCCCGTACGCGGTACCTCCATGAACCACCAGGGATGTTCGCCTTCAGTTTGCGAAAGCATCTTTATCCTCCCACATTCGTCGAAGAACATCAGCAAGGTTGCCGTCTTCGATGTTCTCTGCCTGATTAACATGCAACCAGTCGTTGACCCAGTCAACCTCGGCCAACAGCTTGTCGCGACTCAACGCCCCAACGGCGTCCATCTCATTCACCAGGGCCAGAAGCAGCACACCGGTCTGCGTCGGGCCGTACTCTGCTTGCAGCTCGTCGTACTCCTCGTACGAAGACACTGGCTGCAACGAGCCAACACTGCCGCTAAGAATCGAATCTTCCATCTGCCCTTTGGCGTCTACCAGCAGGGCAGCATCCTGCGGATAGACGAAGCAGCAATTGACCATGTACTTGCAGAAGTCGTTTGCCGGTGTTGGATCTGCAGGTCGCATTACCGAAGCAGCCAGACAAGGAAACTGACTGGGCTCTGCGGCAAAAGCTACAACTCCCGGATCCTGCCCAACGGCCAGGCTTGTCGCCACCTCACGCTGGTACTGAACCCAGCTAGACTGATCATGCAGCAAATACAGTTGCTTCAGTTTGTCAGACATCTTCGAGTTCCTCGTCTTTGGGAAGGTTACGCTCAGCCCATAGAGCGACAGCAACCTTAGTGCCCAGGTTCAGTTTCTTTCGAATCCGAGCGGCATACGTCTTCACAGTTTCGTAGCCGAGACCTAGCTCCGCAGCAATGTCCTTGTACTTCCTGTCCTTGCCGATCAAAGCAACTACTTGCTCTTCTCGCCGGGTTAGCTTCGGTTTATCCAAGGTAGTCATGTTTTCCTGCTTAAAACAACGTGGGGCTTGTTACCGCCTCAAGAACATCCTGCGGCAACTCCGCTTGCAGTTGAGACCAATTATTGACGCGACTCTGCATTGACTGTCTGTTTCCATACGTCTTCCGTAGCACACAGGCCGGACTAAAGGAACACTCCAGGTACTTCAGTATCAGTCGAAGGCTCCCTTGAAAATCTAAGATCAACTCGTGATACGGAATGGACAGGCTGTCGTCGAACACTCGATTAAGCTTGGCTTCCGCCGACCTGTGCTCTCGAACAAATCGAATCAACCTATCAGGGTCAGGGCAAAGCGTGTGACTACCTTGGGAAGTCACCTGCAGGTGCTCGATAAAGCAAGCAACTGGATTCCGTACCGCATGTAAAAGGCAGAAATTCCCTTGACGGCATTTGCCTTGAAGGTAATCCCACAGATCGTTCTCCACGATGTCCTGGTAACTCAGCTGAACTCCGATTGCCTGCTCTCCGTGAATCGCGTTGTCGAAGACCTTGTTGCTTAGATACTGCTCAGCACTCAGAAGATCTGGCTGATACCAGTCCGGCACATGCATCGAGTCATCGAAGTAAGACTCGTGCATTGCTTTCCTGGACTCGTCGCTCCCCCCTAACAGGGTCCCGTGGCAGATTATCATCGGATGCTGTGTCAGACTCTCCTGCAGAACTCCCTGGCCAGCCATGTGGCCGCCCACTACTACGAAGTTCAAGGTCTCCAAGTCTGGCTCATTGTACCACGCCATGCATTTGCCCCAACTAGGTCACAGTCTAATTGATCTTGAAATTGTAAGACTGCAACACAATTCGCAGCTGGTCCATATCGCTCTGACGCAGCCCTGCCGGAACCACGCTGTGATCTACCGGCCTCGGTAGTCGCACAAAGAACTGCTCGTGAGTCAGTTCATTGTTGCCGTGGTAGATTGCGACGGACAATATCGGCCACTGCATCTCACTCACAAAAGTGCTGTGCATGTTGTTGCACACCACCGAGTTGCCTTCGTGTCGACGCAGTCGAGCCAACAACTCGTCGTGCTCTCCGACGTTCAACTGCCCATCGTAAAGCCACAGTTCTCGAGTACTTTGGTTTTTTATTCGAGGAAACAACATCGTAGCCGGAATGCCGGTGTCGATGTTGAGTAGGTGCAGCAGCGGCTTACATGCCGATAGGTAGTCTGGCTGAGCGGGATCGCCAGACTGCTGCAGCGACTGAGACACATCCACTCGGAGCTGATACTGCAACATGCAGGCCTGCCCCTCGACACGATGGGCCATCTGGAACAGCAGTCGCTGAGGATGACACCAGTCATCGTCGTCGACCGGGAAGATCCAATCCCCGTGTGCCGCCTCGATCCCTCTATTTCGCATTGACGCGGCATTGAGGCCCTCTGGAGCTCGAACCTCCACCACACTGCATCCTGCTTCACGGAACGACTCTGTATCCATCTCCTGATTCGTAAGCACAGGGGTATCCGTACCGTTGACCACCACCAGCTCGTACGGTGTGTAATGCTGCCGTATGAAGTTGTTGACAGCCTTACGGGCCAAGCTCAGACGTCGTGGGTCGGAGAAAGGTAGAATGCCTGAAACGAGAGGCGGTTGCATTGTCCTGATTCCTTGACGTTAAATTCCAGATTTGAGATCGCCATTTGTAACCTCTTTGGGTGACGCAGTCAATCAGCGACTACCTCGTTACGAAGATCCAGTACGAGTAGCCATTCACATACTTGTACCCGAACCCGACCCTCGATCCGGACATCAGGAGGTTGTTGTGAGCCCAAGACCTTCGCCACATCCACACCGCGGCCTGAGGAGTCGAGACACCGGCTCCGACGCCCTCCATCCACGGTAGGTTGGAATGCTGCATCCCGTTACTGCCCATCCAGTTGGCGTGAGCCATGGCGTGCTTGCACATGTCCCCATCCAGTACGAACAGCTGTCTCCCTGACTGTTTCCGGTACCAGTTCGCGTCCCACAGCATTCGCTGAATGACTTTGTCCTGAGTGAACTCGGCGTAAGGATCGACCTTCACTTCGGGTGGGCCGGACATCAACGCCGCTACCAACAATAAAGAATGCATACTCGAACTCTCCTGTTAATTTGAATCAAACTCAGTCAGTCACGTATTGTACGGCAAACCTTCCAGCGACGGCCCTCAACTTACGTTCAACGAATTCATCGGGAGTTTCTTCTTGCTTCGGATCTTCATGCCATTCTCCACGCATCTCTTGAAGATCGTGAAAGTCCTTAATCACGGCCGCTCGTCTAGACATGAAATCCATCAGAAATTCGCTGTATATGTCAATCACAACCACACACCGGATATCGTCCGCTGTAGCTTCCACCTCAACAATAGTCTTGCCAAATCGGCGTAAGTAATGTGTCATCTTCGCTCTACCTTTGGTTTGGGGTGCTTGGAATCATGCCATTCGATCGGCTCAGTGCGTTGCCACGGTTGCCAGATGGCCTGACCTGGCGGTTGTCGGGAGACATTCGGGAAGTCAACCCACCCTGCAGTACCGTACTGCTTCTTCAACAAACAGAGGGCTGCATCGACCGGCCCACAGCCTGTGTTGTCAAAGTAGAACTTACCTTCACCTGCAATGACGTTGTCCAACAGGATCTCAGTCTCAGCAACGCAAGACTCAGTGCGATGGTCAGCATCAATGAATGCGAAATCGACCGGCTTATCTTTCACAACCTCGACCAATTGCTCCCTGCAGTCGCCGACGATAACTGTGATCAACCCAGATAGCTCCAGCTTCTCAAACAAAGCCCTGGCTGTCGTAGCTCGTTCTGGATCCAGCTCGAAGGTGAGGACATGCCCAGTAAGCCTGGTCTCCCTCAACGTCTGGGCGAGCAAGGCCGCACTGCAACCATGATTCGTCCCTGTCTCCACGATGAGATTGGGCCGATGACGCTTCAGTGTCGCCAGGCAGGTGTAGTACTGCAGGTTCCAAGCAGGGTAGCAAGTCGACCAGTGGTGAGACTTGTCCTGCATCTTCTCGTACAGATGAGGCAGTGGAAGCTGTTTCCGGTGTGGCGGGAGGTAAGCAAAGTCCTGCCGGAGATCGTAAGACTTAGAGTCAGGCATTATCTAGTTTGTCCTTTCGAGGGAGCGGCTTCATGTACCCAAAGAGGTGTCCACAGATGAAGCCGAACGTGAACACAATGAACGGAGCGTCAAAGCCTGCATTCTGCATGTAACGGCTAATCGAGCTGGCCACGCCTCCTGTCGAGACGGCGTACAGATCGTAAATGCCGAGGGTGATTACACAGATGGTGACGACGAGAGCAGTACGTGTCATTTTTGTTTCCTTGCTGCTTTCATGTAACTGCGACTCAGCTTGCCCACCAGCGGGTCCCAGAGCGAGCCAAAGTCAACGATCGTATGTTTGTCTCCAAACCGCATAAAGAGCATATCACACAAGATCTCAGCAGGCATGCTAGCCGAGACGCTAATCAACAGCGGGTCCCCTTGCCCTTCTGCCTTCGCTACGACCTGCCGGTAGATATCCTGCAGGTTCAGGTAGCAGTTCCGTGGCGGCACCTGAATATAGCCCCAATACGAAAGTCCTGACTTATTCAAAGACTTGAGATGCGGCGGGCCGACGACGAGCAGCTTCCGGGCTTTAACGGTGTCTACGATCTCTTTCCGCTTCCCATGGATCGCCCCGTAATGGAACACGTCGGCGTTGAACCAACGAAGGTCAGTCAGATTGTTTGAATCCAAGAAGTTCTGAATTGGCCTACCGTACAGCCGCATAGAGAAGTTCTGCATACCGAGCAGGTACGTTGGCTTACGAAGCAGCACCGCACGCAGGTCGTTGCTCATCTCAGGATAGAATGGATGACCATCACAGTTGCGAGCCCCTGCCTTAGTCTTACGAAGAACCGACCGCCACTCGCCGTCACCCCATCGACCGAAGGTAAAGGGATTGTCAGCGTCAGCCAGGTCCCGCAGTATCGCTCTCAACTCCAATGGTTCGATCATTTGACATTCCGATTCAGGTACCACACACGGTGATTATGTTTGAACTCTTGTCTGGTGATCAGTCCTTTTACGACTGCCTTTTCAATTCCAAGCCGGACACCGGGATGTCCCTGCCCCTTGGCTAGATAGTCATCACCAACGATGATTGCCTTAGGGAAACACTCAAGGGCTGCCTTGAGGTCCAGATAAACGGATTCAGCGTCGTGAGCTGCGTCAATGTAGATTACGTCCGGCTCCAGCCCGATAGCCTCCACAGCCTGCATTCCAGTGACCGAGTCATCCCTAATCGGAAACAACCGATGCTGATTGTGCCAATGGTTGACACAGAAGTGATCCCACAGCTTGGCGGCAATCGGCTTGTAGGCCTCAATGCGTTGATGTTCTTCGCTGCCCTCGAATGTGTCGATGCAGATCATCGACATCTCTGGGAAGGTTTCAGCGACGAACCTCGTGCTTCCCATGCCAGTCCAAGTACCCAGCTCCAGATACAAGCCAGAGCTGTGTGGCTTAATTAGCTGCCTGAACGTGGCGGCATGATGTTGATTGAACCACTTGGATGACGACGGCTTCAGCGAAGGCTTCTGCTTCGGCCAAGGTGTCGCAATCACCTTCAGCTTATTTGTCTGGTCTTGCGTCAACATGCTTCAAGTAACTCCCATTCAATTTCATCAAACGGTTGGCTAACAACTTCGAATCTTCCTGACGATAGATGCCTTCATCAAAGGCAGAGGCGACTGCCATACGAACGCCATTCCACTTGTCGGTGTGGTCATCAAGCAGCACGATAGCTTCTGGCCAGTACCGAGCAATGCTGCGTAAACGAGACAGCACGGGCTGCTGCTGATGGTCATCGTCAACCAGTATGAGGTCCGGCCTCACCCCCATCGTGTAGAGCTGGCTAAGAAAGTCAGCACTGATTTGCCGCTGAATTGCGGCAACGCGTGACCGGTGAACCCAAGTGTTGTTGAGGAAATGCTGAAGATGAGTGCCTTTACCTTGCAGGTAGTCACACTGCTCACCAGCACTTGTCGCCTCATTATTGAGCCTGAACTTGTTAGCAGTGACGCCTTGCATGTGAAACAAATCAACACAGTAAGCCAGCAAAGTTGGATGACTCTCCAAGGCAGCAAGTGTGCTACCCGCCCCAAGAAAGCTGCCGAGCTCCAGGTAGATTGCATCTTCCGGGAGCGTCTTGATTACCTCGACAAAGGCTCGTCTGGTTCGCGTTGGGAACCAATGGCATAGGGACTTGCCGAACGCAAACGGCTCGGACGGATAGGCAACGTTGTACTTCTTGAAGCCCTCGAAAAACTCCAGCTGCACAGGCATAGTGTTTCCTTGATCTTGAAGTTCAGGCGTAACCATCCGAGTCTTGAGGAATCAAATGACTTGGAGCGTAAGATGGACGCTCCAGCGACTTCTCAAGCACCCGTCTTAGGTCGTGCGTCCATTGATAGTACAGCTTGTCGTTCGGATAGAGGGCATCAAACAGGAAGTCTCGACCGCGATTGACTCGGTCCTGTAGCTCACTCAGGTGCGAGTAGCAGTAATCAAGCTGATCTCCCAGCCCTTCGTACATGATATCGCCCCACACCATGAACTGCTTCTTCGGATCATAGATATCGGGCCAGGTCAGAATGTTACCACACTCTGGCTTAATCACGATGCAACCGCAAAGTAATGCCTCAATGTCTCGCACACACCACGGCGACCAACCCCAGGGACTGATCACCACCTTGGTCTGCATCAACGCGTCGACGTACTCATACGGGTACTGAAACACTCGCACTGGCTTACCGTTCTTCCTCGTGCCTGCAAAGTTGTCGTAAACCTTGAGCACCTTCGTCTTACCGGGCAGCTTGTCCCAGATATCCGTCAAATGCTTACGGTGAGCCGTCGGGTGGCTTCGCAAGCGTCGAGGCCAGTACGTTGTTCGGCCGCTGAAGAACAGATCAATCTGCCTGCCTTCCAGCGGCGTACGTCTCTGCTGGATGTACTCCAGCACTTCATCCGAAAAGGGTGGAGTCGGCGGTCGGTTGATTGGCTGAATCTTAGCTTGCACGCTCGGTGGCAATGGATCACGCTCTTCACGAATGTCCGGCCCTTTGTTGTGCAGCTCACGCTCTTTGTAAACCATGCCGTGGTACTCGCCACCCCACGATCGACGCTGCTGCACCACATTGTCACGAAAGCCGACACCGGTCAGGTAAGCCCGAACTTGCGGATGACTGATCAAATCACGCATTGGCGGATCGAGGTAGCCGTAGTCACAAGAGCTGTCACAGACCATAGGGGTGTCGTAGTAGTTCGTCTCGCCACGGCTTCCCTCCTTAATCCAGAGCGAGTCATCGCGATGAATCATAGCCTCGTGCCCTGGGATGTGCGGACAAGGAATGGCCAACACGTCCTGACCTCCCCCTGACTCGCCGTGTCGCACGTCAATGTTGTACTTCTTTAGATACGCGTTGGTTGGAGACCACAAGTAATTGGTCCGATACCAACGCATCGTACGATACGGCTTGAAACGGTTGACTCGAATCTCTTCCATTAGCTGTGCCAATCTGCATTAACGAAGTGAGCATGCCCGCCTCGCGGCATCCACGCCCATTCCCGATAACCCAATCGTGTAAGCAACGCCGTGATACCTTGACGGGACTGTTTTGGTAACTTAGAGGGCACGAGCGTCTGCTTGCAGTTGGAAGTATTCACCGTCGGCAGTAAGAAGGGCGGAGGCTCACGCACCCCGGCCAAATGTTTCAACAGGACTTGCGGTCCCTCTTCAATCCTAAGCTCCCGCAACCCCGGCTTGTGCCGCTTGGCTAGCTTCAACCAATTGTGCAGGTATGAGCAGGACGCTTGTGCTGGCTTGCCCCGAAACTGAGCATAGAACTCGGTCAAGTGATCGAACGCCGCACGCTGAACTGCTGAGTTCTTCTCGTTGTGAAACAGCCCGTTGAAGTACAGGCTGTTGAGGACACGCATCGGATCTCTGATGATGAACGTGACCTTGACGTGCTCCAGGGACGGGTGGCCCAGAAACGGAACGATGTAAGGTGACACCTCAAAGCGTTTGGCCTTCGGCAACTTCTTCAGGAACTCTTCAAGAGTAGTGCCAGGGCCAAAGGTGAGACCTGCGTCCAGCTCAGCCCGCTGAAGCAACTCATGAACGTAACCCAGCCCGCCGCGGTTCCACCCTACGATCAACTGTTCAACTGGCATTCACTAAACCTCTCCGTCAGCATGCTCATCGTGTCTTCAATTAGGTCAAGCTCATGATCTTCCCACCAGGAATCAGAATCATCATCGAAATACTCGGCTTCGTCACTCAACGTCAAATCGACGTTATCCAACCACTCGAAAAGCTCCATGAGGTCTTCTGCCGACCGAACGACAGTGACGCAACGCCACTGCAGACAGTACACGCCGTGAGGAAGCTCTTCCAGTTCCCCTAACTGAGCTTCTAACGCTGCAAACTCATCGCTGCTTATCTCGGCTTTATTGCCCAACACAATGTAGTCAGGATACTCAGTCGAAGAGCAGGAGGCCTTAAACTCAAACTCAGGCACACCTGGGTTGTAGGCCATGGTGACTTTCAACAACCCTGTCTTTCTCAAGTAAAAGCGAAACAGCCCACCCCAGCGGGTATAGGTGATCCACTCTAACCGCACGAAGAGGCGGCCTGTAGTGAGCGATACGTCGCGGTGCTCGTCAGGCTCGAAGACGGTACCCTTGCCGAACAAACATTTCATCAGCCACGTAAAGAAGACCATCACCTGTTCTTTCAATTCTGGGTTTTAAGAGAAGCAGAGCGTCAGACTACGGTAACCAGCTTATCATCAGACTAATCTGAGTTTCCTCTGGTCACTCACGTCGTACCTACGCGGGCCTGATACGATCACACTCTGCTTCGGTCTACGGCTTGACGACGTTGAGTAGTGACTTCAGCTTACCGTAGGCATCAGTACGCTCGCGGTCATTCTCAATGTGAGCCAACGCTTGCTCCAGCATTTCTCCACTGACTTCCAGTGACGCCAGGATCGTCCTTAGAGCGACCTTCTCAAGGCCGGTCATGTACATTGCATTGAGCCGATAGTCTTCGAAGGCTTGCCAAACCAGCGGGAACAGCGGCTTCACGATCTGCTCGCCAATGATAGTGGCATACGTCCGAATCTCCAGCTGAGCATGGCTGTCCATCCTTAGGCCGAGGAAGTGCAGCAGATTGTGGAGGTCCATCTTCCAGAACGCCTCAGTGTAGGTCGAGAGCGGTAGGTCTTTACGAGCCACCTCCCGAGCCACACCAAGCTCCAACCGAATGTTGTAATCCTTCGTGATGAAGCCCTGGTTCTTCGCCTCCCAGTAGCTGAGGAACTCACCAGGAGTCATCGGCTTTATGACGGCTTGGTCTGGCTTCCGGGGAAATCCCCACGACTGGCCTTTCAGTGGCCCTGTAACGAGCTGGCCATTCGTAGTCGCTATCGAATCCCAACCTTCAGGCCACTCAGAAATAAAGCCAGATGATCCTTGTTTGTTCGTCGTCGCCTGGGCTCTCCACCCCTCCGGTGGCGTCTGCTGCTGGCTGTCGATTGCTTCCGAGTACCTCGTGCTGTACTCGTTCACATTGGCAGTCCGATGGCGTATCCACTGTCTCCACGTATCCATTGGAACTCGTACCATGAACTTCAGCTCTGCCATTTCGAACGGGGTCGAGTGCCTGTGTCGCATCAGATAACGAATCAGCCCTTCGTCGCTGCTCAGCTTTTTCGTACCAGCTCCGTAGCTGACACGGGCCGCCTGGACAACACTCGAATCGTCTCCCATCACGTCGACAAGACAGATGAAGCCATCGTCGAGAGCTGGGAACTTCTTCCACTTGAGGTCGGCCAGCACTTCTTCTCTTGTTTGATCCGTGCACGTCATTCAACCATCCCTTACGAAACTTAAGTACCTCAGCCTGTGAGCCGTCGAGGTTTCGACTGAAAACTCACAGACTGCCATCATCCACTGTTTCTGACTTTTCGTGGGAGCTTGTTGAGGGTACCGCTGACCCTCAAGCTGCGGTTCTCTGTCTCAAGACGAATAACCTCATCA
>Ga0302134_10001086_pt1 | contig 12583 bp, 11 predicted proteins | sample CB9_SCM_MG_FD_203123 | JGI IMG/M metagenome (GOLD analysis project Ga0302134, IMG submission 203123) | Marine microbial communities from Western Arctic Ocean, Canada - CB9_SCM | ecosystem: Environmental > Aquatic > Marine > Oceanic | place: Canada: Western Arctic Ocean | collected 2017-09-19
CCTCAATAAGCCGCTAGACCCGGGCAAAGTCGAAATGATGGTCGCCGATTGCGTTCGAAAAGCAATACGTGTGAAGAAAAATCGATTAGCCAAAGTCGCCTAATCGAAACGCCTGTCCAACAATCTGGAAGCATTCCTTTCGTACCGAGCCGAACCAATAGCGTAGGACGTTAGTACTACGTAACTCACTTACCTCGTTTGAAATCACACAATATTTCTGATCACAAACGCCTCGCCAACACGTCTTCAACCCGGCAGGCACACCTAACAAATACGCACAGTTCCGAATAAAAAACGGAAAACGAAAAAAACGAGCTTGGCACTTAATTCACAAACATCGACAGTAAAAATTCTCGTTGCAGAAGATGCTATCGATCTTAGGGAAGCGCTTGTCGAAGTTCTTCTCGAACTCGGCTACACAGTCAAAGCCGCCAGTGACGGATATGAAGCCGTCACGATGTTCCCAGATTTCAAACCCGATCTCGCTATTCTCGATATGCGAATGCCGATGATGAACGGCAGCGACGTATGCGCAGTAATACGTAAAACGTCCGATATACCCATCATCATGTTCACCTCTGCCGACGACGTCGCCGATGTGAACGGAGCAATCGTCAAAGGCGCCACCGATTTCGTACTCAAAACTACCGGTATCGATGAACTCGCAGATCGAGTAGAAGCGCATCTCCTCAAACAGCTCGAACCGCTCAAACCGGCAATTACAAACTCCGACATGAGTTACGCCTCGGTATCTGATACTTCGCCTTCGAATATCCACGTTGCAAACAGCGCACCAAATGCAATTAAAACGTTCACAGTGATAATCGATCCCGATAAAAATGCTCGAGCAAAAAACACCGCTATTCTCACGCGTCTTAATCAAGATTTCATCGAAGTCGAATCAGCGGGAGAAGGCATGGCTGCAATCCAAGATTACGATCCTGATCTAGTCGTAACTGAATGGGCGCTTCCCGACATGGACATATTCAAAATGTTCTCCAGTCTCCGTCGCGGCATCAAAGCCAAAACGCTAACGCTCGTCATCATTTCCGACAAACTCTCGCCAGAAACACAGCGCAAATCGAACTTCGTTGGAATAAACAATTTCCTTGAAAAACCGCTCGATCTAGGAAAAGCTGAAATACTAATCGGCGACTGCATCAAAAAAACACTCCGCCAACTCCGGCGCGCTGCAGAACTTTCCGCATAGCAAAACGCCCATCGAGCACCAGACATAATCCTGCCGACGTCAATCCACCACTGCTCATGTAATTCACTGAACTGCTAGCAGTCACATCAGTCGCAGTAGTTCGGTTCAGCAACCACACCACAATTTCGGCCTTCTCACCGTCATCCAACATGTCATCGCCGTTGTCGCCACCCATAAAGGTAATCGACCACGGGACGTCCTGAATAATCTGGTTATCGTCTATATAAACGATGCTGGTTCGATTCAGCGTACCTTCCACGTCAGGATCTGTACCCGAACCGTTCGCCGAGTAAGGTGCCGTCATATCGATAGGTTCCGCACCATCAACCGATTCGACCACCAAGCTGAACTTGAAAATGGCCTCGGTAGAACCGATATATCCCTTGAAAGCGATCACGCTTCCTGAAGGACGCAAACTGCTCTTGGTCTGTTCGAGTCCTGCGAAAATCGTTTCTTTCGCCCGTTCGCTAGCGAACACACCAGTGCTCAATATCGTGAAGGCAAAAACGGACGCAACTACTACAAACGCAATCAAAATGATCGCAGTTTCTAGTCCAGTGATACCACGCTGTTTCGTGTTCATAGTGCTCGGATTCTCTTCATCGATTTCAGCCGGATGAAAAACTCGAGGTCCCCCCTCAGTAGGTCCAGCAATTCGACCAGCACGCCAGGCGAGCCAATCTACCCAAGCAGAATATCCACCCGTAAACGCCAACAAATGCGAACTCACCACCACTCGCCGTGGGTGTCTACCACAACATGTGAATAACGTTTGCGCACGGTGTGCCCCAACTCGCGCAAACGACAAAATCCCGACCAACGCTCCTACAAACACCTGCGATTAACAAAAAAGAGGAGAGCCGAAGCCCTCCTCCTGATGAAGAAATACAATCTCTCCAAAACTACTCAACATCAATCCGTGGCGGTGGATTTAGAACTGGGTGAATAGCCAACAACTTCGCCTGCCCACTACCTGCGTTGTAAATACCGTGCCGAATTCCAATCTCGCACGTAAAGCAATCACCCGCTTCAAGCGCCACATTATTCTCGTCCGCATAAACAGCCGACAATGTGCCCTCAAGACAGAACATCGATTCTTCGTGGCCAGGGTGGTAATGATTAGGAGCAATCGAACCCGGCTCGAAAGTAAGCTCACTCAAATAAAGCGAAGCCGAACCCAAGAAATCGCCAACCATGTCATGGCGCGAAACTCCAGCCATGAATTCATAAGGTTCGTTCTTGCTTCGAACGAATACAGTCGAAGGCGGATCGCCATCCGTGTACTCGACATCCTCCAGCGCCTCGCGATCAGGCTCAGCAGTCGGATAAATCGTAATCAAACGCGCAGGCGAGTCGCCAACATTCTCAAGACCATGACCAATACCAGCCGGAGCCAATACACAATCGCCAGCTGAAGCCTTGAATCGGGCATTGCCAACCCTGAATTCCATATCACCCTCAACGACGAAAATGGCTTCCTCAGTGTTTGGGTGCAAGTGGTAGCCAGAACGCACACCAGGCTGAACAGTCAGATCCCCAACAGTCGCCATAGCAGCCCCCGTCGAAGCACCCGCCATCGTCAGCAGCTTGCCACCCTCCATTGGAGAGGACTCTTCTTGATCAGCACGTCGGAGAATTGTCATACAGGCCTCGATTCGGATGGGCACTCTCGACTGTGCCCAAGGATTACACAAATAGTGAAGCGAAAGTCTACAGATATTGCCGAAACTCCGCTTGCCCACGTCCCGCCCGATTACTCCCGAGCAAATCGATCAAGCAGTTGATCGACTACTTCCACCATGGAATCGCCAGTTATCGCAGGTTTACCATCAAGCCGGCTCAAAGCCTTACCGGGCCTAGAAACAAACGCCGCGTTCCACCCCGCGGAAATCGCCCCCGAAGTATCCCAATTGTGAGCAGCAACGAGCCAAATGTCAGAAGGATCGACTCCAAGTTCCACTTCAGCGTGCTTGTAAACCCTCGCCGCTGGCTTGAAGGCCTTCACCGCATCCACCGACAACTGCTTATCGAAGAAATGAGAAATTTCAGCGTTGTCGAGCTGCGATGCAACCAACGATGGTGGCGAATTCGTCAAAGTAACCATCGGAACACCGTGCTGCTTAAGACGTTCTAATTGTCCACGCACTTCCGCATGTGGCGGCAACGATCTCATCGCCGCAACCACCCTCGCAAAGTCCGATTCTGCCACGGCGACTCCACGGCGCGCTGCAGTCAACTCAAAAGCTGAAACCCCTATCGTTCCGAAGTCGGAATAGTTATCCAGAAGCGAAACAACAAGAGCGTCCTGAATTACTTGCTCGAACCACTCTTTTCGTATCTCACCCGATCCAAATATCTCTTCGAAAATAGGATCCATATGCGAGATATCCAACAACGTCTCGTTCACATCGAATACAACAATCACAAAATACCCCTTAACAAACCAACGGCCACGCGCAAGCTAAATTTCAACCTGCACCAATGAGATACAACCCGAACGATGTTCGATGCAAACGCCACGCTAACTATTCAAAAACGGATGCACCACGCACAGCCGAGCAACCACATCGCCCCTATTAGCGAACCCATACTGCTCGTTCGGCGGAACAACCGCACCATCGTCAGTACCAAGCTCCGCATCTTCGCCAGCGATCGAAACAACCGCACCCGACACCACAAATACCGCAGTCTCAGCATCGAACGATTCAACCGGCATCACAGCACCCGGCTGAATATCTACGAAATACGTGTAAGTCGACTTCGCTCCTGAGAAATCTCCCGAAAGCTCAACCTTCTCAACGCCCTCAACTCCGTCAGCGTAAGCACCACGTCGGCTGTCAGCGCGAACAATCGAAGGGTGCGAAGTAGCATCTTCCAACTCAGGATCATCAATATGAATCGTCTCAGGTGGCGTCAAAGGGAACGCAGTAATCATTCGGCCCACTGAACCACTTCGATTCTGAAAAGCATGACCAATCCCCGGAGGAGCCGTAACCGTGTCACCCGGATACACAACTACCCGCTTGCCATCCACCCAGCACTCAAGCTCACCCTCAAGCATGATCTGAGTCTCCTCAGCTCCACCCGTGTGGTAGTGATGAGGCACGCCAAAACCCGGCTGATAGTAAAGATCGCCAACGTGCAAACTCGTGTGACCGAAATCAGCACCAGCAATAGCAAATCGTGGACACCCCGGATACCGATCCGTCGGTTCCTGCCCTGCTCTACGAATAATCAATTCTTTTCAAATTCCTTTTTCAGCCCAAAACCGTTCACATTGTCATCCTGAACTCGATTCAGGATCTATCCGAGCAGTACGCAGTATCTGCGCTCACGCCTCACTCCCAACAACCATCACTAGCGCACCAAAACATACATCTGTCAGCCTGAACTCATTTTCAGAACCTAACGCCCAACCCGAACATAATCACTACTTAGCCGACGACCACGCCACCCGCCACCGTAACCACCGGACGCCAACGCCTACCCATCCTCACCTCACCACGGCCATCAATCATCGGCTCAGCTTCATCCCGAAGCTCAAGTACACATAAATCAGCTGCCGCCCCTACCTCAAGCCGACCAATCTTATCGCCCATACCAAGAACCTGCGCAGGAATTGAAGTAACCCGAGGCCAGCACTGTTCAGCAGTCATACCGACCTCAATCATCTTCGAAACTATGTGCGGCACATCGTGATCCAAATGATTCAAATAGTGATGCTGATAATAGTCAGTAGAGATCGTATCCGGTAAAAATCCTTCTGCCACCGCAATCTCAGCCACTTCGAAACCAAATGCAGCCGCCCCATCGCCTACATCGAACAACACCCCACGTTCCCTAGCTTCCCGAACGCAATCCAATACCCGACCGTCCTCCACAATGCTCCCATCGCCCGAGTAAAAGCAGTACGTCATCACATCACCACGCCGAAGCAAACCCAGTTGCTCACACAGCGGAATTGCTGAAGTCTTCGTCGCTCCGAACATCACAGGCTTACCCGATTCATCAGCAGCCCTGATACCTCGACGCATCACCTCAAGTGGATCAACATCGTCCCCTTGAATAAGAGCAATGTTCAGCGAAATGCCCCAAACGTCGGAACCTCCGCGTTCAACCGCCGCCATGCACTCCTCGACGCTCGCCTCGTCCAGACTGAAAAATCTACCGTCAGGATTCGACTCCCCCTCAGCACAGAAATTCAACGCCAGCTTCACCCGAGTTCGAGAACCTCTGATCGTCTCTCGAATGTACTGGTCAACGTTCCGTGCTCCAGCATCTCCCTGCGAAAGCACCGTGGTCGAACCCTTTGGCAGCAAATCACGATCCGCATCGATTCCAAACTTCGACCCCGACTGCGCCGGGTGAGCATGTAAATCAATCAACCCAGGCAAAACAACACCGCTACTGAATTCCAGTGTTTCCTGAGCATCAGGCAAACCACTGACATTCGAACCACTATCAACGAACGTAATCACTCCATCACCCACACCAATAACGCCTGGACCATCTATCCCAGTCGCCGGACAAATAATCCGTGAAGCAACAACAAGCAAGTCAAGTTCTTGAGAAGTCATCCGACGCCTATCCTCATGCTGAACAAGATTCAGGATCTCGATACAGTTCGAAGTATCTGCGTACCCCTAATTGTTCAACCGCCACGCTCACGCCTCACTCCCCACAACCATCACCCGAATAGCGCCCGAAGTCCGCTTATCATCTGCCACAGCGAAAGCCTCTTCAATATCTTCGAGCGGGTAATGATGTGTAACTATCGGGGCAGGATTCAACTTCCCGGCCTTCAACAAATCCAACGCGGTCCCGAACTCTCGTTCGCCCTTCCAGCTCGAAAAACTATTCGACCACTGAATCGAAACCTCTCGCTCCATCGCCGCCGACGGATCAATCGTTTGCGCCTTCGTAAACAATCCCAACACCGACACCACGCCGCCACGACGTGTCATCTCGACAGCCTGCTGAATCAACTGACTCTGACCACCAACCGTCTCGAACGCAACCGCAACACCCTCGCCGTCGGTTGCAGCAAGAACAGCCTCGACAGCATCTTCGTTAGCCGACACAACACCTATATCGGCTGAGCCCGCGGCAATCGCCACATCAACCGGCTGCTGGCGAGTTCCAATCAAAATCACTTTCGAAGCACCATTCGCCTTCAAAACCTGCCCCATCGTCAAAGCAATCGCACCCGCCCCGATAATCGCCACGCTCTGACCTGATACATCAGGCACACGATTCATCGCATGAACACCGCAGGCGTAGCAATCGACCAGCGCCGCAGCGACAAACGAAACATCGTCAGGAAGAACAGTCACATTCTCCGCGACACAAACGTCGTACTCAGAAAAGCCGTGACTCCCCTGCCGAACGCCATGTCGCATCCCTCGATCAGCACAAAGGTGATACTGCCCGTCCAAGCACAACCGACACTCACCGCAACCCAGCAAATGCTCTGCTTCAATGCCAACCCGTTGGCCGATCTCGAACCCAGTCACGCCCTCACCCAAACCGGTGATCACACCTGAAAGCTCATGACCCTGTTGCCACGGAACATCCTCACGAACACGATGCCCTCGGTAGTTATGCAGATCGCTGCCACAAACTCCAGCCGACATCACCTTGAAAAGAATTTCACCGACTCCAGGTGTAGGAATCTCCTCCTCAACAACCCGAATATCTTTTCCACCGTAAAAGTACGCAGTCTTCATCAAAGCCATTCAAGCACAACCTTCGATCGTCAGTGCAGCCGACATGCTAATCAATGTCATCCTGAATTCATTTCCAGGATCTTTCTACCCCATTGCAGCGAACTCTAACCCAGAGCTGAGTGGCAAAGTAACGAGCGCGACCAACGCCAGATTACAGCTCCGACCAAATCCTTCGACGATGCCGGACCCAAAACCTTCCGAAGCCTCAAACTGCGGATCAACCATCCTTGCCCGACCTCTAGAAAGATGTCGCTCGCGACTTCCAAGCAGCGTAAATCTTCTCCGTCTCCGCATTGAACGGATAGAAGAACTTAGGCGAAATGCCTTCCTTCTGTGTGTGCCACAGAATTGCAGCCTCAACCTCATCGTGCTCAACACATTCGGCGTAAACCTCTTCCGCAAGTTGAGCCGGAAGTACAACCACCCCATCCTCATCACCAAGTATCACATCACCCGGCCAAACCAACACACCACCGCACTGAATCGGCTCATTCACCTCGTAAGGCAAAACGCTCGGTTCGCCGATAGTCGGAGTACTGCCACCGCCGTACACCGGATACCCGTACTCAGCCACCTTATGACCATCACGAACACCACCATCCGTAACCAACCCAGCCGCCTTCTGCGAAAGAATCCGTGAGAACACAACATCGCCACCCGTCGAAGTCATGCTCTCGCCCATGCAATCCGCAACAAGGCAATCGCCCGGAGTCAAAGCCTCAAGCGCATCCCAACGAGGCGTCTCATTGAACCCTTCACCATGACCACCGCGAGTCACGTGCTCTTGCAAATCAGGCCTTGAAGGCAAGTACCGCAACGTCACGGCCCGTCCTACCAAACGACGACCCGGTGCCAGACTGTGCACTCCGCTCATGAACACTTTCAGGTATCCACGCTTCGCCAAAGCCCCAAGAACCGTGGCGTTCGAAACATCCTCGTACTTCTTCAAAACATCATCTGAAACTCTGACAGCAACATCAACCAACGGTGGAACTCCTACTCAACAACAAAAATCGCAGTAAACGCTGGCGCAGTATATCTGCCCGTAACCACCCGATAACCTCCGCCTACCGATAACATCACATAAACGAAATCCCACTCATATCAGAAACACACTGCACACCTCATGAAAATCTACTGGAACACACTGCCCCCACGAATCCGAGCATTCTTAGTATTCTTGCTCGGATTCGCACTGATGCAGGTCGTATTTTTCGCCATGGACGGTTCAATCAAACAGGTCGACATCCTGTTTGGAGTCTACGTAGGCGGATTTATCGTCTACTTCCTCGCCCGTTGGGGATTCTTCTCCATCCGAGTTCAAATGGTTCTACCCAATCAAGAACTACCTATCTACGAAAAATTCCGTAAAAACCCTGGCAAACGACGCTTTGGTCCCGGTGAGCCAGCGGAATTCATCGACGTCAAAGAAGCCGACGACGAACTACTCCCCGACGACCGCGTAATTGGCGTCAATTTCAACGGAGAAGCCGCCGCATACCCACTTGCAGCAATCGGCGTTCGCGAAATCTCGAACGAGGAATACGACGACACTCCAGTCGTAATCACATGGTCACCAGTCACTTACTCAGCACGAGCGTTCCTTGCGAAAGCAAATAACCAAGCGATTAATTTGGGTCGACACACTCACAGTGTCTTCAACTCACCCGCAATGCCCGACGAAAACGGCAGCATGTTCGTCCAATTCATCGGACAAGCTGTCTCAGGTGAACTTGCCGGCTGGACACTCGAGCAAATCCCAGTAACCACAACAACCTGGGCAGCTTGGAAAGAAGCTCATCCAAATACCGAAGTAATGTCGACAGATGGCGGACCCGAAGCCGATATTTTTGAAAACTACTACGCCAACGACCGAAACGGCGTACATAGCCTCAAACCAATCGACAAACGACTCCACGGTAAAGAGGTTGTACTTGGTCTCGATATCAAAAACCACGCAAAAGCCTACTCGTACACCGCACTAATCGACGAACCAATCCAAGAAGAAGACCTCGGCAGAACGCCGATCGTCGTCCTACTCGAACGGTCGTCTTCAACCGCCTCAGCCTTCTTACGAACGGTCAACGGCACAACCCTCAATTTCAGAGGCAAATCCAAGAACCCACAGCGACGCGCCGAAGAAACCACAGCATCTGGGGAAGGTGAACGATCCGACTACGAGCCATGGCTTGTGGAAGACATACAAACCGGCTCAACATGGCGAGCCGTTAGCGGAGAATGTATCGAAGGCGAACTCAAAGGCAGCCAACTCGAAATGCTCAACGGCATGACCGGATTCTGGTACGCCTGGAGCCGCTTCTATCCTCAAGCCGAACTATTCGGCGAATTTAGCGACGCCGCAGAGCAATAACCCCCCTTCAACATGCCTGGCCAGTCAAACATAACCGGCATCGTCCTCGGAGGAGGACGCTCCCGACGGCTTGGCCTCGATCAATCGAAACTGCTCATTCACATCGGCGGCAAGCTAGTCCTCGCACGAGTCGCCGACACCCTGAAAATGGTCTGCTCTGAGCTAGTACTGGTCGTGAGACCCGATCAGGAAGACGATGTCCCCGATCTCGGCATCGCCCTCAACATGCATGTAGTGTCCGACACTTCGCCATACAAAGGCCCGCTCGCAGGAATTCATGCCGGACTAGCCGCATCGACAACGCCTCTCAGCTTCGTCGTGGCAGGCGATCACCCTTTCATATCCAGAAATCTCGTAACAGCCATGGCAGCCGCAGCAACTGCCGACGGCATCGACAACCCATCAGCCGTCATTCCTCGTAGCGACGGTATCCTCAACCCACTCCACGCCATCTACCCGCGGGAACAGTGGCTCCCGTATCTCGCCCACGCAATGTCAGAAGGCGAATCTTCACCACGGCGAGTAATTGAAAAAGCAGCAGCAGCCGAATACCCACCGGTTACGATCTTCACTGAAGAAGACCTAGAAAAAGCAGATCCACGACGCATTAGCCTCATGGACATCGACACTCCAGAAAATCTCAACGAAGCCCGCAAAATAATCGAAGCCCGCCGCTTCACACCCCGCCACCACTCGCTCGGATAATCAGACCGCCATTCCTGAAAACAAAAAAAGCCCCGAGCAACACTGCCCGGGGCTTTTTCAATTAACTTTCACACACCCTAATACCTAAGCGCTTCGCTTGGCTTGATCTTCGAAGCCTGTCGAGCTGGAATAAACGTTGTAACCAACGAAAACACCACAGCAACAAGCACGATAATCGACACGTTTAGCCACGGAATAGAATATGTCAATCCGTCAGCCTCTGCACTTATCGACTTGAAGATATTCCAACCGGTCAAAGCGCCCAAACCAATACCAATAGCCGATCCTAATATCGCAACAATTCCCGATTCCATCAAGAATTGAATCTGAATCATTCTGCCCTTGTAGCCGAGCGCCCGCAGCATCCCAATCGACTGCCTGCGCTCGACAACCGCTCTAAACGAAACCACGCCAAGCGCCGCAACACCGACCAACAAACCAAGTCCCATAAAGCCCTGGAACAACTGGTTGAAAGCGTTGTTTTGAGATTGTTGCTCCGCAATGTCTGCAGCAGTAGTCGTAGCACTCAGCCCATGCTCAATGAACACGGTCTCAAGCACCCGAGTAATCTCCTCGGCACGTGAAGAATCCACAAGTCTGAACTTATAGTCGACAAACGGAACCGGCTTATTTGATATCTCGTCGAGAATGCCAGGGTTCATATAAATATCCGACGTTCGGAATTCAAACGAATCAGCAAACTGATCTAGTACACCAATTACTTTGCGATCCACCAAATCTCCAACGCTCTGTCCAATCGGAGGGCGAATCGTAATATCAATGCCGGTAATCTCCCCAGGTTCAGTCGCTTTAATGCCCTTGATACCGAACGATGGACCTTGTACAAATTCTCCAGCACCGCCGCCACCGGAGGTCTCGATCATCGCCGCGTTTACGACAGCCAACGTTGAATCGGCAGCTACTGCTGCCCAAATCTCGGCGGATGTTGAACCGTAAGCAGGATCCCAATGGGTCAGTTCGAACACATTGTTCAACAACCACGCATCATCCGAAGCCCGCACTCTGGCGCCCTTGAACGCTAGTTCTTCAACCCCGTCCTGTCGGGCTTCGACAGGCAAACTCGCCTGTGCCGAAATCACAGTGAAATCAGAAGCCGAAAGCTTCCCACCGCTTGCAGTGATCACAGCATCGACATCGTCAATCGGCAACTCAGCATCGATCTGACCACGAATATCAAATCCCCCAGAAACCAGTTCCGGCTCATCCTCAATCACATTACCCAGATTCGTAAGAATTGCGAAAATCATCATCGTGAAGATCACCAACGAGAACATCGCCAAAGTCAGTCCTGTCCTGAACCGAGCGCCCATAGGGTACGCAATCGCCATCTTCACAATAGGACGCAAGCTACCGAATCGACCGATCATCTTCGAAACAATCCAAACAATAACATCAGCGTTATACATCACTGTCCAAACAGTTGCTGCTACCAATGAAACACCCGAAAGCAAGAACATCTCAGGTCCGCCCGCAAGAGTGCCTGTAAGTACATCCAAAGTGTCGAACGGCAATCCCCAGAACACCAGCATCGCTATGCCGATGAACGACATCGAAACCCGCTTCTGAAATTCCTCGCGGTACCCACGTCGATCTAGCAGTCGTCGCATAGCCAATCCAAGGCCGATGATTATAAGAGTCGTACCGCTAGTAAATAACGCTGCGTTATCAATGCCGAAACCCCTAATCCCATGCTCAGAATCAAATCCGAGCAACGCTACAAGAACACCAAACGGCAATAGAGGCCAGCCCGAAGCCAACCATGGCTGCACAAACTTGAACATCTTCCAAATGAATACCAAGAGCCAGTACAAAATTACTGCACCAACCGCTTGGGCCTTCAAGCTCTCGTCTGTATCAGGAGCGAAAAGTGAGGCCATACCCCGCGCTATGATCAGTAGCCACAGTATGTTAAGAACGATCCGAACAATAAATCCCTGACCTGTTCTCATGCGCTGCAACGTGTCGTACGCATAAGTGAATGGACCACCCAGCCAGCGTATTGCTGACTTGAAACGCCTACCAGTGCTAGGAGTCTCGTCATGGACGAATTCCGCCCCAAGCCCACGAATAGCAACAACAATATTTAGCTTACTGACTCGATACGCCGATACTGCGACCGTAATGGCAGTCAGTACCAATCCAAGTGAGAACGCCACAACAACCGACTGCAATGTCACGTTGTAGCTAAAGGCAAATCCGTCGTCATCACCAACCAATCCGCCCATTATTCCAACGAGTGCAACCGAAGCCAATAGACCCAGAACGGTACCTAGCAATGCCGCACCTATAGAGTAAATAATTCCCTCGTACACGAACATCTGCACCAAATGCCGACGCTTCGTGCCGACAGCTCGAATAATTCCCATTTCCGTCGTACGAGCCGCAGCCAACATCACAAATACGAGAAAGATAAGCAGTAATCCAACGATGATCGAGAACGATCCAAATATGCTGAATAGAGTGACAATAAATCCACCGACCGCATCGGCGATTTCTAGCCCTCGATTCTTGATCGCAACTACATCAAGCTCCACAAGCTGCGAAGCCGGT
>Ga0302134_10001089_pt1 | contig 12576 bp, 10 predicted proteins | sample CB9_SCM_MG_FD_203123 | JGI IMG/M metagenome (GOLD analysis project Ga0302134, IMG submission 203123) | Marine microbial communities from Western Arctic Ocean, Canada - CB9_SCM | ecosystem: Environmental > Aquatic > Marine > Oceanic | place: Canada: Western Arctic Ocean | collected 2017-09-19
AGTCGGGAAAAATAAAACAGATTTCCGCGTTTAGCGTGACAGGCGATGACTTCGAAGAAGTTTCGAAGTTTCGAAGTTTTGAAGTTTTGAAGTTTTGAAGTTTTGAAGTTTTGAAGTTTTGAAGTTTTGAACTTCTATGACGTATGAGATCTCGTTCCGCAAGAATAAATGTCTTTTCAGCGGTTGGAATTGGGGCAGGGTGGACGAAACAAACGTATTTGGTGGTTTGCCAGAGGGCAGTGCAGCAATAACGTTGACTTAAGTCTGCTGAAGTTTTACCTGCATTTTTCTCGTCAATATTACCTCCACAACCCATACATTGGTGGTGAAAGGGGTTATGAGTCTGACTGGTACTGCGGCGTCACAAGGGTGATAGGCAAAGGGTACGGTAAACTGAACCACTTCACGGTGTCTTAAATTTGAATGATTATCAGCAATAACCATACATGAACGTTCTTCGGAAAATGTGGTTTGTACTTCCTATCTTCCTCTGGATATTGATCGATGTGCTGTGAAGGTCAACGTAAATTTTATAGCAAGGCGTGAATAGATCGCCTGCGGCTAAGGTTCTGACGCTTGTTCTAGTTTAGGCAATAGGTCAAGCTGATGACTCGACGATCTTGAGATACTAAATGTGAACAACCTCGAACTTTTCCAGGCCTACGCTGACGCTTTCGAAGAAACTTATGTAGATGATAATTGGCAACGACTAGAGGAATATTTCTCAGCCGATGTCATTTACGCTCCAGGAGACGGCACTGAAGCAGTTGGACGTACCAAAGTGTTCGCACGACTTCGCGACGGCGTCGACGGTTTAGATCGTCTTTTTGATTTGCGCTTGCTGAGTTCGACGCCGCCCAGTTCCGATGAGGATACAATATCTTTGTCTTGGCGACTTACACTTAAGAAAGCGGGTACCCCAGACCTTACGGTGACTGGCGTAGAACATGCCACATACACGAACGGTGTTATCAGCCATTTAGAGGATGTTTTCGACGAAGGTGCGGTGGATGGCTTAGGAAAGTGGATGGCTAAGCATGGAGACTCTCTGGACCCAGAATAGAAACACGGGTTCGGCCAATACAATAATTTTAGGTCGCGTTGCGAAGCAACCCATTCAGCTATATCAGGTACAAACCAGTGGCTGTTCTTACGAAGCAATAAAAACTATTAACATAGGTGACAAGGTCAACTCTGAAAAATGGGATGCCTTCGCAAGCGCCACGCCTGACGGCAAATATATACTCTTCAATAGGGGTATAAGCGATCACAATAAAAATGTGGATTTGTATTGGGTGGATGCGAAAAACATGGTGAAGCTCAGAGCTGATTTGCAAGGGATTCAAAAGCCCGGGAGGTGCTTTGAGGTCGTTTTGTGACTCGGTACTCCGCCAACTACTACCGATAACTTGTAAAAACGCTCACAATAGCGCTCTACTCATCGGCTGATAACCAAAGGAAAATACATGGCGCTCGTCAAATTAGATAAAACAGGCAACGTATTCACTCTGACAATGGATGCGGGTGAAAACAGATGGAACACGTCGCTTGTTGATGAGCTTAGCGCTGCTTTAGATGAGGTGGAGGGGAACAAGGGGGCAACGGCTTTGGTCACGACGGGGGCGAGCGCGAAGTTCTATTCCAATGGCTTAGATCTCGACTGGCGTAACGCGCCAGAGGACCATCCCGAGTCAGGTGATCCAGATTCTTTTCTATTCATGGAGTTTATGGCGCGAATGATCACTTTGTCTGTGCCGACAATCGCTGCCGTTAATGGTCATGCGTTTGGTGCTGGCTTTATGTTTGCGCTCTGCCACGACTATAGAATTATGCGTCAAGATCGTGGCTACATTTGTGCCAATGAAATTCAATTGGGCATGATTATCCCAGCCGCTGAGCTTTCGCTGTTTCGCCACAAGTTACCGGCCCATGTATTTTACGAGACCGTGCAATTAGCTAGGCGTTGGGGCGGCCCAGATGCGCGCGAAGCGGGTGTTGTTAACGATGTTGCGTCGATGGATGAGTTGCTTCAAAAAGCGGTCGCGAAGGCTGAAGAACTCGCACCACTCGCAGAAAACCGCAAGCAGTTTTCGATTCAGAAAGAAAACATATTTGGTGAAAATTCAATTTTGAATGACATGCATGGCGCAGCGTATCACCTGCGCACTAAGGCGCGTTATCCCAAATAGAGGGTCTTTTGTCCGGAGTCTGATGACTTTAGGTAAGTACAAAGTTCAGAAGGTAGATGAAACAGCAGATCCTATTTTGCGAAACCTGTTTGAGCTCTACCTTCACGATATCGCCGAGTGGTTTGAATTCGATACCTCAGGGGGTGGAGCTACAAAATAGTTGCGGTGACACGATTATTACGGACCGCTGGATCCATTTCGAGCGTAATTTGAAGCAGAAAGATGCAGAGCACTCCCACTTCTGAGTCTCAAAATAGTTAATTTGTCAGTACCCGGTTTTGTTCTTCGGCGACGATTTCCTGCATGCCGTCCCAGTTGTGCCACTGGTTGCACATGGCGTACTTGGATCTCTCCCAAGGGTCATTGCCGTCTTCGTATTTCAGCCACTCTCCCATCTGACCCCTGTCCGGATGATCAGAGACACCATTGGCCAGCTTATCCGGCTGTTGTTTTTTGTTGCGGATCCTGAAGATGATGTTCTTTCGTGACTCTGTCCCGTTTTCGTTACGAGTGCCTGAATGAGGGATGTGGTAGGAGGCGATGCACACGTCACCTGGCTTCATCAGTATCTGAGTCGGCCGCGGCCACTTTTTACCATCCGGAGTGGCTTCAGAGGTGTCATCAATAAACTCTTGCCTGACCGCTTCCGGCAGATAATGAAGACCGCAGCGATTAGGCGCATCGTGATTTAGCCTAGGCCAGCCTTCGCCTTCGGGGCCGAGATGATTATTGGCATCCCGCTGAGTCCTCAGGAATCTTTCCGTAACGTGATGGCCGCCTTTCAGCAGGCAGGTCTGGCCGCGACCTTCGACCGTCTGATCGTTCAGGCATGCAAACACAAACGCGGTAAAACTCCCCATACCCAGTGTCATTTGCGCATCTTCAAACATCGGCACCATGTTGTGACCCATGACATTGGCACTTCGGCCGAGATCACCCTTGGGTCCGCTGGCGAAATAGCGGTGATAAATTTCATCAGGATTTCCTTGCTGCACTTCCTGGGGTGCGGCGATGGTAATCAGTCCATCCATATGAACCTCGGCACCGTAGTAGGGCATATCCTTGTCTTTGTAACCAAGGTTGTTGTAATGATCGCCTGATTCACGCCGTTTTAATATGCCAACCTGGCAGGCAACGGGAGCATCAAAATCACCCATCATGTCGTTCAGAACCGGTGTCACGTCCGATGCATTCACAAGGTCCAGCATCTCTTTCGTTGGGCCCAGGTTTTCACCTTTTTTTGCCGATTTGATCCTTGCCAGTGCAGCATCGACCAGTTCCTTTGAGATTGCACCTTTCACGATGAAATATCCGTCGCGATAGAACTGTCGTTTCTCTTCGTTAGTTAGATTCCTGACCATATATGCCCCCATATTTACCTAAAACTGTACCGAGGAGTAAAGGCGTTGGCAACCTGGATCCACATCAGCATGATTTATACCTCTGCCAACTTTTTCTGCTGGGTCCGTGGGTACTGGCAAGTTAACTCATACCCGTGAGCTGGAGCTACAAAATAGTTGCGGTGACACGATTATTACGGACCGCTGGCTCCATTTCGAGCGCAATTTGATGCAGAAAGAGGCAGAGAACTCCCACCCATGCGTCCCTCCAAATTACTAATACCTAAGTAGTGCAGGAGTCCCTTTCTGTGAAGTGGGGGTAGGGGGGCGGTAGGGTGCTGCTGGGCAGGAAATGCTAGGGCTAAGGTAAAACTTAACCAATCATCTTGTTGTACCGCAAAAGGTAAGACACGATGGCCCCTATTGGCCAGCCATTTACTTTACGCCATATGAACGTATTTGTTTTGAGTTTTAATGAGAGGTGGCTCTTCATCAGGGTTCGAGGGGCGTGGAGCACCCAATGAACCGAATACTAATAGTTATTCCGTGTTTGGGTTTGTTGAGTCAGGCCTAACAAGCCATTAACCTCAAGGTTTCATACAAGAGGTTAATGGTTAAAAGAACTATTCAGCGGTGTAGATAATTTCGCATTGCTCAAAATTATCAGAGAGTACTTCATCAACCAACTCCAAGGCTTCGGCCCAAGTGTTTGTCCAATCGGCACCAGCATAAGCGTCGTCAAGGATTTTTCCTGAGGCTCCGTATGAGGGGCTTACAGCTCTTAAATGGATAGCCTCATGCACGCCGCCGCCGATGGGTTGGAAAACGCCAAGATTAACCTTATGTCCAGCTGTGCGAAGAGCAGTTTCTAGTTCAGTAATTTTGTTCACAAATGGCTGCAGGTTTTCTCTTGGAATAGTTAGTCTCCATAGTCGCTCAGATCCTGGTTCGAGCGTGAACTGCTTCAAAGGCTTGAATATCACGCTGTATTTTACTTCTCTGATAACGGTCAATTCAGGTGTCGCCTTGGTTGGGTCGTATTTGTTAGTCGCAGCCATGGCCTGTTCAACTGAGTCGAAAGCATTGTAGATGAACATTTGACCTGGATAATCATTGCCGGTTTTTGTGATGCACGCGCCTGCAAGCGAGGAACCAATGGCCTCGAAGGGTGCGGGGTTTTTCTTCAAAGCCTCAACATACGCATCGGTATCCTGTGCCTGCACCATGAGCGCAACAAAAGCACCGTTGCCAGCCGGAACGTCGCTGTGATTATCAGAATAAGCTGAAACAGATAAGGTGGTGGTTAGTAGCAGTGCAATTAGTCTCATAAGCAAACCATAGATTTAGTAGAAAGAAGCAACTTAACCGAAGTTCGAACGTCAAGCTAGCTATATAGATTACAGCAACGAGATTGACGTAGAACCTGGAAATTAGCTAAAAAATAGAGAGGCTGCTCTAGGTTCAGCATTACCTGAGTTATTGCTTATTTGCCCAAGTCATTAGACGTGAGTAATTTGGAAATCGTCCGTCCAGATTACTACTACTTTTCGAACATGAACTTTTATGACGGGAATTTGGTGCTGTTTCCTTCACCCCATTCCGAAAGTGAGGAATTTGGTGTCAAATTTCACTATGTACAAAGGGGGCGGTTTGTAAACCGACGCAATACAGAAGAAGCAAGAGCGGTCGCCGAGGCAGTATCTCAACACCTAAAAACGAAGAGTGAATCCATTGGCGTTGTGGCAATGAGCGTAAGTCAACGAGACCAAATCGAAAAAGCGTTCGAAGATATTCAAAAGCAAGATATAGCACTACAAAATGCTGTTGATAAAAACCTAGACTCTGAAGACCCGCTGTTTTTCAAAAACCTAGAGAATGTTCAGGGTGATGAGAGAGATGTCATATATATAAGTTGTACCTACGGACCACAGGAACACGGGGCCCCAGTACACCAACGTTTTGGGCCAATAAACAGCGACAACGGCTGGCGTCGCCTAAACGTTTTGTTCACTCGATCAAAGAAAAGAATGCATGTTTTTTCTTCCATGCAACATACAGATATCGTACCCAGCGCGAACACCAAAGAAGGTGTTGTTGCGTTCCGAAATTTCTTGGAATATGCCGTGACTGGGCGCACCTCTCATCCCAAGATCACCGGTAACGATGCCGATTCTGATTTTGAAATAGATGTGGCAAGCGCCCTCTATAAACATGGCTATGAATGTGAATTCCAAGTCGGGGCAGCTGGCTATTTCATCGATCTTGCAGTGAGGGATCCCGGAAGCCCTGGTCGATTCCTAATGGGAATTGAATGTGATGGCGCAACTTACCACAGCGCAAAATCTGTTCGAGATCGCGATCGACTCAGACAGGAAATACTCGAGAACATGGATTGGAAAATTAGCCGTATATGGTCTACTGACTGGTTCTCCAACCCAGAAAGCCAACTAAACCCGATAATCGAAGAATTGAACAGCTTACGGTCAGAGGTGATCGAACCGATTCCGATTGAAGAAACTTCACTTAACGAGTCAGAGCAACGAACACTAGCATTCTTAGATGAGGGAAAAGACCTCACTGTCGAACAAGCACTCAAACATTTTGACCATCAAGTCATTTCAGCCGAGTCAAAGGGCATAGATACTGACAAAAAGTTGCCCAGCACAAGCATGATAGATGCGCTAATAGAATTCCAACCGACTACTAGATCCGAGTTCACGGAAATGATCCCTCAATATATACGAACCAAGGTTGACCCCTCTAAAGGAAAATAGATAGATCAAGTTCTGACGATTGGTTATTACTTTAAACCCTCATAAGTACCCGCTTTGGTACCCAATATTTTTTTAGACTTAAGCGACTACCCTCTAATAGAAGCACACTGGGTAATTTCCCGAGCATTTAACTTCCAACCTACCCCGCTAACATTTCCGGCCCAGCAGCACCCCACCGCCCGCACTTAACAGAAAGGGACTCCCGCTGTGCATGTATTACTGGTTTGGAGGAACCGTGGGCAGTAAGTACTGGCTATATAAAGACCGAATCCAAACCAACAGACAACGAAAAAAGCCGGGGTTATTGAAATTTGCTTCGGCAAGTTACCTACACCGATTGATCTTTTCAGATTCGTCTCGACTTAGCCCTCCTTGTACCTCACAACGAGGGCTATCGTCACCGAAGTGCTTTATAACCTATTTAGACGCCAGACCTTGGTCAACTCTGCAACAGGTTCTGCGTTTGCTCCACTAAAAAATTCCTGCCACTCTGAATCCACCGCAAGATTTTCTGAAAACTTGCCGTAAGCTTCCCAATTCTCAAAGCTGAGTTCGTAATGCACGTCAGCTAACTCGTCGACATTTACCCCTACGCTAGCACCAAGCCTCTCATGTATTTTCCGGGATTGCATACACAGCGCCAAGAAACTAGGTGTTTGACCCTGCTGAACATCCCAACTGAAAACAATATGGGCTTGCTGAGACTTGGCGACGAGAGGAACATTCATCATGAATGTCCCTCTGACCTCCCCGGTTGCTTCCTTCCCTGCGCGCTGCCAGAAGCTTTGCCATTCTTCGTTACCTGGCATCGAGTCAAGAAGTTTTCCCCACGCCACCCAATCAGAGAACCCCATCACGTAGTGCATGTCGTTATCCTGATCAACGAGGATGCTAACCTCAGCACCCATTTTTTCGTGTATAGCTTTCGCTTCCATGCCATTCGTCAAAAGCTGAGTACCTTTACCCGGCATTGCAGACCATATAGTCGAAACTGCCATCTCAGCCTGCAATTGCACGCAAACCAGTGCGGCCACGATAAAAATTATTTTTTTCATGTTTGTCACCCAATAACAATTATAAGAACGTTGATGAAACAACTGTTTCATCAACTAGTCAAATTAGATACGAAAGTGGTCGTGAAGAAAGCACGCTGTCTGACATCATCCGGGATACTTGGAACGGCACTGCCCGTCTCAAGATCGACAACGCTGACGATAACCTGCGGTTACTGAACCTCAATTTCATCAACAGTGAGACCTTCTTCAACTTCTCATGTTATGAGACGGGGCAGTGAAAGGTAGTTGTCTGCAAATCTCTTGTTTAATCAAGTCAGCTGTAATCTTCGAGCCACTCGACATTTGACTGATTACTAACATCTAAGGAAGAGTAAGGCTTCCTTAGTATCTTTCTATCTTGATGACTTAGTTCTACCTTTCGGGTTTATCTTTTGTCCAATTTTTTCTGTTTCTTTAATTGCTGACGTTTTGTATAACGTTCTTTCAACCGGACTAGCTGCCATTCAGGTAGCTTGACTCTTTGATCCCAGTCAAAATCATCATCGGCATGCTCGATACCCACTTCGGTAACTGCATCATTTAGCTTCTGCCAAAACCCTTTCCCTGATTTTTTATCTGTGTTCATCATATTAAGCCCTCTTTTTTGCGTGCTTTGGCGTAAATACCCGCCGCGCTTTCTCGCCTTGGCAGGAGTGAAGAATAACCTTTAATCCTTTGAAGAACGCTATTCTCATTCGGACATGATTGCTAATCAGACGGATTATTCATAAACAGTTATCAGCGCAGGTCCATGCCCTTAAAGCGTACACCGAATTTCCATACAACCTACCCCGCTAGCATTTCCGGCCCAGCAGTAGCCACGCCTTTTTTAAATCAGCCTCTAATGTATCTGGATGGGTACTACTTAAACTTAGAATGCGGGTTATCGCTCCCCCGGGGTCGGTGGCGCGCCCCCTGATGCTGTGCACCGGCAAAGACCGGGGCCAGGGCCGCAAAACGATCTCTTTGCCGCTATCTGATGGTTGAAACCACGGCAGCGCATTTATGCCTACGCCAACAGAAAAGCACATTGGCTAATCGCTCATCACCCGATCAGCCAATAACCACAAACAACAAAAAACTTGGTAGCGTTTAACCACTGCAGTCATACCGCTACACTCTTCCATAAAACAAGCAGGCAACCGATCTGATTCGATACTCAAACTTTCGATCAAAAAGCCCTGTTATAATTCCTATCCTCGCATACAGAGGAGCTTGATAGCCCAATGAAGTCCTTCAATTCAGGAATTGTTTTACTGGGTGTACTGATGCTTTCTGCTTGTGGAGGTGGAGGTGGAGGTGGTGGTAACGGCTCTACGCAAGCCCCGGAAACCTTGCCACCATCGAGTGGCGGAAGCCCTGCCCCAACGGCATGCACACCAGGCTCAGGGCCTTTTAGCGCAGTATTTCCTCAGGATAATTGGCAAACCTCTTCGCCAGAAGATCAAGGCTTATGCAGCACTAACATCAACGATGCTCTTGATTATGCATTTAAAGACGGAAACGACACAGGCGCCGTTATTATCGTCAAGAATGGCTATCTCGTCGCCGAGCAATACGGTCCAAATAAAACCTCCGAAGATCAAGTCACAAGTTGGTCTGTAGCAAAGAGCGTCACCAGCGCACTTGTAGGCGCAGCACTTGACGAAGGCGCGATCCGCGGCCTAGATCAATCCCTGGCCGACTTCATCCCCAGTTGGTCCAGCACAGGTAAAGCAGCCATTACGGTCTCCCATTTACTCAATGTACGCACTGCTATGGACCTCATAGGTGACCCCGACGGTGATGGCTATCCAGACGGTTCGGACCTGTACGAGTCGAATGATCAGTTAGCGTTGTCACTCAACCGACCACTCATCGGCACGCCTGGGGAAAAACTTTACACCTATTCAAATGCCGATGTGATGATCGCCGGAGAACTCGTTCGGGTAGCGACTGGGGTGCCTGTCAGTGACTACCTTGCGAACACTCTGGGAGATGTGACTGGATTTAACGGAGATTGGTGGGTGGACAGCAATAACCAGGTTCTCGCCTACTGCTGCTTGGATGCAAAACCACGTAGCTTCGCCAGATTTGGTCTGCTTTACGCCAGGAATGGCGCGTGGAACGGAACGCAGTTACTTAGCCAAGCATGGATTAATACTAGTACGATACCAGCCCGGAATGGCACCTATGGCTACTATTGGTGGCCAATTTCCAATGGTGGATTTGCAGCGATTGGAGTACAGGGTCAGTTAATTGCTGTATATCCAGACAATGACTTGGTTGTATTGCGGTTTGGCAACTACACGCGCCAGGGTGACGGGTCTATCGTTCGCTCGGGTAACAATTTTCACGACACAAATGAACCGACCAATTTCGATATAGGTACTTTTCTGGACCTGGCTTGGGGTGGTCTGCTTGACGAGAGCTATAACGTCTCAAACACTCAGGCTCCTATTGCTGATTTAGGCGTCAATCAAGTATCTGTGCTAGGTTCAGAAGTTACCGTGCACGCTGGCAAAAGCCTCGACCCGGATGGCAACCCCCTTACTTTTGATTGGGAATTGGCTTCCAGTCCCAAAGGCAGCACTGCACTCATTGAAGGTATTGGCGAAACCATCAGATTTACACCCAATGTTAGCGGTACCTATGTTGTTAACTTAACGCTGAGCGATGGACAAAACAGTAGCACCACAGAACAAACAATCACCATCGTCCCCTCTCGCGACGTACTTACAGAAGGCACAGCCAACGGTATGTGGCCGAACTACGGAGGCAATCTCTCCAGCAACAAATACGCGCCTCACAATCAAGTCAATGCGGACAATATAGATGAGTTGGAGATCGCTTGGCGATGGCTCTCACCCGACAATAATCTAACCACTTATCAAAACTCAGTATTCGAACCAACACCGATTATGGTTGACGGCGTACTGTACACCAGCACGTCCTTTAGCCAGGTGGCTGCGATCAATGCGACCACCGGCGAATCCTTATGGACCTACGACCCGCAATCTTATTTGTACGGACGGCCCCCTAACAACGGTTTTCTGCACCGGGGGGTTTCCTTTACTGAAGACTCCAATGGAAAGAAAATCCATATTGCTACAGGAGATGCAAGGCTGATTGCATTAAATGCCATCAGTGGCAAGCCGATCAATAATTTCGGTACACTAGGCAACGGTCAGGTCAATCTACTCAGCGATATTCCTCGCCTGAACGCCACAACAACACGACTGAACAATGCTCACGACCAACCAGACGTACCGGACTTAGCGGGTGCAGTAACGCAGGTAGGTAATAGCTCACCCGGGATCATGTGCCGCAACGTACTGATTGTTGGTTCCAGCGTCCACGATGGAGAAGTTTTACCCCCATCTCCGCCAGGAGATGTGCGAGGCTTCGACATCAACACCGGAGAAAGGTTATGGACCTTCCATACCATACCTCGAAAAGGGGAATTCGGCTTAGACACTTGGCAAAATGATTCCTGGAAAATCAATGGCAACACCAACGTCTGGGCACCCATGAGCGCCGATGAAGAGCTTGGTCACGTGTATCTACCGGTAAGTTGTCCAACCAACAATTACTACGGTGGTCGCAGGCCAGGTGACAATTTGTTTGCCAATAGCATTGTCGCTTTGAACTGCGAAACAGGTGAGCGCGAATGGCATTTCCAAACAGTACACCACGATATTTGGGACTATGACCTGCCCGCGGCACCGAACCTCATGGACATCAACGTCGACGGGGTGAACATCAAGGCCTTGGCACAGGTGAGCAAACAGGGTTTCATTTATGTTTTTGATCGCGAAACAGGCGCGCCAGTGTGGCCTATTATTGAAACCCCTGTCCCTGGATCAACAGTCCCGGGCGAAATCACCTCACTGACCCAGCCGATCCCAAGCAAGCCGCCACCTTTTGTGCGACAAGGCAGCGCTCGTCAAGACCTGGTGGACCCCTCTTCGGCCACGGCCTACGACGTCGGCCCCTTATTTACGCCTCCGAACACCAAGGGTCTCATTGTTACACCTGGCGAAGGGGGCGGTGCAAACTGGGGTGGTGCATCCTACGACCCCAACACGCAGACCCTTTATGTGAACGGATTTGGCCCCTTATCGCACCTGGTGCGCTTGCAAGAAGGAAGTGAAGAGAACTTCTACTATGTGTTCCCGGAATTGTTTACCGGCCCAGCAACGGTATCTCCATATCCTGGACTGGGTTCTTCCATTACCGCATACGACATGAACGCAGGTAGCATTCGCTGGCAGGTCGCCGCAGACAGCAATACCACCGTCATTGGAAACGCGGCGTCCATGGTGAGCGGAGATTTGTTGTTTTACAAAAACAGTTCATTATCAACCTTGAACGTGTTCGATAAAACCACCGGTGTACTTCTGCGGAAGATCCCCCTCGGCGCACGTCCCACAGGCTCTCCCATGACCTACATGCAAAATGGCAAACAATATATTGTGATAGCGGCCGGCAGACAGGACGAAACAATGGAATTGATTGCGCTCAGCCTGCCGTGAGCTAAAGCTTGCAGTGATTTAATCGACTGTGCATATACAAGCTTTTTGGTTGGCCTTGAATTTAAGGATTTTCAAATGGTGTGGACTACCATGATTCTCACCTTGAAGAACCCGGGCCTGCAGCGCACGGAGACCCAACCAAAACCTTTCACGGTCGATAGAAACGGTTTTTCACTGAACGTGGCTGTTGCCTGCCGGCCGCAACAGCGTGAACGTCTGTGTCGTTACGTCACGCGGCCCGGTCTTGCCTCGAGGCGGTACTGACAAGTTAATCGCTCCTCTGGCAGCATATCAGGATGAAAAACATCTATAAGCGCCACCGATTCCCACCTTCAATCATTCAACACGCTGTTTGGCTCTACTACCGTTTCAATCTCAGCGTCAGAGATGTTGAGGACCTGTTAGCCGAGCGCAATATTTCCGTTAGCTACGAAGCCATTCGACTCTGGATCAACAAATTCGGTCCTGAGTTTACCAAAGGTCTTCGGCGCCGACACCATTCTGGCGCATCTGAGGCAACGCGCGCCCCCTGATGCTGGGCGCCGGCAAAGGCCGGGGCCAGGGCCGCAAAACGATTTCTTTGCCGCTATCTGATGGTTGAAACCACGGCAGCGCATTTATCCCTACGCCAACAGAAAAGCACATTGGCTAATCGCTCATCACCCGATCAGCCAATAACCACAAACCCTGGTGGCGTTTAACTA
>Ga0302134_10001092_pt1 | contig 12557 bp, 9 predicted proteins | sample CB9_SCM_MG_FD_203123 | JGI IMG/M metagenome (GOLD analysis project Ga0302134, IMG submission 203123) | Marine microbial communities from Western Arctic Ocean, Canada - CB9_SCM | ecosystem: Environmental > Aquatic > Marine > Oceanic | place: Canada: Western Arctic Ocean | collected 2017-09-19
GCAGATCTCGAAATTACGTGAACAGATTCGGCAGGTCCTGAATGCTCAGGCCCAGCCAACTGTCACAGTCCTTTCATCGCTAATTGCGGTGCAAGATTCTATTCATTACCTTCCAGATGAGGCCATCAAAGAGACGGCCACTTTCTGCGGTTCCACCATCAATGAAGTGTGGAGCGTTGCATCGTTCTACACGAACTTCAGGTTCACAGCGCCCGGTGACAAGACGCTAGACGTTTGTTGGGGGCCTTCATGCCATTTGGTCGGAGCGCAACAGATTCTTGATTCAGTACACATTGCCCTCGAAATCAAAGAGGAAGGCGAAAGCCCTGATCGCAAAGTGACGTTGAAGTACAACACTTGTCTCGGTGCTTGTGCTCAAGGTCCTGTTATCGCAATCAACCACCACTTAATCGGTAAACAGACACCGGAGTCTGCGGCGAAGATCGCTCGCGAACTTCGAGGCCAGAGCGACTAGCATTTTTGCTAGTTGATCAGGAACACCAGAGGACCAATTACCCGATGTCTACGCAGTTCGAAGAACTCCAAGCCCGCGCTAAAAAACGTTGGGAAGAGTTGACTACAGGCGAAAGTGCCTGGATTCGAGTTGGTGGTGGTACTTCCGGACAAGCAGCAGGAGCGGACGCCGTTCTTGAGGCGTTCAAGAGTTCTGTTGAATCGACCGGCGTGAACGCTAACGTTTCTATGGTTAGCGCTATGGGGTTGATGTACCTCGAACCTCAAGTTGATATTTTGATGCCGAATGGTGCTCGAGTGTTCTACGGAAATGTAGAACCCGACGAAGCGAAAGCTATCGTCGAGCAACACGTGCAAAACGGTAAACCTCTAACCGAGCGGGCGTTTGCTTATTCGGGTGGCGACGGCACAGGAGTCGGAAACCTTCCCGAACTCGAGAGCATACCGATGGTGGCTCTTCAGAAGCGAATTGCAACTCGTAACTTCGGTGATACCGACCCGCACGATCTTCTTCAATATGTTGCCAACGGTGGTTACACAGCTCTAAACAAAGCTCTCACAGAGTTGACTCCTGAAGAGATCGTTAATGAAGTGAAAGCCGCAGGTCTTCGAGGCCGCGGTGGCGCTGCATTTCCAGCGGGTGTGAAGTGGAGTTTCTTAGCTCCATCTAAGGCTCCTGTGAAATATGTCCTCTGTAACTGTGAAGAGGGCGACCCTGGCGCATTCAATGACAAGGGCATTATTGAAAACGATCCTCATACCCTCGTTGAAGGGCTAATCATCAACGGTTACGCCACGCGTTCAACGCATGGTTATATCTTTATTCGTACCGGGCACGAACTGCCAATCGAATCGGCTCGCAAAGCAATTGCTGCTGCGTATGACGCCGGATTACTTGGCAAAAACATTCTTGGCTCTGACTTTTCATTTGAAATGGAAGTTTCGCTAACGGGCGATTCTTACGTTGCCGGTGAAGAAACAGCTCTGATGGAAGCAATCGAAGGCAAGCGCTCTACGCCTCGATTCAAGCCTCCGTTCCCAGCTGCCGCCGGATTGTGGCAGAAGCCGACCAATATCAATAACGTAAAGACTCTTGCTTACGTTCCTGAAATCGTTCGAAATGGCTCTGACTGGTTCAAGAGCATCGGTACAGAAACCACTTCCGGTACGGCAATCGTTTGCCTCTCCGGGCACATCACTTACCCAGGCATGTATGAAGTCCCAATGGGAATGACCATACGAGAAGTGCTTGAGAAAATCGGTGGTGGCGTATCTGTCGGAGAACGAATTAAAGTTCTTCAAGCCGGCGGCCCTCTGAATGGACTGCTCGGAGAAGAAGCGTTCGACACTATGATCGACTTCGATGCGATGTCGGCCGCTGGTGCATCGATCGGATCTGGCGGAATTATCGTCGGGAACGAAACAGTGAACGTCGTTGACCTTCTTCGATCTCTCATTGCCTTCAACCAATTCGAATCCTGCGGAAAATGTTTCCCTTGCCGACTTGGTAACACTCATATGCTCGAAATTCTGGACCGTATGTGCCAGAACAAAGCCAAGACCGCTGACCTTGCCCTTCTAGAGAGGGTAGGAACCAGTATGAAAGCCGGATCGCTGTGCGGACACGGTCAGCTTGGCTTCAACCCAATCGCCTCAGCTCTGAAGTACTTCGGAGATGAGATTAAATCTTGCTTAGCTGGAGAAATTGCACCGGGTGGTGTTTTCGGCGATGGCACGATGATTCTTCCTACCCGTACACGCCCCTAGCCAATTTCTGGGTTACAGCTAAACCCAAACGTTCGGAGATTTCTGCATGGCCGATGGAACAACCTTCAAGATCGATGGCCGCGACGTAGTCGCAAAACCTGGCCAGACGATTCTGCAGGCTGCAATGGATCAGGATATTTACATTCCTTACCTTTGCTACTACCCGAAAATGAAGCCACAAGGCTCCTGTCGGGCCTGCATGGTTGAAGTTGAAGCAAACGGTCGGAAGATGATGGTCGCTTCTTGCACCACTCCTCCAATGCCTGATGCCGAAGTCACAACGAACAGCGAAGAAGTTCAAGGACTTCGACGAAACGTTATTGAGCTTCTGATGACTGAGCACCCGCACGGATGTTTGACCTGCCACCGGATCGAATTATGTGGTCCGCAGGATATTTGTCAGCGACACGTGACGGTTACAGACCGTTGCACTATTTGCCCTAAAAACGAGCGATGTGAACTCAAGGACACCGTACGTTCGGTCGAACTCGATCTTCGTACACCGTTGAACTATCACCGCCGCGATCTTCCGATTCATTCAGACGACCCGTTCTATGACCGCGATTACAACCTTTGTATCGTTTGTTCACGATGTGTCCGTGTATGTGATGAAGTCCGCTTCGACACAGCATTGACCCTGACTTCTCGGTCGGGCGTAGCTCTGGTCGGAACAGCACACGGCACTTCATTGCTCGAATCAGGATGTGAATTCTGCGGAGCCTGTGTCGACGTCTGTCCAACTGGTTCGCTCACTGAGCGAAACTACAAGTGGGAAAAGGCTGTTAGCGAAGTCAAAACCATCTGCACAAACTGTCCGGTTGGTTGCCAGATGATCGCTGAAGTGAACAAGTTCGGAAAGGTAGTTCGATTCAAGGGAGACCTTGCCGGAGCTGCCAACAACGGACAAGCCTGCATGACAGGTAAGTTCGGTTACGAGTACACGAACAGTTCTTCTCGTCTAAAGCGTCCGTACATTCGTGAAGGCGGAATTCTTCGAAAAGCAACTTGGGATGAAGCTCTTGAGAAAATCAAGATAGGTCTCGGTGGTCGCTCTTCCGAAGAAGTGGCCGTAATCACTTCACCGCGTGGATCTAATGAAGATCAGTACATTGCTGCTAAATTTGCTAAGACTGTTCTAAATACACCAAACATCGATTCGGCTCTGAACTCGAACAGCGCAATGCTGTCCCGACTTGAAAGTCGATTAGGTGCCGGAGCTGCTACCAACCCGATCTGGGATCTCGAAAACTCGAAAAGCCTATTGGTGATTGCTGGCAACCCAACTGAAGAACAGAACGTACTAGCAGTACCTGCCAAAAAGGCAGTGCGTGAAGGCGCAAAGCTAGTAGTTATCGATTCTCGTGAGACCGAGTTGACTCGATACGCAACTGAATGGCTTCGTCCCAAACCCGGTTCGGAAGCACTTCTTATTGCAGGTATCAGCCGAGTTGTTCTCGACGAAGCACTTGAAGACATAGAATTCGTCGGTTCACGATTGAATCAAGCGGAAGAACTGAAACAGTCGCTGTGGACGTTCGATCTTGCAAAGGTTTCTCGAGACACAGGAATAGAAGATTCCCAAATTCGTCGAGCTGCGAGAATATTTGCTGAAAGCGATGCCGCTGCGATTTTGCTCGGCAACGATGGATTAAATGACGCTGCTGCCGAGCAGGTAGTCGACGCAGTTGTTGATCTCGCTGCCATTACTGGCAACCTCGGAAAAGCATCTGGCGGCATATTCCCACTATTCCACGGTGCCAACACGATTGGCGCTCGAGATATGGGAGCAACACCTGGTGAAAACGGACTCGATGTCGCTGGAATGATTTCAGGTATGTCGTCGGGTGGAGTAAAAGCAGCAATTGTGATGGCTGACGGAGTGTCTGGTTATTCACCGACTCTTCAATCATTGCCAGCGGCACTTGAGAAACTCGAGTTCCTCGTAGTTTCAGCTGCTCTTGATTCTGAAATAACTCACCACGCCAATGTTGTTCTTCCAGCTGCAACTTACGCTGAGCAAAACTCCACAGTTACCAACGTTGAACGACGAGTCCAACGGCTTCGCATAACTGCAGAACCTCGTCACGAGGAAAAGACAGGTTGGGAAACCATGTCAGCGATAGCGAACGCTATGGGTGCAACCGGTTTCGACCATTCTTCAGGTTCAGATATATTTGCTGAAATTGCAGACAATGTTTCAAAGTATGCGGGCCTTACCCACGAGAGTCTCCAATCCGGAGGTATTCAGTGGCCAACAAATTCTGATGGATCTTCAATTCTCTTCTCGAACACCGATTCGAAAGTGAATGTCGTTGCTCTGAACTATGAAGACCTTGCCAGCTCTGTTGAAGACAACTCTCTTACATTTGCACCGGGACGAGTTCTAAGTCAGCCGGAGCGTGACGTAATTGTCCGGAAGCCAGCAGATATGAACTATGTTGATCGTGAGCAGTTCGTTCAGGTTCACCCGGACGATGCGAAGTCTGCGGGACTAAATGAAGGCGACATAATCCAGGTCAAATCGGAAGATGGTCACGTGGTAGCTCGCGGTAAAGCAGTATTTGAATCTCCACAGATCGGTCTCGTGGGATCAACAACTTTGTTTGGTGAACTAGCAACCAAAATGCATGAGCTAGAAGCTCCTGATTGGACTCCGCAGATGCCGGGATTAGGCTATTCAACAGTTACACTAGAAGCCGCACCTATTGAACAAGAAGCTGGCGCTGCAGCCGACTAACTGTTCTAATTTGTGTGCATAATGCAGATTCGTTGCATCCTTTTTGCAACAACCTGTATCTAATATCTCGAAGGCTGTCCTGAAGATGGCTTTCTCAATGGGCTCCAGTGAGTCAATTACAAAGTGAATAATCGCTAAGGGGCGAATGAGAATGGCAAAACCGCAGGATGTAAACGACGCTGAATTTACAGCCGAAGTTATCGACTCAGATATTCCAGTACTTGTCGATTTTTGGGCAGAATGGTGCGGTCCCTGCAAAATGATCGCCCCAGTTGTCGAAGAATTGGCTAACGAATACGACGGCAAGGCTAAGTTCGTAAAGCTAAACGTCGACTTCAACCCACAGACATCAGCCAAGTACGGCGTGCGCAGCATTCCTACACTGTTGATCTTCAAGGGTGGAGCCCCAGTTGGCCAGGTAGTCGGAGCTGTTCCTAAGAGCGTGCTTCAGGCACGACTTGAAGACGCAATGTCTGTCTAATAGATTCTGAATCTTATAAAAGGGCCCTAAATGTTTTGGCATTTAGGGCCCTTTTATGATCGTTGTTCGGGTGAATGCGCTGTATTCTTGCTGCGTTCACAAAACAGTGGGGGAGTGGATGGGTCCCGGTGGGCCTCACGGACTTCAACTCCGCTGGCGTGCGTCCTTCGGCGTGCGCGGAGGGTTCGACTCCCTTGCACTCCCGCCAAATAAATACCGTTTGAAACACTACCGGGCATAAGTCTCGGGTTCACTTCCAACGCACTGAAAATGGCTTACGCGCGTTCAGATCTCCCGTGAATTTTGATTTAATGGCGTAAACGAGTGATGTTCTATTACTCGATACATAAAAATTTGCGAGCATCGGGCAGGAGTAGTCTCTGTCCAACCTAGTTTATAAACGCTGCCGATAATCCTATGATTTCCAGTGAAAGTAACTTCGATGCGCTCTTGTCCAAACTGTAATTTGCAGAACGCTGACTCGTGGACAAACTGCAAAGATTGCGGATCACCGTTGTCTTCAGGCGGCGAATCGATAGTCACATTGCTAGGTTAAAATGCTGGTTTGTTGAACCGCAGCTCGGTAGATCTACCTCGTTACGACAGAATAATAGGTGCGAGTTACCGCACGCATATTATTGTTTTGCTGATCGTTTTCTCGATCTGGACACTCTGGCAAGTTGCTCTAGAACTGATATCTGGAAGACTGCCATCTCTCCTCACGATCGTAGCGTTTATTGTGAGTGCTTTTATTTTCATTACAGCACTTGCTCTACTGACATGGTTCGTTTTCAAACTGTTGAAACGTGTCTCATTGAAAGAAATGGGATGAGATCGATACCTGTTCGGCGATCGGTAATTTGTTTCGTGAACTGCCGTATTCACTCGAAATTCGCAGCATCTTGAGCCAATAGTTTCGCATCTTACTGCGGTGAACCACTCAGGTTAGATTCGTATCTGCTCGCGAGTCCAACACTGTGTTTGCATCGCAATGTTTGAATGTGGAACTAGAAAATTTGAGTACGATTGATCACGGACCACCTCATCGAGAGCTGAGCGATCGAGACGCTCTTGTTTCAGGATCTCCGGTCAAACAGTACGCACTTGCCAGCATTTTAATTGTTCTTGGCGCCTTAGTGGCTGTGAACTTCGTTTCAAGCCGAGTTGAGCGCGAGAGAGTTATCTCGCGCCTTGAAACCTAGGCATTGGGGCCTGCAAAAGTTTCGACATTCAGGATCGTAGAGGAACTTAGCAAAATCACCGATCCAGCACCTGGTATGTTGCTAACTCTCCCACATGACGTTTCTGTTATTGACCGAATTGTTCTAGACGCATTGGCAGGGCAGCAGGTTGCAAGGGTTGACATCTTGGATCCAACTGGCGAGATCATGTACTCGACCGATCCGTATTACATTGGCGATTACTCAACCTATGCCGAAGGCCCGAATACGGCTACCGGCGACTATGTGGGTGCGGCCGCAGTAAGCGGACTGGATGGGCACACAGCTCTTATAGAGGCAGTTATCACTCGTGTGCCCGTTTATACCGAAGGAAGAGTGCCCGGTGCGAATTCGCACGAGTCAACGGTAGTTATGTACCGAGATGTGTCGACCGCTATTGATGCTGCGACATCGGCGGGCGCACGTTTCAGGTTCTTGATGGTCATCGGAGTGATGGGGGTTGTGTTCGCCAGCTTGATGATCGTCGTAATGCGTGGACATCGGGTCCAAAACGAAGCTCGACAAAAACTTCAAGAGTTGCTGGTTCACGAACATCTGTTGGTTTCAGAACTCGATCAACGAAACGCAGATCTCAAGTCAGCCGATGAAGCTCGCCTTCGATTGCTTTCAGTTGTCACTCACGAATTAGGGAACCCGCTGACAAGTATCTCGACTTTCACGAGCATGCTTTCAAAAAACAAAGACGGGAATCTCTCAGAACGTAAAATAAGCATGCTCGATGCTATTGGTCGTGGTGAAACCCAGATGCGAGTGTTGGTCAAAGATCTTCTTGATCTTTCAAGAGTCGAAGCAAACGATATGGAACTAGAAATCGTCTCTGTAGATATCAACGATATTGTCAGAGGTGTATTGGAATTGATGACACCAATATTCGATGCTGAGTTTCAGACAGTTACAGTTGATATTGAAAACAGTTCGACTGAGGTAGACGGTGATTGTAGCCGACTCATTCAGGTTGTGACTAATCTTCTATCGAATGCTTCGAAATACTCTGCGGAAAGTTCGGACATTCGACTTTCAACCGCTGTTTATGAGAATCAATCGATCATCGAAATTTCCGATAATGGGATCGGTATATCAACTGATGATCAACACAAGTTGTTCACCCCGTTCTTTCGATCTGACAATAACGAAACAAGACAGGTCGCCGGCACTGGCTTAGGTTTGGTTATCTGTAAGCAGATCGTAGAGCTTCACGATGGGGTTATGACATTAACGGCTCGTGGACGTGGAACACTTGTAAGAGTTGAACTTCCTCTTCCTATCCGAAAAAGCCAGTCTCAGCCAGCAGCCCAATCAAGGCCGATTTCTGGTAATTCTCTACAGGCTGTGTAGTTTGATGCGTCCGCATACGATGCGTGAACGTTTACCACTGTTCCGTTTCTGGCTATGTCGTCAAACGATAACCCAATCAAGGTAACGGAATCACCTCTGACCACATTTTGTAGCCCATGTAATACAGGCCCAATATCGTCACATGTGCCAGAGTGAAGATGAATCGGTTGTGCTTCAGCAATCGGAGGAGTGATCGAGACTTGGATAAGGGTTTCCGACGAGTCGCCTGAAACGAAAGTCGCCGTGCCTGTTTGTCCATCTTCGCCTGTTGGGGAAATGTGAACGACTACCGTTGTTACACCGTCTTCTGTGCTTATTACGGGTGTGAGCGTAGGAACAAGTACTTCTTCAGTTTTTGGATTGTCAGACTCAATATCTGTTGAAGAACATGCAGTGAATGCCGCTAGTAGAAAAAGGACCGCTACTAAGTAATATAGCCGCGACTCGAGCAATAGATCAGATTTCAATCGGAGAACTCGCAATAATTACGCCTGGTGAATGCTGCACTTATACCTACGTAAAAGTGCAGCATCTAGTTTGATTCTTGAGGTATAACGCGGAATTACCCTCGGTCGAATACTCCGTGCCAGTCATCTTGTAGCGGCCAGGTGAGCTGATCTTCTATGTCTTTGTGATCGGCATAAGAAACTCGAACACTATCGATACTTTCACCTACAACCTCAAGATCATCTAGGCTCAGATTCCGAAGTTCCATTGCGTAACGTAGGTAGCCGACTTGTTCGAGGCTGTAGCCCATTACTTGTAGACCAACAACGTCAGCTGCAATGCCATGGTGAGAGGCGACTACGACGTTCGACGGCATTTCAAATCCGTCAATTGGTCCATTTCCCTGCATACCGATGGTGCCATCGATAATTGTCAGATCAGGCACGACATGCTGCGCCATTTTGGCGAGAGTTAAGTTAATGGCCTTGCTTCCCTTGTGAATCTTTTGTTTCTCTTCGACGCCTGAGAGTGTGCCGACAAGAATGTTCTTGAGTCCGAGAGTCACCACAACGTTATTGTGAGTTTTCATCGGGCACACCGACACCACGTACGACTCAGACAATCGTTTAGACATGTATAGAGTCTGCGGGTTCAGGTGGTCATCGAATGCAGGGACCGGAATTCTGTCATCGGTATTCAAGTCCATGAATTCGACTTTGAAATCGTTACTGAGGGCACGGTAGCCGTAATTATCGAATCCAGAATCAGGAGTGCCAAGAGCCGGACCGACTGCCAAGATGAACTCAGTCACTCCCTTGCCTGAAAGATACTCAAGAGTTGCCCGTGTTGTATCGACATGAGTAGCCGCCAGTTGGTTCATGGTGGTCACGAAATTTGGCTTGACCATGACAGGCTTGTCCGGAATGGCAATGTCTGAATCAATTAGTTGAAGTGAGCGTTCAACACCTTCGGCACGACTGTCTGTACTGGCGATACTGACTTTGATCAAAATTTACTCCCAAACGATTCAACGCAAAACTTTGCTAATGCACTGGATGATATCTGAATCACGCGGTTAGTTTTTTTTGTCAGCTTCGATCAATCTAGTGCTAAAGTGCGCAACGGCTCGAAATACTTATCTTTCAGGAGAAAACGCGTGCAGTACAAGTCGCTCGGAAACACCGATATTAAGGTTTCAGAATTTGCGTTGGGTTGCTGGCCATTCGCAGGCGGAACTGTTTGGGGGCCTCAGGAGGACAGTGTTTCAATAGCAACTGTCCATGCGGCACTCGAAAAAGGAATCACGTTTTTCGATACCGCTGAAGGCTACAACGATGATTCTCATTCAGAAGAAGTGCTTGGACAAGCTCTAGCGGGGCGTCGTTCTGAAGCGATAATAGCTACCAAGATCAGCCCTCCTCACCTAGTTCCAAATTTAGTTGAAGAGACTTGTGATGCGAGTTTGCAGAAATTGCAAACAGACTACATCGACTTGTACCAGATTCATTGGCCAAACCACGATGTGGCCGTTGAAGACTCTATGGCCGAACTGCTGAAGCTACGTGATGCTGGCAAGATACGATCGATTGGTGTGTGCAACTTTGGTACGCAGGATCTTTCGGCGGCACTGGAATCTGCCGACATCGTCACGGATCAACTTCCGTACAACTTATTGTGGCGTCCAATCGAAGTTGCAATTCAACCGAAGTGCTTGGAAAACAACGTCGGACTCATCTGCTACAGCCCGCTTGCTCAAGGATTACTGACGGGGCGATATGCAAATGCTGATGAAGTACCGGATGGTCTCTCACGATCGCGACTATTCAACAATGATCGTCCACTTGCTAATCATGGTGAAGACGGTTGTGAGTCAGAGGCATTCGAGGGCATCGCCAAAGTTATCGAAATTGCGAATGAATTAGGCGAACATCCAGCTAAAGTTGCGTTGGCGTGGGTGCGCTCGCGACCGGGTATTACTTCGCTTCTAGTGGGAGCACGTTCACCAGGAGAGTTGGATCTGAATATCCCGGCGTTCGAGTACGAACTGCCTGCAAGGATTGCTGATCAACTTACAGCAGCCACTGAACCTGTGAAGGCCAAGCTAGGCTCGAATGCTGACATGTGGAGCGGCGACAATCGAATGCGTTAAGAAGCGTGTTCGATTTCAGAAGATATAAAGAAAAGTGGCCGGTCTAGCCGACCGCCACTTGATCTTCTTCTTTTAGACCGAAATTCTTCACTGCTAGATCGGCAATGTAATCTCCGATGACCAGAGAAGAAGTTGCGCCCGGTGAAGGAGCGTTCAATACATGGATAGCTCCTCGTGATTCTTCGATACGGAAATCATCTACGAGATTGCCAGCACGGTCCACTGCCTGAGCACGAACTCCAGAACCTGTGCCATCGAGATCATTTGCGGTCAGTTCAGGCACTAGTTGCTGGAGACTGTCGAGGAATACATTTTTACGTAGTGATCGATTGATCTCCCAAACACCAGTTTTCCACTCTCGAACACCCATTTTCCAGAATCCGGGATAAGTAACCGTGCGAAGGAAATCTCGCATCGAGAAATCTCGTTTGCGGTATCCCTCGCGTTTGGTCGCTAGAACAGCGTTTGGACCGGCCTCAACCCACCCTTTCATCGTTTGGGTTAGGTGAACACCCAAGAACGGGAACGCAGGGTCGGGAACAGGGTAAATGAGTCCTTTTACTAGGAATTCACTCTCTTTGCGGAGCTTGTAGTACTCGCCACGGAAAGGAATAATTCGTAGCCCGGTTTCAACCCCCATCGTCTCGGCGACGAGATCTGAATGGAGTCCAGCACAGTTGATGACATTGGCTGTTTCGAAATCGCCAGTTGAGGTACTAAGCACAGTTGTGCCGTTGATTGACTTAGAGCTAATGAGTTCCGTGTTGAAATGGATCTCGCCGCCAGCAGTCCGAACTTTTTCGGCGTATACAGCTGTCACGTTCCTGTAGTCAACAATTCCAGTACCTGGCGCATACAGAGCTTTGAGAGCTACTACATGCGGTTCTATTTCCGACATTTCAATGTTGTCAACCATTCGAAGGCCTTCAACTTGGTTCGCTGTACCGCGTTCTTCGAGAGCGTTAAGGCGCTCAACCCCGGCAGCGTCGCTGGCAACAATTAGCTTGCCACATGTCCAAACGGGAATATCGTTATCTTCGCAGAACTCGGTCATCGACGACCGTCCAGCTACACAAAAGTCAGCTTTGAACGACCCCGGTCGGTAGTAAATTCCTGAGTGGATGACTCCTGAGTTGTGACCGCTCTGTTGCGTACCCTCTTTTGCGTTCTTTTCAAGAATTGCGAGTTTGATTTTCGGGAATCGCTCTAGCAATTTCATCGCTGTGGAGAGCCCGATAATACCGGCTCCGATAACGATCACATCATATTTAGTTGAACGCACTTGGTGATTTCTCTCGCTTTTCCAGTAACTATGGAGAAAAAAATACCACAGCACCAGTCTCTTGGTAACTTCAAATTCACGCTCTAACAGCAACGAAAATCTGATAATTTCAACAGATGCCAGACAACACCTCTAACCTCCCTCGCCCTGAACGTGTCACGTTATTTGCTTCGTGCATGGTCGATCAACTTGCTCCATCCGTCGGAGAGAGCACTGTAGATGTCCTTGAGTATCTCGGAGTCGCCGTCGATTTTTTAGATGATCAAACTTGTTGTGGGCAACCAGCGTTCAACAGTGGATTTAGATCAGAGGCGTATCCGGTCGCTGAGCGATTCGTTGAACTGTTCGAAAAGGTAGATGGTCCGATCGTTGTTCCTTCCGGATCTTGCGCAGCGATGGTTCGTAACTACTACGGTGATTTATTTAGAGACAACTCGAGTCTGGCTGATAGGGCGAAGCGGGTCGGTGAGCGTCTGTACGAACTTACTGAATTCATCAGTAGGTTTTTCGGGACGGAGGCAATTAACGGTCAACTTAATACTTCAGCGACCTATCACAAGTGTTGTCACCTATTACGAGAAGTAGGTATCGATGAAGAACCGTTAGAAATCTTGTCGAACATTGATGATTTGCAGATGACGCCG
>Ga0302134_10001094_pt1 | contig 12548 bp, 6 predicted proteins | sample CB9_SCM_MG_FD_203123 | JGI IMG/M metagenome (GOLD analysis project Ga0302134, IMG submission 203123) | Marine microbial communities from Western Arctic Ocean, Canada - CB9_SCM | ecosystem: Environmental > Aquatic > Marine > Oceanic | place: Canada: Western Arctic Ocean | collected 2017-09-19
CCAAGCAACAGTACGTCGACGCGTGCAAGTGGGACGACGGCAAGGGCAAGTGCGCCGAGTGCGCGCGCCCCGTTGTTGAGGGCGAGGAGGTCATCTTCGACTGGAACCATCGCGACGAGGCGACCAAGTGCAAGGGCGGCCTCTTTGGCAAGGTTGGCGGCGTGGCCGGGCTGGTGAACAACCCCTCCAACGCCGCCACGCTCGCCAAGATCCAGCACCTGCTCGACGCCGAGATGAAGCCCAAGTGTGACCTGGTGTGCACCAACTGCCACCACCGCCACACGTGGAAGTACCCGGAGAGCGTCACAAAGTACTAAACTGCTCGGCACCAGCTTGAGGGTTGCGTTTGTCAATCTCTTTTGTTGATTTAAAGAACTCATGCAACGGCTCACACACAGGTCCCTCGCTCACACTCGCGCTAGAGGGGGGGAAACAGTTGCCCCCCCCCTCACTGACCCACTTGCTCCCCTAGACCAATGCCGAACCACCGGAAATGGACGAGCTCCGAGAAGCGGGCAGTAGGAGCGCGCCAGAACTGGCAATGTGCGTGCTGCCGCAAGCTTCTGCCAGCGACATTCGAGATCGACCACGTGACACCATTGCACCTCGGTGGCTTGGACTGCTGCGAGACCAACGCAGAGGCGTTGTGTAATCACTGCCATGCGCAGAAGACGCTACGAGAGCGTATAACGATGGAGGCGTTTCGCAAGACGGCTATTCTGCAGGCAAAAGCCGCAGACAATTCCCTAAAGGCCGCTGTCGCAACACGGCCGCTGATCGGCACTCAAGCACTACTCGACCCAGAGCCGGGCCCCGATTTCCTTACGAACCGATTCTTGAGATTTGCATTTGTCAAGCTCTAACAGTTTGGTTGATTTAAAGGACACTCCATGCAACGGCTCACACACACGGGCACACAGGCGTACACGCACAGTCACACACACACACAAACACAGACAACACCACAGGCGCCGGCGGCAAGTGGCTCACTTGTCGTTGAGGTTGCTCACCGGGAAGTTGAACCCCATCTGCTTGTTGAACCACCAGATCATGTGCATGAGGCGGGCGATCTTGGCCTTGAGGTACTTGTTGAGGTTGTCCTGGTCCGAGTGGGGCTCCACGTCGGTAGGCAGCCACGACTCCTTGGTCTCCTTGAAAACTTCCGGGTACAGCTTGCTCCCGAGGTAGTGGCGCTTGCCCTGCAGGCCATCCGAGTTGTTGGCGTCGGGGTTCTCCCACTTGCACCAGAACTTGACAAACCCCCCGAAGTCCTTGGTGTCAAAGTAGTTCGTGCCCTCCACCGGCATCGCGAACATGTCGAGAGCGCCTTGCGTGTGCGCGGCGGCCTGCTTGTGGGCAGGGCCGAGCCGCGCGGCGATGTCCGCCTGCATGGCGGGCACGCTCGACCAGCCCATCTTGCGGAACGCCTCGATCTCGGTCATGTTGATCTGCGGGCGGCCAGCGTTAAGAAAGCAGCTGGGGTGGTGCGCGTACTTCGCCTTGAGCGTGCCGGTGATCTTGGCGGCGCCGCGCCCGGCGCCGCGCCGGCCGACTCCGTTGGCGTCGACCTTGCGAGCGACCTTGGCGCTACGCTTGCGCCCGCCCGCCGTTGCCTTCGGCGCATTCTTCTTGCCGTGAGCCGCAAACTTTCGCGTTGTCGCCAGCATGACCCGGTCGTCGTCGTCGTCGTCGTCGTCGTCGTCGTCGTCGTCGTCGTCGTCGTCGTCGTCGTCGTCGTCGCCGTCGCCGCTGCCCTTCCACTCGGCGTCGCCCTGCGCGTCCTCGTCGTCCTCGTCGTCCTCGTCGTCCTCGCTGCCCTCGTCGCGCTTGCGCTTGCCGTTGGCCTGGCGCAGATCGTACCTGCAGTCTTCCAGCTCAGACTGCAGCCGCTGCTTGTCCTTCTTGAGCCCCTGCACCTGAGCCTTGTACTCGGACTTCTTCTTCTCCAATTCGACGAGGTACGCGGCATCGACGTCGTTGCCGCCAGACCGCAGCTGCTCGTTCTCCTCCTTGAGCTTGTCGTTCTCCTCCTTGAGCTTGTCGTTCTTAGCCGTGCAAGCCGCCGTAAGGGTGACACTCTGCTTCTGGATGCGCTTGTAGCGCGCAAGCGCGTCGCGAGTCTTCTCGTGCTCCTGAACCTCCGTATCGTAATCCGCAACCGCAACCTCGCGCGCGTTCTCGGTTTCGGCAGACTCAAGACGAGTCTCCTGGTGCGCGGTCTGCTCCGCCTCGTGCTGCTCCTTGAGCTCGACGAGCTCGTCGCAGCGCGCCGACGCCAGGTCCCCGTTCTCCTGGTCGGCGCTCTTGTAGCTCTCAAGCTCGCGGCAAGTCGCCTCATGCGCCTCCTTCTCCGCCGCGAGCGCGGCGTCCGCCGCAGCCACCGCCGCAGCCACCGCCGCAGCCACCGCCGCAGCCACCGCCTTCTGCTTCTGTTGGTCCACATCAGCCACCGCCGCCGCCTTCTGCGTCTTCTGGCCCGCGTCCGACTTGCGCACGGGCGCCGGCTGCGGCGGTGCCGCCTTGGCCGTTGCCACCGCCTTGGCCTTGGCCGGTGGCGCCTTGGCCGGTGGCGCCTTGGCCGGCGGCGCCTTGGCCTTGGTCGCGGACGCCCGCTGAGGCGCCGCGTAGTCGATGGTAGAGGGCACAAACTTCTCCCGCTTGCGCTTGCTGGCGATCTTCTCGAGATCTTCTTCAAACGTGCCGTAGTACAACTTCTTGCGTTTGGGCTCGCCGTTCTGGTCGGTCTGGTCGGTCTGGTCGGTCTGCTCGATCATGTGGGTGGACATTCTGCCTGCCACGGGGTGGTTGGGGTTGGAGTTAGCACCAAAGCAAAATTCTGTGGTTTCGGTTGCTCCCTACGGGGCAAGCGCAAATGCTGCGGCTAAGGGAGCAACACCAGTTGCTGTTGCGTTTGCTCTGCTTTCTTGGGGTTGGGCTAACACAGGGCAAGCAATTCTGTGGTTTCGGTTGCTCCCTGTGGGGCAGGAGCAACTGTTGCGGCTAAGGGAGCAACACCAGTTGCTGTTGCGTTTGCTCTGCTTTTCTGGGGTTGGGCTGAACCAGGGCAAGCAAAATTCTGTGGTTTCGGTTGCTCCCTAAGGTTAGGGTGCAATCATTTGCACCTGATGTGTCTCAACTTCTGCACTTGTAGTGGAAGTACTACACGACACTTGCGTCTACCTCAGGTGTGGCCCACGAGCAATCACCAGTTCCAAACTACACAACCGAAACCACATAAATTGTTGCACCCCCTCACTAGGGAGCAATTTTCAGTTTGCGTCCCCGTCTGCGCAGATTACAATGCCTCGCAAGACAAAGCGCACGTGTACCAACCCCAAGGAGACGCTCTCGGACCTTCCCGAGGAGCTGTGGGCTCGTATTCTCGAACTGTTCGTCCGCGACCGCCACGGCAACGTTGTCGTGCCGGCGCTTGCGCAGCTCGCGCGCCTCAGCCGCACGAGCAAGCAATTGCTGCGCCTGGCGCGCGCGATCGAGACGCCGTACGACGCCGACATTGTGTGGGACAAGGGCCCTGAGATGGGCATGCCCGTCCAATTCGCCGGCGGCGTCGCATTTGGCGAGTTTCGCTTCTGCTTTGCGCTGGTCATCATCCGCGAAGTGAGCAACGGGCGCATGTTCGTCGTGAGCACTGCCGGGCACAAGGGCTTTGACGAGCATGGCGAGCAGTTCCATGGCAACGACGAAGAAGACTACGTGCAAGTCGTCAAGCGGCACTACTCCTTGTGCCGCCTTGCGCAGCTGCTGGGCGGACACACGGCCGAGTGGGAGAAGCGCCTGCCCGACTTTTCTTATATGCAGTACCACATCGAGCGGTGGGGCCCCCTTGCCGGCCGCCGGCTCACCCAGAACGCCAACGACTTTGTGCTTGCAAAGCACCGCGAGGCCTGGTTCATCCCACCCACCGGATTCACTGAGCCGTCCAACCAGCTGTTGAGCACGTCGCTCATGCCGTACACCAACCGCGTCCACCAGCACCACAACGACTTCATCACATACTGCGTCAGAGAGGGAAGCAAGCTGGAACAGCTCCACAATGGGTGGGTCGTGCGCCGCAACGTCTTTCAGAGGCAGCACCAGCTGGTGCTCTTCGAGGCGGAGGACAACGGCTCCCACAATCTCTGCGATCCGGAGAAGATCGCCAAGTACGTCAACTACGACGAGTGCTGGTACGGCAAGGCTATGCGCAACTCCAAGGTGGCGCAGCGCGTCGTGGCGGGGTTGGAAGTCGACCATTACCAGTATGCGCAGGTCGTCGACGCGCCCAACTCGAAGTGGTTCTTCTTTGTGCGCCCGGGCATCGACGCGTTGGAACGCGCGAGCGACCTGAGCATCGCACTCGGCCTCTACTCCGACCCCGTGCAAGCCACGGGGTGCAACTGGTTGCGCTCGCTCTTCAACCACTACGACGGCAAGTACGAGCTGCTCGTGGAAGAGGCCAAGCTCGGCACGCGCGGCAGCGAGCGGCGCGCGCAAAAGATGAAGGAGTGGGGGCCGTTTCCAACGTCGCACAAGTGGAACACGACGGATGACATGCTCATGCGCATGGGCGAGCTGGCGATCGCCGCCGACGACTACCTGTCCTCGCGGGCCGAGGCGCCGCGCATGCAGCGCGGCGCGGCGGCCAAGGCCCTCAAGAGCATGCATCGCTGCTTCGACACGGAGACGACACCGGTCAAGGACGGAGACGACGATGGCGACCCCGACTACGCCCGCCGCATCCCGGAGTTGGACGGCGAGGACGAAAGCTCGGACGACGACGACGCCTCGGACGACGATGACTCGGACGCCTCGGAGGTCCACACGACAAGGCGTGTTCGGTGCGCCGCCAAGAGGCAGCCCAAGCGGCCGCCTAGGCGCTACCCCAAGCAGGCGCGTGCCCTGGCCTCGACGTGCTCGGTGACACGCTTCCTCGCGCTCGCCGACAAAATCGGTAGATAGATGGTGGTGGTGGCACCAGGTAAGCGCAACTTTTTGCGTGTCAGTGTCGGTGTCGGTTTTGCGCGTGTGTGGGTGGGATTGATTGGATTGGTCGGATTCGTCATTATATCTAAAATTTGCAACTGTTAGTGCAGGGGTGGTAAGCATCTCAAACCCGGAGCAAATGCAGTGCGCCAAGTACAATGTTGAGCGATTGACGCTTTACGAGGACCAATTCGATCGGTTGATTGCACGCGAGCACTGCGAGGATGTTGCAACGAACTTGCTAATTGACATTCGGTGGGCGGAAGTATCGCGCGCCTTTGTAAATTGCCTGTGCCGTAGGAGCGCCGTGGGGCCGATACGGCCGCTTGTGGACGACTACGGACACCTGGTTGCGCGCGCCGCTGACTCGGCCTTTGGTACGCACACGCACGCACAAATTCCATCCTGGTTTCTTCAAAACAACGAGACCTTCCTCGCCTCTTGCCTGCACAAGCTGTTTGTGGAGTTTGGACGGCAACCGACCACGCCGCTGCAGATGCACCGCGCCTTTGCGGCACTGTTCGACGTCGCAGAGGGACTCGGACCCTTCCTGGGCCTGCGATGCCTCTCTGCATCGACGGGCGCGCACGCTCTCATGTGCGCCGCCGCGCACGCGCAATACGACTTTCTGTCGAAGAGCGCAAGCGACTCGTCCGTTGCGACATTGTGCTTTGCGGAGATGCTGGCCGAACGACTCCTGGAGGGCGACGCGCCAGAGGCGCAGTCGGCCTTTGCCTTCTTCGCGCATTCGGACCGCTGGCAGGCGTTTGCAAGGGATCGTATCGACTGCTTCTCGGTGGACGAGGCGTTTGCGCGGCTGCAGCGTTTGGTGCGGGCGCAAACGGTCATAAAGCAGGACCATGGCCTTTTCTTTCTTGCATCTAGCTTTCTGGACGATGACGCCGTTGACAGCGACGCCTCGCCCGAGCGGCCCAGCTCGCTTGCCAAGCCGCTGCGTTCAATCATTCGCAAGCGGTCGGCCCCCTTTGTGCGGCTCGTGCGGCGGCTCGTGTCCGAAGCATAACCCGGAACCGGCTGCCAAAGATTACGAGAGCGCGAGTGGTGTCATGAGCGTTGAACACGCGGTGTTGGAGGCGCTGCGAGATGTGGTGATCGAGCACCCGCCCGAGCCCGTCGTCAAAACGAGCATGAGTGCCGCCCTCGGTGGCCTCTGCCTCATGGGCGGTGTGCTTGTGCTGGCACTGTTCAATTGGGCGTCGCATGGCGAGAAGGACGGGAAAGCCGACGTCTTCGGCAAACGAGTGACCGTGCGCGAGGTGGCGGAGCGATACAAGGCGGCGTGGACACCCGGCCACTTTTGGCCGCGCGACGCGTTCACGCACACTAAGAAGCAGGAGGACGGCTACACGCTTTACAAGTTTGTTTGGATGTTCTTGATCGCATGGCTCGGTTGCGCTGGCGTATTTCTGGTGCTTGCGGGCATGGTGTCGTCGATTGAGGTATTCCGCGAAGAGGCGCACTTTCGCGCCGCGGCGTGTGTGGCCGCCGCGCTCTCCCTTTGTGCCGCCTGGCCGATCTTCTTTAGGATAGGGTCGACGTCCGAGACCGAGGCAGATGAGCTGGCGCAGCAGGCAAAGGAGGACATGTTGGCAGACCCTACACACACAGCCTTCCGTATCGGCTCGCGCTCTAAGACGAAGGAGCTATTCTTGTGGCTGTCGTTTGTGCTGCTGCTCATTGCCTCGGGCTTTGCGGTTGCTGGCACCGCCACGCTGCAAGCTTGGACATTGCCTGGCCCGCAGTACGGCACGCTTCTCTTTCTGGGCCCGGGCTACGGGCTGTTCTCTGGATGGCTCATATTCGCCACGGCGCTCAACTGCAGCGTGGCCATCAGCTACAATTCGTACCCGAGTGGCACCCTGCGATGGCCGGAGTCGAGCACAGAGTTCACGCACCGCGATAGTCTTTGGCCACCGTTTATTGCGATTGTCCTGCTGCTTGTAGCGATCAGCGCACTTGACCCGGTCGTCCCGGTGCCCATGCTCGTGGCCGTGTTCTTTTTCACGCCGCGGCACGTGAGCCATCTGGTGGCATGCGGTATACTGGCGCTTGGTATCGCAATTGCGGCGTATTTGGTATGGGACGCGCGTGGGTAGAGTGTTTTGTGCACGTATTTTGATTAAAAAAACATTAAAAAACACCGTGGCATCACCGAAGTCGTCTCTTGCGATTGTTCTTAGAGATAACGCGCGTCAACGCCGACTTCCGCTTGGATGCTTTGCTTTGCCGCTTAGGCGGCGCCGCGTCGGCTTCGTCGGCGGCACCCTTTGCGCCGCCCTCGGCGTCGGTGCTGGCGCCAAAAATAGGACGCGCGCGCGAGAGCAAATGCGAGAAGATGTTCGCCGTCGTCATGCTTTTATGCGCCGCAACAAGCCAGGCGCGATAGTGCGAGGGGCAATAGAAACAGGTGCGGAGCGGCGCCGGCACGCCCGCGTTCTTACCACCGGTGTCGGCTGGGGCGAGGACCATCTTCCACTTCATTCCTGCGCCGTTTTCCGGTTCTACTTTGCCGCAGAACCGGCAGGATGGTGCGGGCGGTTTTGGCAGCGCCGCTTGCATTTCTGCGGCCGCCTCCTTGCCTGCGAGCATCGAAAAGTCGCACCGCAGACAGCAGATGTCGCCCCCAAACCTCGAAACCGGCGCTACGCGCGCGAGAGCGCCGCACATGCTGCAAAGGGCGTGCCAGTTGCCGAAGAGGCGCACGACGCGTCCCAGAATGGGCACGCGCACTAGGGGCACGTCGCCACAGCTCGTAGTTTCTTGACCTTGTTCATAGCACGACTTGAGGTCTCGCCGGAACTTGGCCACCTCGGACGACGAGTCACGCATCTCCGATGCCGATGCCGATGCCGATGCCGATGCCGATGCCGATGCCGATGCCGATGCCGATGCCGCGCCGCCGCCGTTGCCGCCGTCGCCACGCTTGCATGTTCTGCACATGGTTGCCACGATGGTGGCTGGCCGAAGGTCGTGCGGCAGGAGCGGCTTCGGAACCGGGTCGAGTTGCTCGAGCTCGAGGGTATCGGCCGCCGCCTCGAGTGCCACGGCCGTTCTAAGCGCGGCGGAGGAGCGCTTGGCGCAGCGCATGTGCGCGTCGCAGATCTCGCCGTCGATGTCCAGCATGCTCGCAGAGAGACCAAGTTCATTGAAGGCCTGTTCCTTTCCCGTGTTGTCCTGCACCGAGTTGACGATGCGCCGGCATTCTGAGCAAAAGTAGAGCAACGTGGCGTGCGCCGGTAGGCGCGTGCGCACTGCCTCACACGGGTCCTCGCCGGGCGCGAGCGGTAACATGAGCCGCTTGGAGATGGCCAGCGCCTGCCGACGACGCGTTCCCTCGCCAAGGTCGTAGGAGAGTATGGTTGCGCGGAGTGTGGCGATACGCGAGAACGCAATCAGCAGCGCCGCGTCGCGCGCGCGCAAATTCATGACGTCGACCTCCGCCTCCTGCACTGCACGACTCGACGCCGCGCACGGCACACCACCCGACTCGTCGGCGGATGCCCGTATTCCTAAAAGAGCACACGCTTCACTTACGGTGAGCAATGACGCATTTGGGGCGCCGATAGCCGTGCGCTCCGCCAGCTGGAAGTCCTCGGTCGACAGCAGCGTGCACATGCGATGCGCGGCCGATCGGTTATGCAGCGCCGCGTACTGCGCAGAGTCGAGCCGCGATGCGCGGTGGGTATGGTGGTTGCCGTGCAGCCAAAAGGGAATGTAGATCGAGCGGTACGAGGCCGACATCAGCCCACTGACGACCTGCACCGACGAGCGCACCGTCACGCCGAGTGGCCCCGAGCGTCCTCCAAGCCACGACGCGCAGTAGCTGAGCGGCTCTGGTTCATGCTTCGTTTGACGCACACCGCCGCGCGCGTCGCTCTTCTTGCGCGAACGCGGCTCGCTCAGCAGGTACTTCTGGATAGAAACGGCGGCCGACTCGCGCGATGCGATCATGTGTGCGCCCGCATCGGCCATGCGGTGCATAGCAGCGGCAAGCGACGGATGAGGTAGGGCGAGCGGCGGAATGCCAAGCTGCCCCGTGGGATGGCGCACGTGTTGCATCGCGCCGAGTGTTGCGCAGTCCAGAACGTACACCGCGGCAAGATGCAGGCGGATCGCCTCCTTGATGGCGTTAGGCGCCTTCTGCACCAGCTCCTTGAAGTCATGAACCGTCTGCACGCGCAGCGCGCGCAGTATGACGAAGCGCTCGCGCCACGGTCGACGGCACGCGGGGTGGATCACGGGGTGCATTCCCGCAAGCGCCACGGCAATGGATTGCGTGCAGACGCGAACTGCGCCATCCGACTCCTTGGCGGCCGTAAGCAGCGTCGTCTCCCACCCGCGCGATCCCGCGTTCGTCACACGCGTCAGTATGGCCAGAAGCGACTGCGAGGCCTTGGAGCAGCAGCGCGGCGAGGCTAATCGCTCACTCAGCGCGCCAAGGTGCACCAAGTGGCTCAGGTTGGCAACGCTGTAAAGGTCGGGTGGTGGCACCATCATGTCGCGCACGAGCGCGTCCGTTGCCGCGCGTCCCACTAAGAGGTCGTCGATGGTTGCAAGGAACTCGGCGTGCGCCGACGTCCACACGGCGGCGCAGTAGGAGTCGTGGTACAGCCCCGAAAGCGCCGCGCAATCTACGCCCGACCCTGGAGCCTCCTCCGACAAGACCAATATGCTCGCCGCACTGCTGGCAAGCGCCTCCAACATCACCCCGAAGCACAGCCGCGCGACCGCGGTGCTCTGCACAGCCGTCGGCGCGCTCGGGTGCTCGTCCACTGCCTTGCCGCCTAGCACGCGCGTCGTCTCGGTCATAGCATGGACGAGGCCCGGGACGTCGGGGTGCGCGGCGCACTCCGTTACGGCGTGCGAGAAGTCGAGCGACCACAGCCACGGGGGCAGCACCAACGAGTCTGCCAGCTGGCGGAGGCGCGCCAGCAGCCGGCTCATTGCGCCGGCCACACCCGCGTCCTCAAAGTCGGAGCACATCGGTGCCATACTCGGCTCAAAGACGCTGCGGCTACGCTTCATCATATCGGAGAGCGAGGGGACGAGGCTGGGCTTGGCGTTGTCGGTGATGTTGGCGGCGTTGGTCGTTTCGCCGGCAGCGGGGGCCGCGCTTGGCCCGCTACCGGCTGGTAAAAATGCGACATTGGCGACTCGTCCGCCGCCCCCACGTGGCGCTGCATCAGGCGCGGCACGCCGTCGGGGTCCTTGACATACTCGTAGTGGCCCGAGTCGAACTTGACGCACGGGCGCCAGAGCAGCGAGGCCATGCCACCGCGCGCCGCGGCCGTATCCGCCCACTGCTCGTCCACGAAGAGCAGCGCCTCCTGGCGGTAGCCGTCGGAGTCGTTGGCCACGCTCGCGTGCGTGGGAAGGTTCTCGCCCACCTCAACGCCAAGTGCGTTCCCGTAAGCCTGCAGCGGGATGTGCGCGTCCGGCTTGAAGGTGGGGTCGGCGCGCGCGCACTTGTAGATGAAGGTCTGGACGTACCGGCTGCACACGAGGCACTTGCCGTTGGTGTGCGGCAGCTTGCCGCTGCGCTTGAACTCGGCCGACTGCGAAGGCAGCAGAAACTCCGTGCCGATGAATGCCAGGTCGGTGTCGTCGCCGTAGCGCCAGCGCGCAAGCCAGACGCAGATACAACGGTCGCCCAGGCAGCAGGCCCGCTCGCCGATCGAGGTGTTGGGGGGCCGCATCATGGCGTCGTCGTGCGACTTGCTCACGATCTCGAGCTCCTTGGTCGGGATCGACGTGCTCTCGACAAGGTTGGCCACGAGCTGCAGCGTCTGGAAGCTCGTGCTCTCGAGGCTCAGCACCGGGTGCAGCTTAAGGTAGGACGAGAGTGCATACTCCTGCGACCCGTAGGACTCGTCAGCGTCGATGCCCGCACGGCTCTGCAGGAGCGGCAGCTGTCCGTTATCGTTGCGCGAAAGTGGTCCTGGGGGGACCTCAGGCGCCCGGCTTGCCTCGCCGCGCACCGCCGTCTCGACGCTCGCAATGATCTCCGGTACGGGCCCCGGACCCGGATCCAACCCCAGCTCCGACACGGGTGTGGGTGAGCGCGGCGCGAGAGCGGGAGCGGGAGCGGGAGCGGGAGCGGGAGCGGAAACGGTGTTCATGCGCCCAATGGGGCGCTTCTGAGCGCGCCGCGAGTTGATTGGGACCATCTCGGCCGCCTCCGCCGCCGCCGCCGCGCTGGCGCGGCGTGAGGCATGCTCTCGCGCCGACATTGTGTTTGTAGCAGTGCTCTCTCTCTCTCTCTTTTAATGCTTCAGTCTATAAAGGACTAGCGTTAAAAATACAATCTAAGGAACGCACAAACATTATCCCCCCTCATATTTGTCGGCGGGTGCCAGGCCGGCGCCGGCTCGTTTAGCACTGGCATCCAACCCACGCGCCCACAGAAGAGTTGCGAGACTGACGCGCAGAGCGTCTCGTTTGTCACGTAAGCAAAGCGCATCACAGTTGCCGCGGCGCCCACATCGGCGATTGCCTCCACATACGTCGACTGTGGGTAGGCGTCCATCAAGAGGTGCGCGTACGCGCCGCTCCATTGGCTCCGGAACGCCGTCACGTGCATGAACTCGTGCGCCATCACGAAGCCGAGCCGCGTGACGAGCGAGGCATCGTCGTACCTCTCGTCTGCGAATGGCGGAACGATCAAGCCGGGCAGGATCATCGAGCACGCAGAGGACGAGGTGAGCAGAAGGTAAGCGTTGCGCGCCACGCCAGCGTAGAGCGCCGGGTGCTCGCAGATGCCCGCACCGGTGACAACGGGTAGCAGCCGGTCGAGGTACACCGAGCGCGCCTGCTTGACGATCATCGTGAGCGCCGAGTCCTCCGACGTCAGGTCGGGTCGGCGGAACTCGCGGTCGATGCCCGCCCACGTGCCGCGCGGCGCGCCGGCGATGCGCACCTTCGTGGCGCGCACCTTGGAGTAGGCAACGCTCCGGTCGGTGTACTCGGCAAAGATATTTCCTATCAAATCCTCGCTCAGCGTGACGGCGGCCGCCTCGCGCACCAGGTCGGTGAGCTGCCCCAGGCGCGCGTAGAGCGCGGGTGTGACGAGCGCGTTGAAGGCGATGCGGTCGAACTCGTCGGGGAAGACGCGCTTGGCGGCGGCGAGGCACACCTCGCGCGCGCTGTCGCGGCCAGCGGAGGCAAGCGCGGAGAGGGACGACAGGCGCACGGTCGACGCGTTCAGCAGCGTTTGTTCGGTGACGGCGTCAATGTCTTCCTCGGGCGCCACGAGCCGTCCCAGCGCGGCCGCAGTGCGCGTCGTGCCCTTGCCCGTCTTGATGGTGCGCTCTCCAAAGATGGGGAGCAGCTGCCCCGCCTCGAGCACGACCATCGACTGCGCCGCAAGCGCACACACCGCCGCCACGCCCTTGGTGTACGAGCGCGCCTTGGCGGCGCCGTGCGAGGCAAACGCCGCGACGAAGCGCTCGAGCGGGTAGTTGCTCGTGTCATAGGCCACCGTCAAGGATGGGCCGACGTGCCCCTCGACCCACGTTCCGCGGTACGAGCCGCGCACCACCGCCGCC